>Ga0209728_1000168_pt1 | contig 60309 bp, 56 predicted proteins | sample RifGroD1_FD_183997 | JGI IMG/M metagenome (GOLD analysis project Ga0209728, IMG submission 183997) | Groundwater microbial communities from Rifle, Colorado, USA - Groundwater D1 (SPAdes) (version 2) | ecosystem: Environmental > Aquatic > Deep subsurface > Groundwater | place: Rifle, Colorado... | reverse complement strand
GAGACAAAGTTATCTCAGAAGGAGAAATCGGAGTTGGAACATCTTCTCCCTATGCCAAACTATCTATCCAAGGAACAACTGTTTCCACAACCACTTTTGGTATCTATGGTTTTGCAAATCAAACACAGTCTCTCTTTGATGTATATGACAATCCTACGAATAATTTAAATGTGTTTAGAATCACGAGTGATGGCAGCGTCGGTATCGCTACATCATCACCTTTTAGAAAGTTGAGTGTAGAAGGTAGTGCGTGGATTAGTGGAGACTTAACAGCCAACAGTTTCACTGCTACTTCTTCAATGAGCGCTCCTTACTTTACTGCAACAGACTCAAGTGCAACAAGTACTTTTGCAGGAGGCTTGGCTGTTGGAACAAACAAATTTGTTGTTGATTATTCTACGGGAAATGTGGGGGTGGGGACGGTGAGTCCGGATCAAAAATTGGATGTAAATGGCTGGGGTCGTTTTGAGGGGGCTGGGTCTACAAATCGTAGTGATTCTGGTGCAATAGAGTTTTATAACAATAATGCTTCATCTCTTAATGTGCAAGCTCAAATAAAGGGTCTACGAGGTATAGGTTCATATAATTCTGGTCAATTGGGATTTTTCACTAGACTAGCGGGTACACTTTATGAGCGAATGACACTAGATGAAAACGGCAACGTCGGCATTGGGACGATGGTGCCGGGATATAAATTGGATATTGCTGGTTCTGTGGCAGCCCCGACGACTTTACTTGTCCAAGCAGGAGGCATAACTGAAAATACTGGGAATGCTTTTCGTGTTTATAGAAACAGAGCTTCCTCTTCTACAAACGCTCCGTTAGTAGATTTTATAAATGATGCAGCAACGGATGACCAGCCACTTTTTAGACTTCAACAAGATGCACCAGCTGATATTCTCCAAGTTTTTGATGGAGCAACTCAAGTGTTTACAATCCTAGACGGCGGCAACGTCGGGATCGGCACCACTTCACCTCTCGCAAAACTATCTGTCAAAGGAGCAGGAACAACCACAGGCATAAACTTCCAAACAACCAATTCGGCTGACACTCCGTTGGTGACTGTTTTGGATAGTGGGAATGTGGGAATTGGGACGGTGAGTCCGGGAGCGAAGCTTGAAGTTTTTGGCGACATGATAATAGGAGACGTGACGAATGGAAGCGTTTTTAGATATAATCCAACCACGAACACGATTGTGAACGGTGCACATGAAAATAGTATAGGTGTTGGTTCCTCAAATTCTATAATAGCTGCAGGAGGAGCTACTGCAAGTTCTAATATCAATAGTATTGGAACTGATTCTTACGTGACTACGATTAGTGGTGGATACGATAACACAATTGGAAATGACTCTCCTGCCGCAACTATCAGCGGGGGTGCTCACCATCGAATAGATACAGGAGGAACACATGGAACAATAGGTGGTGGATCAACCAACACCATACAGGCCGGCGGAGATTATGGTTTCATTGGAGCAGGATTGAGTAATATTGTTGGAGGCACATATGCGTTCATAGGAGCAGGAAGCAACAATGTGGCTACAGGATTTAGATCTGCCGTCATGGGAGGTTATTCTAATGATGCAACGGGTCAATATGCCACCATTCCTGGCGGTTGGGGTAATGCCGCATCGGGTGATTATTCTTTTGCTTTCGGTTATAGGGCGAATGCTGCCGCGACTGGCGTGGTTGTATTCAAAGATTCAGTAAACGCGCAATATACGGTTAATACAACTAATATGTTTGGAGCGAATTTCACAGGTGGTTATCAGTTGCTCGGTGGTAACGTCGGCATCGGCACCACCTCACCTTTCGCAAAACTCTCTGTCAAAGGAGCAGGAACAACCACAGGTGTAAACTTCCAAACAACCAATTCGGCTGATACTCCGTTGGTGACTGTTTTGGATAGTGGGAATGTCGGTATTGGGACGACGAATCCTGGAGCAATGTTGGAGTTATCTTCTATAAGTATTAATGGTTCAGTTTTACGTTTATCTAATAATAATAATACAATTGCCCAAGGTGAAGAATTAGGAAGTATAGAATTTTTTAGTGGAGATAATAGTGGTTCTTACCCAGATACAGTAAAAGCAAAGATTTTATCTCTCACTGAAGATTCTGTAAGTCGTGATGGAAATCTAGTTTTCAAAACTTCACTTTTGTCTGATGCCTCACCAGTAGAAAGAATGAGAATAAATAGTAATGGCAACGTCGGCATTGGTTCCACCTCACCTTTTGCAAAACTATCCGTCAAAGGAGCGGGAACAACCACAGGGATAAACTTCCAAACAACCAATTCGGCTAACACTCCTTTGGTGACTGTTTTGGATAGTGGAAATGTTGGTATTGGGACGACAGCGCCTAGTGAAAAATTAGAAGTTGCTGGAAATATTTTGTTATGGAATAGTGTCAATGATAATACATTAAGATTTAAAGATAATAATGTCGCTCACGGATTAACTGACCTTGTTTCTACATATATACATACTGAATTAAGAAATGAAGATGTGTCAGCAGGAGGAACAAGACTATTGGGGGTTACTGATCAGGATCTTGCCTCAGGAATTAATTTGTATGGAGTGTTGGGTGTGACTGACCCAACTGATACTGTTCCTGCAATTAAAATTAATGGGGCAAAGAAAAACACTACTAATGTGCAATCTCTTGGAAACTTAGAAACAGTTTTTCAGGTTCAAAATAATACTTCCCCGTTATTGACTTTATTGGGAAATGGCAACCTCGGTATCGGCACCACCTCACCTTTTGCAAAACTTTCCGTCGTCGGAGATGTTGTTGCCGACTATTTCAACGCAACTTCAACCACAGCAACATCAACATTCGCTGGCGGTTTAACAGTGGGAACAAACAAGTTGGTGGTGGATAGGAGTACGGGCAACGTCGGAATCGGGACGGCGAGTCCGAGTCAAATGTTATCAGTTGGCGCAAGCAGTCAGTTTACGGTTACTTCAGCAGGTGTCGTAACCGGACAAAATTTTGCAGTAACCAGTGGGGCTTATGTAATAGATGTCAGTAACGGTTTAAGGTTGTATTCAAATGGTGGTCTGGGAATAAAATTTACGACTTGGGATGGCAGCTATGTTGATAGGATGGTCGTTTCAACAACAGGTAACATCGGCATCGGCACCACTTCACCTTTTGCAAAACTTTCAGTAACAGGAACCGGAACAGGCACTGGCTCGGCTTTTCAAGTTGCCGATTCTGCCAACTCACCAAAATTTACTGTTTTGGATAATGGGAATGTGGGGGTGGGGACGGTGAGTCCGACTCAAAAATTAGACGTTAATGGAAATATTCATTTAGGATCCAGCGTTGATGATTTAACAACGAGAAATATATATTTGGCCTCCAATCGTTATTTAAGCCTTACTTCTACAGGGCTAGATGTTTCGAACTGGTATGGTTCCGATGGCAGCGCTCATAAAGTTGGGTTTAATGGGAAAGAAGTATTGGTGGTTGGATCTAACGGAATTGTTGCTATAGGCAATAATATTAATGGCGGTCCTGGTGATTACATGCCTCTTGTTTTACAGGGAAATGAATCGGGCGATGTATTAATTAAAAGCGATCAATATCAATGGGGCGTTGATACGCGTCCAATAAGAATAATTACAGATGACCCCTATGCCAATACCGGACAGACTTTAAATGCTGGAAATATAGTTCTTCAAACAGGAATAGGGACAAATGGAGGAGCAACAGGAATAATAAAATTTGAAATTGGTGCATCTGGTTCTGAAAAAATGCGAATTGACACTTCTGGCAACATCGGCATCGGCACCACCACCCCATGGAGAACTCTTTCCGTAAACGGAACAGCTGCTTTCACCGGTCTAACCAACGACGGAACAGGTTATTACGCTTGTATATCAACCAACGGAGAACTAGCCACATCAACAACCGCTTGTGGAGCATCGTCAGAAAGATTTAAAACAAACATAAATGATCTAACATACGGTCTAGACACAGTCCTTCAACTACGCCCTGTATCTTTCAACTGGAAATCAGACTTTATCAATTCTTCTTCAACTCAAATCGGATTTATTGCAGAAGAAGTTGATTTGTTAATCCCAGAAGTCATCGGACACGATGACAAAGGTAACATCATGAACCTTGATTATCCAAAGTTGACGGCGGTCTTGGTAGGTGCAATGAAAGAACTTAATACAAAAATCTCGGCTATTGCTTCTTCGACCCCAATCGTCTCAACAGGAATTGTTGATTCCGTTCTATCTCATCTAGAAAGTTTGGGTGCAAAATTTGTTGACGGTATTGCTTACTTCAAAGATGTTGTCGTAAAAACTTTGACAGCAGAAAAGGTTATCACAAATGGAATTGAGATGGTGGACGAAGTAACAGGAGAAATATATTGTGTGAGAATTCAAAACGGAGCGATGGTTAATATTGCGGGAACTTGTGATACAGCTAATAGCCAACAGCCAACAGCAGAACCTTCAAACACCACTCCTCCCACAATAACAATCACAGGCAACAACCCAGCCGTAGTAGAAATAAACAGCAACTATATTGATCTAGGTGCTACAGCAGTAGACTATCAAGGAAACTCTCTAATAGTAGATACAATAGACGCAGATACAGTAGACACAACAACAGCAGGAGAATACACAGTTACTTACACAACATTTGATGGAACACTGACTTCAACAAGTACAAGAACAGTACTTGTTGAAGATTCAACAGCTGTAACAACAGAACCAGCAACGACAACAGAGCCAACAGCAACGACAACAAATCCTGTGGTAGAACCGACAGCTACGACGACAGATCCAGTGGTAGAACCGACAGCGACAACGACAGAGCAGATTTAATATAATCCGAATGCCTCGAATTAGAATCCGAATGCCCCGAATTTCGAATTAATCCGAATTATTAGGAATAAAATTCGTCTTCGCGAGCGAAGCGAAGCGATCCAGAACGACGAACGAACGCCGTGGATTGCTTCGGACTTCGTCCTCGCAAAGACGGACGGAAGACGAAGTTGGGCAAAGCCCAACTTCGTCAACGAATTTTCTTTCAGAAAATTCGGATGATTCGGCAATTCGGAGCACCTGCCTGCCGGCAGGCAGGTTAGGATATAATTTGTAGTATTCGGATTATATTAAAAAATTAAAATTTAACAAAAAATATATGGACAATACAAATAATAATAAAATTAAAGTAGCAATAAACGGATGTGGTCGTATCGGACGAGCGTTTTTAAAATTGGCTGAAGAAAATCCGCAGATTGAGGTAGTCGCTGTAAACGATTTAGGAAGTGTTGAAAATATCGCATATCTTTTGAAATATGATAGTGCCTACGGAAAAAGTGATTTGGATATAAAGGTTGAAAACGGTTTTCTTTCTATCAATGGTAGGGAAATAAAATATTTGAGTGAGAAAGATCCAAAAAATCTGCCTTGGGGTGCTTTGGATATAGATGTCGTAGTTGAATCAACAGGAGTTTTCAATTCTTACGAGAAATCAAATGCTCATATTGATGCAGGTGCAAAAAGAGTTGTCATAACTGCACCAGTAAAAAATGCACCTCACGCAGAAGGCGTTCCAGATTATGGGGCAATTGGGCAAACTGTTTTAATGGGAATAAACGAAGATGATTTGAAAAAATGTAAAATCAGCTCCAATGCTTCTTGTACAACCAATGCAGGAAGCCCTGTTTTGGAAATTTTGAGAAAAGAAATTGGAATTGAAAAAGCGATGTTGAATACAATTCACGGATATACATCTACTCAAAAAATTGTTGATTCACCAAGTGAAAAAGATTTTAGAAAAGGTCGTGCCGGAGCACAAAATATTATTCCTTCTACAACAGGGGCCGCTGTTGCGACAACACAGGTAATCACAGATTTGAAAGGAAATTTTGACGGTATTGCTGTTCGTGTACCAGTTATCTCTGGATCTATTTTAGATATTACTTTTATTGCAAAAAGAAATACAAGTGTTGAAGAAATAAATAATATTTTGAAAAAAGCGAGCGAGGACCCAAATTGGAAAAACTTGTTTGCTATCACCGAAGAACCAATTGTTTCGTCAGACATTGTTGGCAGTCGATATGCTTCTATTGCCGATTTGTCATTTACAAGAGTAGTGGGAGGAAATTTGGTAAAGGTGTTGGCATGGTACGATAATGAAATGGGGTATACGAGTGCTTTGGTGAGACATGTGGTGAAAGCAGGGGAAAGTCTTTAATAGTTTTTAGTTTTTAGTTTTTGCGAAGCAAAATTCGTCACACTCGTCGTCTTTGCGAACCGAAGGTGAAGCAATCCAGAAATTAATCAAAATATGTCTTTTTCTAAAACAACAAAAATAATAATTGCTACAATCATCGTCATTGGTGGTTTTGCTCTTTTTTATTTTTTTCAAAATAAAAGTGATGAGAAGAACATGTTCTCTTTGGGAGAATTTAATCTGCCCGAGAGTTTTTTTGTGGATGACGAGACAGAAATAAAATTTGAATGGACGGACGACAACAAGGGTGAAGATTTGATTATTCAATCAGATAAAAAAAGTTATTTTGGGATAAACAAGTCTGAAATTTATTTTTCTGTTTCCAGTTTGAATAAAGACGCTCAAAACTTTAATTTGCGATTTTTGTTTGGAGAAGAATCAGCAAAATTGGAAAAAATAGAAAAAATAAATTCAGGAGGCATTACGAGCGAATTGTCTTTATCCGAAAATACTTTCGTTAAATTTGACAGTATGGACGGATTCAGTTCTTCCTTGTATGTTGGGGACATTATTCAACCAGAGCAGACTAATTATTACAAAGCCGTGATTGCTTACAACCCGAATACAAAAGGCGAATTTTATATAGAAGCAAAAGGCGACAAAGGTGCTTATGGTCTCCTTGACCCATGGTACAATTCCACGGGCCTCGTCGGTTATTGGTCATTTGATGGAAATGATATGGACTGGTCAGCCACAACTGCGGAAGTGATTGATCGAAGCGGGCAGGGAAATCATGGGGATGCAACTAATATGACAAGTGCAAGTGTGGATATTGGAAAGGTTGGACAGGCTTTAGTTTTTGATGGGGTGGATGATTCTATAAGTATTGGTATTGGTACAGATTATTTTCCGATGGATACTTTTTCTATGTGTAGTTGGGTTAAATCTCCAGGGCTTGCAGATGGGATGACACTTAATGGAATTTTAAGCATAACATATGGTTTGTCAATTTCATTGGATAATAGTGGTAGGTTTTTATCAAGAATGGATGACGGAGTTACCGCTATAAGTGTATCAGCAGGGGATAATTTAGCTGATAATGAATGGCATTGGGTATGTTTAACTTTTGATGGTATAAATAGGCACATGTTTGTTGATGGTGTAAATAAGTTATCAACACCAACTACATGGCTTGGAACAACTAGGTGGCCAACAAATGCTGGTAATATTGGATATGAAAATAATAATAAAGCACTTTATAAGTTTAATGGTTCAATTGACGAAGTTCTCGTCTACAACCGCGCGCTTTCCGTGGATGAAATAAGTGCTTTGTATAAATTGGGAACTAGAAAATCGCAGGTCAAAACCACAGGGTCTAACAAAATGAAAATAAACACATCAACCGTTAATCGTCTCACTGATGGCCTTGTTGGTCACTGGACTTTTGACGGCGCGGATATGGATTGGTCATCAACAACGGCGGAAGTGTTGGACAGAAGCGGAAATGAAAATAATGGTAACGTTTTTGGTGAGACAAAATCTGCAATCGGAAAAATAGGACAAGCCCTAGAGTTTAACGGACAGAATGATTATGTTTTGTTTAACAATCCCCAAATAACAGGATCCGAGGTTTCCACTTTTGTCTCATGGTTTAAGGTAGATGACCCCAGCAGATTACAAATGATTTTATATTGGGGTAACTTTTCTGATTATCTAGGTATGATGCAAGTAATACACGTTTCAACCGCAAAATGCGGTGGGACATATAACACTATTAATTATTGGGTTGATACCGAGACAGTGGTCGCGGGGGAATGGAATCATTTAGCCTGTGTTTATGACGGAACGAACGTTCTGGCTTATCTTAACGGAGTTTATTACGGGAGTAATGTATACCCGGCAGCGGTAACTTCTAGCTCCCTTTATCTATCTAGGTATGATGCTACAAAGTATTTTAATGGCTCAATCGATGAAGTCAGAATTTATAACAGAGTCCTCTCTCCAACCGAAATAACAGAACTCTACAATATGGGAGCAAAAAAAATAAAAATTAGATAAAGATTATACACAAAGACTGGGTCCGACCCAGTCTCACTGTGTTAAAATAAAAAACATGAGAAGAAAAGTACTATTTGTAAACGGAGAATTTTATCATATCTTTAATAGGGGAACAGATAAAAGAAACATATTTTCGGATAAAAATGATGCATTTAGATTTCTTGAAAGTATCGAAGTTTTTAATAATATTGAAGCCGGCAATAATATCTTTCGCACTCATAGATTGAAAAATGGACTGGGTCCGACCCAGTCTAATCCAGAGAAGATAGAGAAAAAAGAACCAATAGTGAATATTATTTGTTATTGTTTAAATTCAAATCATTATCATTTTATATTGGAACAATTAGTTGATGGTGGAATAAGTGAATTTATGAAGAGGCTAGGAGGTGGCTATACTTGTTATTATAATGAAAGACATAAAAGATCGGGGGTATTATTTCAGGGTAAGTTCAAAGCTGCTCATATAAAATCAAATGAACAATTATTGCGCCTTAGTTCTTATGTGAATTTGAACAATAAAGTCCATCAAAAATTTGATAAATATAAAAAAAATTTCCTTGATTTGATTGCAAATAGATCAAGTTGGGAAGAATATATTAAAAAAGATAATAAATACAGTATTTGCAAAAAAGATATCATTTTAGGACAATTTAAAAACAGAGAAGATTATAGAAAAAATGCCGAAGATGTGATAAAAGAAATTAAAGAAATGAGGTATGGGGAAGAAGTAAACTCGACTGGGTCCGACCCAGTCTAAACGACCCAGTCTAAAAAGAATTTTGTTTGAAATTAATATAGTATAATAAAGATATTATGAAAATATATATTGCATCAGATCATGCAGGTTACGAATTGAAACAAAAATTGATTGAGTATCTTCTAGATGAAGATTTTGATGTTTCTGATGAAGGGGCATTTGAATTTGATGTGCAAGATGATTATCCAGATTTCATTTCAAAGGTAGCCGAAAAGGTTTCAAAAGATCCTAAAAATTCAAAAGGAATTATTTTGGGTGGTTCGGGACAAGGAGAGGCAATTGTTGCCAATCGTTTCAAAAATATAAGAGCGGTTGTCTATTATGGCGGTGATATGGATATTGTTAGATTGTCTCGAGAACACAATGATGCAAATGTTTTGTCTTTGGGTGCGCGGTTTATTTCTTTTGATACAGCAAAGAATACAGTCAATTTATGGCTCAACACAGCCTTTTCTGAAGATGAAAGGCATTTAAGAAGAATTAAAAAGATAGATTCTTTAGATTTTTAAAACATGAAGATAACGCCCGCAATCATCCCAAAAAGTTATGAAGATTTAAGACAAAAGATTTCTTTAGTTAAAGATTTTTCTCATTTTGTTCAGATTGATATAACCGATGGTATTTTTGTCCCATCAACCAGTTGGCCATATTCCGACTCTGTTTGGTCAGAGGGGATTTTTTTGGATATGCCATTTTGTAATGAATGCAATTTTGAATTTGACTTGATGATTCAAAATCCAGAGAAAACAATTAACGACTGGGTTATGGAAGGAGCGAGTAAAATTGTTGTTCATGTTGAATCAACAGACAATTTGGAGTTGTTGATTGCAGAACTAAAAGAAAAAAATATAGAGGTTGGTTTGGCTTTTAATATTGAAACACCTTTGGATCTGTATTCACATCTATTAGACAAGGCCGATTTTATTCAGTTGATGGGGATAGAAAAAATTGGTTTTCAGGGACAGGCTTTTTCCGAAAAAATTTTTGAAAAAATAGCTGACTTAAGAAAAAGAAAGCCTGATGTTATAATGAGTGTTGATGGTGGGGTGAACTTGGAAAATGCAAAGAGACTGAAAGAAGCGGGTGTTAGTAGGGTGGTGGCTGGGTCTACGATTTTTGAAAGTGATAATATAGAGAAAGTTATTGAACAGTTTAAGGAAATATAAATTTATGATGGATGAAAATACAATAAAAGAATTAGAAAAGAAAGCAATTGATATCAGGGTTTCTGTTTTGGAATCTTTGGTTTCAGCGGGATCGGGACACACAGCAGGACCGCTTGGAATGGCAGATATTTTTACCGCTCTCTACTTTCATATTATGAAACACAATCCAAAAAAACCAGATTGGAAAGATAGAGATTATTTAATTTTATCAAATGGACATATTTGTCCGGTGCTCTATGCAACAATGGCACATGCGGGATATTTCCCAAAATCAGAACTTAAAAATTTGAGAAAATTGGGATCGCCTTTGCAAGGACACCCACACAGAGAATGGATGAAAGGTTTGGAAACAAGCTCGGGACCTTTAGGGTCTGGTTTGTCACAGGCGGTGGGGATGGCGATTGCTGATAGAATGGATAATGGAATAACATCAGATAAAACTTTTTATTGTTTAATGAGCGACGGAGAAATTCAAGAAGGACAAACTTGGGAAGCAATAATGTTGGCAGGAAAAGAAAAATTGCAAAATATTATTGCAATTATTGATAGAAACAATATTCAAATAGAAGGAAATGTGGAAGATATAATGCCGTTGGAACCGTTGGATGAAAAGTTTGAAGCATTCAATTGGCATACAATTGAAATTGATGGGCACAATTTTGAACAAATAAATAATGCTGTAAACGAAGCAAAAGCGATTACAGAAAAACCAGTTGTGATAATTGCCTATACAATTCCTGGAAAAGGGATAAAAGAATGGGAGAAAAAATATGAATGGCACGGAAAACCTCCGACGAAAGAAGAAGCCGAAAGAGCTATAAAAGAATTGAAAGCAGAGATGTAATTTTAGCAACTAGCAACTAGTTTTTAGCAAACGAATGACGACGTGGATTGCTTCGTTACACTCGCAAAGACGGATTTTGCGAAGCAAAATCCGTCACAAATTTTCTTTGGAAATTCGTCTTTGCGAACGAAGTGAAGCAATCCACGATAGTTTCTAAAAACTAAAAACTAATATTATTATGTTAGAAAAAACTTTAAATAAAAAAATATTTGATAGGGAGGTTGAAAAAAAATCTACTCGTCAGGGTTATGGCGAGGGTTTGTTAGAGGCGGGGGAGAAAAACAAAAATATTGTTGCTCTTTGTGCAGACCTTACTCATTCTACATTTACAAATTTGTTTGCGGATAAATTTCCGGAAAGATTTGTTCAGATGGGTGTTGCTGAACAAAATATGGCGAGCGTGGCGTCTGGTATGGCGAGAATGGGCAAGATTCCTTTTATTTCTTCTTATGCGATGTTTTCTCCAGGGAGAAATTGGGAACAAATTAGAACAACAATTTGTTATAATAATACAAATGTAAAAATCGTTGGTGCTCATGCAGGGATATCTGTTGGCCCAGATGGAGGAACTCATCAAGCGATAGAAGATATTGCTTTGACCCGTGTAATTCCAAGAATGACAGTGATTTATCCCTGCGATTATCTTGAAGCAAAAAAAGCTGTTTTGGAGATGGCAAAAACCGACGGCCCTGCTTATATTAGACTGGCAAGAAATAATACACCTATTATTACGACAGAAAAAACTCCTTTTAAAATCGGAAAAGCACAAACATTTTTTGAATCAAAACAAAAAGCGCAAGTAGGAATTGTTGCCTCAGGGCATTTAGTTTACGAAGCTTTGATATCGGCAAAAGAATTGGAAAATCAAGGAATCGGGGTTAAGGTAATAAATCTTTCAACAATCAAACCATTGGATGAAAAAGCAATTATTGATTTAGCAAAAAGTGTTAAAGGAATTGTTACAGTAGAGGAACACCAAAAGGCAGGTGGTATGGGTTCGGCGATTGCTGAATTGTTGTCACAAAAATATCCTACAAAAATTGAATTTGTTGCTATCAATGACGAGTTTGGACAATCGGGTGAACCTGATGAATTGATTAAATTCTATAAATTGGATTCAAATTCTATTATCAAAGCAGTTAAAAAATTATTAGTATAATTGAGCACATAGCGTATAGCGTGTAGCGTGTAGGGAACGAATTTTGCCTTTGGCAAAATTCGTTCAAAACCTATACCCCATACCCTAAACGCTATACGCTAAAAAGATTATGAAAAAAACTTTATTTTTTGTGGGTGTTCTCGTAATTATTGTGGGTTTTTTGTGGCAAGTTGGTTTGAGAATGAAAGATGAAAAGGTCGTAGAAGAAGTTTCTCTTGGAAAAGATCCCCAAAACAGCACTTATATTTTAGATAATGAAAAAATAACTTTGGTTAATGGTTCTTTTGAATCTGACTCGGATTCAAAAATGATTGTAAAAAATTTTGGTGAACCTGTTTATGGTGATTTAAATGATGACGGAAAAGACGACGCTGTTTTGATGCTTACTCAAGATTCAGGAGGAAGTGGTACTTTCTATTATGTAGGAGTTGCTTTGAATAGTGAAGATAAGGGTTTCGCTGGGACAAACTTGATCTTGTTGGGAGATAGAATCAGTCCGCAAAATATTGAAATAAAAAACGGAATTGCGATTGCAAATTATGCAGAAAGAAAAGAGGGTGATCCTTTTACTACCAGTCCATCTGTTGGTGTCTCTAAATATATGTTTGTCGAAGAATCTTCCTTAGAAGAAGTTATTGGTTTGCAAAAAGGAGAGACGGTTTTGTGGGGAGGTTTGGTTTGGGGTGGCGAAGTTCGCACATTTATTCCATGTGGCGATGGCAATCCAGAATATTGGATAACTGGAAGTTCTACTGCTTTGCAAGAAATTAAAAGTAGATACGAAACAGAAACAAAAGACGTCTTGCCTAAAAATTACGCACCTCTTTTTTCTGTAATTGTTGGAAAGATTGTAGATGCTCCAGAAGATGGTTTCGGCGCAGATTATCAGCAGGGGATTGAAATAAGTCAGGTTATAAAAACATCTAGGTCAGGAAATTGTAAAAGTGATTTGATTGTTTTGGATACCCCGCTTGTTGGTTCTGAAATATCTTCTCCTTTGAAGATAGAAGGAAGGGCCAGAGGAACCTGGTTTTTTGAAGCAAGTTTTCCTATAACTTTGACTGATTGGGATGGGAGAATAATTGCACAAGGTATTGCGACTGCAACAGATGATTGGATGACAGAAAAATTTGTTCCTTTTACGGCCAATTTGGAATTTGAAAATCCACAAAATATAGGAGATTTTAGTCGAAGAGGAGCATTGATTTTGCAAAAAGATAATCCGTCTGGATTGCCAGAACATGATGATGCTTTGGAAGTAACCGTATATTTTAAATAGTTTAAGGTTAGGGTTTAGCGTATAGGAGACAAATTTTGCCAAAGGCAAAATTTGTCTTTGCGAGTGAAACGAAGCAATCCATAATCAAAAAATTGAGAGGTTCGACCTCTCAATTTTTTTTGTTTAATTTATTTTTACAGGTCTGTAATTTTCCGGAGCCTCTTTTAAATATTTTTCAAGTTTCTCTCTGGTTAACAATCCTTCTTGTGCCCCTAAATATTGAACAACCGACATTGAATTGATGGGTCCCCACATCAATGCTTCGTCTATTGATTTTCCTAGAACTAAAGCAGATGTAAAGGTAGAAGAAAAAGAGTCGCCGGCACCTGTTCTGTCCACAGGTGATTTCTCGTCGGGATACATCGGCATATGCCACATTTCGTTTCCGTCATATGAATATGCTCCGTTTGGACCGTCTGTAATAACAACTATTTTTGGACCCAACTCTCGCATCATTTTCATTAATTCTTTAACATCAGCATTGTCTACATTTTTTCCCAATGGTTTTAATATTCTTTGGGCTTCTTCTATATTGCAGAAAAATAATTCAGAAACTTCATAAACATTTTTTAATTTTTCATATCCCAAATTAATTTGAAATGTTCCTGGTTGAAACGCCATTTTTATTTCTGGATTTTCTTTTACATATTTTGCGATCTCTAGTTGGTAGTTAAGAGAATTTTCCGCCAGAGAACTTAGATAAATCCATTTTGGTTTTCCGATGTCTGGCAGTTTGTAATCAAATTCTGCGTGTTTAACCAAAATAGTTCTATCAGAATTGAAAGATAAAACAAAGTGATAATTTGTTGGATGCTCTTTATGAGTTCTTATAAAATCGGCTATAACACCATCTTTTTTTAAAGAATTTAGGCATTTTATTCCATTTTCGTCATCTCCAATTTCTGCAATCAGTGCAGATTTTAATCCCAGTCGTGAAGCTGAAACAGAAGCGTTAGGACTGTTTCCAACTGCCGAAATTTCTGTTGATTTTCTGTAAGGAATTTTATCGGCAAAATTCATACAAATTTTCTCTTTTCCGTCTTCTTTGTATGTCTCTGCTTCTATCAATTCAATAAAATTATCAACAACAATATCGCCGATGGCAATAAAATCTAGGTCTTTATTTTTTTTATTTAATCCAAACATGTAATTAGTATATAGTATATAGTTTTTAGTTTCTAGTGTTGGGGTTGGGGACTATGGGTAAACCTCAATTGTTTGTGTTTATAAAAATTACGAAATTTACGCGACCGCGTAAATTTCGTAATTTTTATTTTTAAAGTTATAATATGACATATATATGAAACATATAAATGTTCAAAAAGTTATTTTAAATACTGTCGCTGTAGCAGGGTTGATTGGTGTTGCCGTTTTGGCTCCAAATGCTTTACAGGTTGTAAAGCAATTTACTCCAAAAAAGAAAAAATGGACAAGAGAAACATATTATATGAATGATTCGATTGAAAATTTGTTAGAGAAGGGATTGATAGAAAAGGTTAGAAAGGGCAATACTGAATTTATTAAACTTACGAAAAAGGGTGGTGAGCTGAGCGCAAGATATGAATTGGGTGATTTGGAAATAGAAAAACCTAAGAAATGGGATAAAAAATGGAGGGTAATAATTTTTGATATTTCAGAAAACAAAAAAAGCCTGAGAGATTTGTTAAGATTAAATTTAAACAGGTTAGGTTTTGTTAAATTGCAAAATAGTGTTTGGGTTTTTCCTTATGAATGTGAAGAATTAATTTTCTTATTAAAGACAAAGTTTTTTATAGACAGCGATGTTTTGTATATGGAGGTTAATAGAATCGAAAACGAAAAATGGTTAAAAGAAGTTTTTGGCTTGAATTAACCCCGCCTAATATAAGAACAGATTATTGTTTTTGTGTTTGAGAGATTAATAACTGAAATTCAAAACAAAAAATTACGAAATTTACGCGACCGCGTAAATTTCGTAATTTTTTTTAAAATACTTGAATCATCTTAAATTGCAATCGGACTGAGCCGGTCTGAATTGAACTGAATCGAAATGACTGAACTGAATCGAATCGATTTGAATTTTTGAACTCCCAGACTTGGTATATTTGGAGATATTTTATTTTTGTGATAATTTTGTTTTAGGTTTGTCGCTGCATATAAATATAAAGGAATAGCAGGAGGAATTTATGCCAGAAGTAAGGTTGGTTGCGTCCAAAGAGACTTTCAACAAGTTTTCAAAATCTCAACGAAAGGAATTTTCTGATGTTTTAAGATGCTGTGTTGCTACCAGTTTGAGTCTTTATCGATTAAAACCTTTTACAGAAGATAGCATAACTGTTCACTGGGATATCCCCGAGGAATCTTACAACGAGAACGATCTTGTTGTTAAGATTGAATTTTCTGTTGGAGGAAATGGCTTCAATCCCTCTTATGAACAATTGAAGAACATTACTTCAGGTATATCCGCATTTATTTTCAAATGTCTCATTCATTCTAACTTGTTAGAGGTTGCTGTGTGGCTTCGCCCTCAACAAAATGGTGTGTGGATGTTGAAAAAGTCATAATTTTCATTTTGTGTTAAAAACCCGTGAAGTGCTTCACGGGTTTTTTTCTATGTTAATATATAATATATGAAAACTTTAAAACAAATTATTCAAGAAGCCGATAATGGAAAAACAGCAATCGGACATTTTAATATTTCTAATATAGAAGGTTTGTGGGGTATTTTTAATGGAGCAAAAGAATTGAATGTACCTGTAATAATTGGGGCGTCAGAAGGAGAGAGAAAATTTTTTGGAACAAAACAAATTGTTGCAGTGGTAAAAAGTTTGCGAGAAGAATTTGATTATCCTATTTTTTGCAACGCCGATCATTGCCATTCATATGAAAGTTTTAAAGAAGCAGTAGATGCTGGGTTTGATGCGGTTATATATGACGGTGCAAAACTTTCACTGGACGAGAATATAAAAGAAACAAAGAGATGTGTTGAATATGCAAGAAGTGTTAACCCAGAAATCGTGGTGGAGGGGGAAACAGGATATATCGGAGATTCATCAAAATTACTAGATAGTATTCCTGACGGGGTAGCAATGAATGATGCAATGACAAAATCAGAGGATGCTGAAAGATTTGTTAAAGAAACAGGCGTGGATTTGTTTTCCCCTGCTGTGGGTAACATTCATGGTATATTAAAAGATATTGCTAATCCAAGATTGGATATTGAAAGGGTGAAAGTAATAAGAGAAAAAGCAGGCGTTCCTTTGGTTTTGCATGGAGGATCTGGAATAGCGGATGAAGACTTTGTTTCTGCTATAAAATCTGGAATTGCTATCGTTCATATAAATACAGAGATAAGGATTGCATACAAAGAATCTGCCAAAGAAAGCTTTGCTAACTGTGGTGAAGAAATCGCCCCTTATAAAATAATGGAGAAATCAGTTTTGGCTATAAAAGATGTAGTCAAGAAAAGACTAGAACTTTTTAGTAAATAATTTTTTGTTAACATATAACTATGTCACAAGTAAAATTTGAGGAATTTCAATCACAATCTTCTTATCGGGGATTTGATGACACATCTAAAATGGTGAAATGGGTTATTAAATATTCTGGCGGTTTTATTAAAAGCAAGATAGGGGCGAATTATTTTTTGTTAGGTGTTTTTGTCGTCTTTACTATTTTATCTTTATTTACGATATTTTCTTCTGCTGGAAAAGATCCTCTAAATGGTGAAGTTCCTGTAGATCAAATTATTCCGTAATAAAGATTTATAAAATGATGAGGTGTTTTTTAAAAGAAGAAAAAAAATATAATAAAATTTCAGCAGACACTGATGTATTTTTCCGAAAAAATAAGGGTTTCACTCTTATTGAGCTTTTAGTTGTTATTGCTATTATAGGAATGCTTTCTTCTGTTGTTTTGGTGAGCCTCAGTTCTGCTAGATCAAAATCTCGCGATGCAGGACGTATTGCTAGTGCAAAACAACTTCAAACTGCATTAGAGTTGTATTATAGTGAAAATGGACACTATCCAATCTCCACAGGCGGTTGTGGATCAACTGTTCCAAATACAGCTTGGTGTAATAGCGTTCAATCTTTATCTGGTGGTCACTGGATTCACGACAATGGTGTTTCAAGTGTTCTTGACCCTTTTCTGTCTGCCGAACCAATCGATCCAAAGCAAGGTTCTTCGCCTAATTTTCTGCCTCTGAACGGCGGGACATTTTATTATTTTTCGTCTGGTTATGGAGGTAGTGGGAAATGGTATATGATAATTTTCGGTCTAGAAAATAGTCATGCAATTGAGAATATTGACGGAGCTCGTTCTTGTCCTTACACAGGCTATCCCGATGGTCGATTGTTCAATTATGGTAACGGAACAAATAATATTGTCACATTAGGAGCCGGGTGTAATTATTAGCATTAATTTATATTAAGAATAAAATTATGTCACAAGTAGAGTTTGAGGAATCTTCAACACAATCCAAAGTATTTTTTAATAAAAAGGAATCAAGAATTGTTGAATTTATTAAAAAATACTCTGGAGGATTAATTAAAAATGAAAGACAGGTAGCTTATTTTTTGTTAATTTTTGCCTGTCTTTCTGTTTTTTTATTTTTTAAAACCTTGTTTTTTGGCGGGCCTAACACAAATTCTCCGACGGGCCCAATAATAGAGGAAGCAGGGTCTCAAGTAGATATAATCTTCTAAATTATTATGTTTTTTATAAAAACTAAAAACTCTTTAAATATAATATTTAAAGCAGAGACAAAATTAAAAAATAATAAAGGTTTTACCCTTATTGAATTACTTGCTGTTATTGCAATAATAGGAGTTCTTTCGTCTGTTGTTCTGGCTAGTCTCAATTCTGCAAGAGAGAAAGCTAGAGACTCAAGAAGAAAATCCGATCTTGAACAAGCTAGAATTGCGTTGTCATTTTATTTCGATAAACACAACAATTGGATGCAGACTGGAAGTGGTTGTGGATCTGGTGGCAATGGTAATGGGTGGTTTAATTATGTAGGGGGTAGTTATCCAAAGGCTATGTCAAAATGTTTGCTTGATGAGGAATTTTCTGTTGCGGAAATAATAGATCCCACCGGAGGGAAGACATCCAATCCTACGACAGGTTTTTCTTACATGAAGTATTCCTGTGGCGTACCTACCAAGACTTATGTTTATGCCAAACTGGAAGGAATTCCACAAAGTTCAACAGCGACCAATGGGACATGTTGTGCCAGCTGTGACTCAAATTATGGTATGAATTATTATGTAATTGTTAATTAAATATAAATTTTTCAAACCATCTGTTGCTTTTTATCTCATAATATAGTATCTTTATCACTGTTTAGAGGGTTTTTATATCATCTCATTTTTAATTAATTTTAAATTTTGAGATTTAAATTTTTAATTTGAAACATGTTAACACTTAACGTAAAAACAAGAGATTCAAAGAATAAGTTGAATGAAATTAGAAATGGAGGCGAAATCCCTGCTGTTTTTTATGGTAGAGAAGTTAAGTCAACATCGATCTCTGTTTCTGCAAGTGAATTCAAGAGCGTTTGGAAAAAAGGAGGAAATTCATCAATCATCAACTTGAAAGGATTAAAAGATGAAAGAGAGGCAGTAATTCATGATATGGACATAGACCCTGTGAGTAACCAAGTAAGACATATTGATTTTTACATTGTTAAAAAAGGAGAAAAGATGGAGACGACAGTTCCTTTGGAATTCGTGGGAGAAGCTCCTGCTGTTAAAACACTAGGGGGTGTTTTGGTTAAAGCTTTGAGAGAATTGAATATAGAAGTTCTTCCAAAAGATTTGCCACAACATATCGATGTGGATATTTCTTCTTTGGTAGATATGGACAGTCAGATTGCTGTAAAGGATTTGGTTTTGCCAACAGGTGTTACTGTAACTGATGATGCAGAAGAAGTGGTTGTTTTGATTACACATGCAGAAGAAGAAAAAGAAAGTGAACCTGTGGATATTTCAAGTATAGAAATTGAAAAGAAAGGAAAGAAAGAAGAAGAACCTGCTGAATAATTAATTTTTTTAAAAAACCCACGCGATAATCGCGCGGGTTTTTTATTTTTTACACCCTTTTCTCAAAAAGAGAAAAAAGTTATAATAAAGGTAATGAAAAAAAGCACGAAAGGTTTAAGCATAATATTGCTAATGGTTGTTTTTTTGGTGTTTCCAAATCTGACAAAATCAGAGGTTACTTGCAGTATTAATCTTGATGGAAAAACAGATGAAGAGTTGCAAATAGCTTTGAAAAAATGTGAAGAAGAAATCGCTGAACAAAATGCACTACTTCAACAGAAACAAAGAGAGTCTGTCACCATAGAAAGAGACATTGATATTATAAATAGTAAAATTACAAAAACTCAGGCTGATATTAGAGCAAAAGATATAAAAATTTATCAGTTAAAACAGGGAATTTCTTCTAAAAAAGAAACATTGACTGAATTAAACAATAGATCAGAGAGAACTTTAGAGTCTATATCAGGTATCATAAAAAAGACAAATGAACTGGATGATTTTTCTGTTGTAGAAGCGTTGCTTTCACAAGAGAGTATTTCTGAATTTTTCGTTGATTTTGATGATTTTGATATTTTGGAAAGTGATTTACAAAACAATTTGATGGCAATTAGGCAAATCAAAGGAGAAACAATGACCGCACAGCAGATTTTGGAAGAACAACAAAGAAACGAATTAGCTTTGAAAATTGCAAAAGAAGAAGAAAAGAGGAAAGCAGAGGCTTATAAAAGTGAAAATAAAAAATTGCTAAGTGTTAATAGAGCACAAGAAGATGAATACAAAAAAACAATTGCTGAAAAAGAAAGAATAAAAAATGAAATAAGGAATAGAATCTTCCGAACAGTCGGTGGTACTGAAATGAAATTTGGTGAAGCATTAAGATTGATTCAACCTTATGAGGATGCTATTGGTATTGAATCCGCTTTGGTTTTGGCTGTTTTGACACAAGAATCTGCCATTGATGGGGTAATAGGTAAAAATTTGGGAAGATGTACTTATAATCAAACTGCAAGCAACAGTGCCGGAACCGTTATGAGTAATTCTCAAAAACCATCATTTTTGGCGATTATGAAAGAGCTAGGAATGGACCCAGATACGACACCCGTTTCTTGTCCTATTTATGGTGATGGAAATTATGGAGGAGCAATGGGACCTTCTCAGTTTATGCCAAGAACTTGGTATGATATTGATACGGGATATGGATACAAAACAAGAGTTGCAAAAATACTGGGGATAAGCGCACCTTCGCCTTTTGTTAATCTTGATGCTTTCGTAGGAACAGCTAGTTATCTGAGTGACGCAAGAGCTTCTTGTTCAGCAAAATTTACAAGTCAATTTGAGATTTGGAGTTGTTCAGCTGCTAGGTATTATGCAGGAGGAAATTATGCAAAGCATATGTATTCAAAATATAGTTATGGATACAAGGTTGCGGAAAGAGCTATGCAGTTCCAGAAAGATATAGATACGCTAGACCTTTAATAAATTAAAGGTCTAGAATTGTAAATTTTAAATTTTAAATTAAAAATGACAATTCAAAATTTAAAAATAAGGAAAGCGGAAACGAAAGAGGATATTGAAAAAGCATTAGAGGTTAGAAAAAAAGTGTTTATTGACGAACAAGGAATAATCATTGATATAGAAAGGGATAACCATGACTGGTCTGATGCTGTTCATGTTATTGCTATATAAATGATGATGGTAGTTGTGTTGGGACAGGAAGATTTATTCCAACAAAAGACGGTGCAAAAATTCAGAGAATGTCTGTCTTGTCCGAATATCGTAATTGTGGACTCGGTGGCGAAATTTTGTTAAAACTTTTGGAGCTAATTGAGCAAGACGGTTTTAAGAGAGTTTATTTTTCAGCTCAAAAGACTGCCGAAGATTTTTATAAAAAATTTGGTTTTTCTTCTTATGGGGATGTTTTTGAAGAAGTTGATCGTCCTCACATAATGATGGATAAAGTGTTGTAATGTAATTTAAATTTTTGTGGTATATTTGTTATATGAAAGGAATTCAATTTGAAGAAGAAAAATATAATAGTATAAGAGACTCTCAATCATTAGGGTCTGATTTTATTACTAGAATTTTGTTGAAAACAGGTCTTTTTAATAATGCAGAAAAGGCAAGAAAGACAGCGATTTTTTTTGTTTTGCTGGTTGTTATTTTTTCCACATTTCTTTTTGTGAATTCTTTTAGAGGGGGGTATGAAGAGACTACAGAAAATAGCGATTATTATGTTCCTGCTGAATAAATCAAAAAAAATAATTGAAAAACATAATCAAGGCTTTACTTTAATAGAAGTTCTTTTTGTTATTGGAATTATCTCTATTTTATCGGCAGTTATTTTGACGAATTTACATGATGCTAGGGGTTTTGGCAGAGACGCCAAGAGACTTATTGATATGAAAGAGATTCAAAATGCTTTGGAGTTTTATTATGACACTAACGGTAGATATCCAAGTTCTGATACAGATGGTTGTGGCGGTTGGGATATTGGTAACCAGAGTTATCCTTTTATTAGAAATGGTCTTGTTGAATCAATGCCAAATCCTCCAGAAGATGCTGTTGCTACCGGTAATTGTAGTGGATATCGATATTATAGGTATAGTGCGGGTTCCAGTGGATGTCCCGTATCAAAAGGGGCTTTCTATGTTTTGGGTGTCACTGATATGGAATCGTCTGCAAGACCACATAGTCAAAGTGTTGGTTGGAGTTGTCCTAGTAGAAACTGGCAAAATGAAATGGATTGGGTTACGGGAAGATTTGAAAGACCATAAAGTTGTTCATATTTGCTTAGAAATTAACTTTGTGATATAAATACTGGGTATGAAAAAAGATATTCATCCAAAATACAATTCAGAAGCATCAGTAATTTGTGCTTGCGGAAACAAATTTACAATAGGATCTACTCAAGACAAGATTGAAGTGGAAATTTGTAGTGCCTGCCATCCTTTCTACACAGGAAATGAAAAAGTTATGGATACTGCGGGAAGAGTGGATAAATTTAAAAAGAGAGTGGAAGCAGCTAAAAAATCAAAATAAAAAAACTCGCCATTGGCGAGTTTTTTTATTTTGATTTTTTAGCTAGTAGCAAGGATTGAGTAGTAAGTAATAAGTTAAAAAATTTGCTTTGCAAAATTTTTTACGTTTTTGTACTTGATACTTACTACTTACTACTCTATACTAATTCCTATGGATTTAAATAAATTTAAAGAAAATCAAAAGACAAGTTTTTTGGCGGGAGAATATGAAAGACTTGAAAGAGAAGAAAAAAACATCGATGAGATGCTTTCTTTGGATTTATCAATGAAAGATCTTGTTGAAGAAGAAAAAAATAATTTGAAAATTCAGAAAGACGCAATATTGAAACAGATGGAAGAGATTGTTTCTCAGGAAGAAAAAGAAGAAAAATTTCCCAACGAAATTATTATGGAAATTAGAGCAGGAGCAGGGGGGGACGAAGCCTCGTTGTTTGCTCAGAATTTGGCTGAAATGTATGAAAAATATGCAATAAAAAGAGGGTGGCAACTTAAGAAAACAGAGGAATCTTTGGGGACTATGGGCGGTTACAAAGAAGTTATTTTTGAGATCAAAGGATTGGATGTATACAAAGATTTGAGATTTGAAAATGGAGTTCACCGAGTACAGAGAATTCCTGTAACTGAAAAGCAGGGGAGAATTCACACCTCAACATCTTCAGTAATGATTCTTCCAATGAGAAAAAAAACCAAGTTTGTTATTGATCCATCTGATATAGAGATGGAACTTTCTCGTTCTGGTGGTGCTGGTGGTCAAAATGTTAACAAAGTTGAAACAGCTGTTCGTCTTATTCACAAACCAACAGGAATTGATGTTCGATGTACTTCGGAAAGGAGTCAGTTGAAAAACAGAGAAAAAGCAATGTCTATCTTGGTCGCAAAATTGGAACAAAAGAAAGACGAGGAAGATATGGCAAAAATTTTGGAAGAGAGAAGTCAACTGGTTGGTACGGGGGATCGATCTGAAAAAATTAGAACATACAATTATCCACAAGATCGAATTACAGATCATAGACTGAAAGAGTCTTGGTCAAATATAGAGAATATATTGAATGGTGATTTACAGCCAATAATTGACGAATTTAAAGATTTAAAATAAATTTTTCTTTTGTTGCAAAATGACCCTTAATTTGGTAGTATCTTTGGGTATGCGGGTTCTGTCAAAGAAGTGCTTTGATGGGCGAGAGCCGTAAGAATCCAAATTTATTAAATAAGAAAGTAAGAAAATAATGGAAAATATAATTGATAAAATGTTTAAAGTGGGTGCCCACTTTGGGTATTCAAAGACAAAAAGACATCCTTCTGTAAAGAAGTTTATTTTTGGTGCAAAAAATAGAGTAGAAATTTTTGATTTGGAGAAGACGGTTAAATCTTTGGAAGATACAAAAATTTTTGTAAGAGATTTGGCTTCTTCAGGAAAACAAATTCTTTTTGTTTCAAGCAAAAGCGAAGCAAAAGAGGCTGTTGAAATAGGGGCTTCATCAATCGGTGCTCCTTTTGTTGCAGGAAGATGGATTGGAGGAACTTTGACCAATGCAACAGAAATAAGAAAAAGAGTAAGTAAATATCAAAAATTATTGAATGACAAAGACAAAGGACTTTTGACAAAATATACCAAAAAAGAAAGATTGCTTATTGATAGAGACATAGAAAAATTGTCAAGAAAATTCTCAGGATTGACTAGCTTGGAAGGAATGCCCTCAGCTTTGTTTGTAGTTGACCCTAAAAAAGAAGAAATTGCTGTAAAAGAAGCTTTTGAAAAAAATATACCTGTAATTGCTCTTGCAAACTCAGATTGTAATATTAAAGGAATTAAATATCCTATCGCTGCAAATGACTCATCAAGATCAAGTATTCAATTTTTTGTGGATGAAATAGTAGGTGCTTACAATGAAGGAAAGAAAAATGCTCCTAAGAAAGTTGTAGAAGACAAAAAAGAAATCAGAAAATAATTATTAACAAAGCCAATAGCCAATAGCTGGTAGCAAAAAAATTCCAAGGGAAATTTTTTGCCTTAAACTATAAGCTATAAGCTATAAGCTAAAATATTATGGTTACAATAGATCAAATTAAAGAATTAAGAGAAAAGACCGGAATCTCAATCGGTCAATGTAAAAAAGCCCTAGAAGAAGCAGGGGGTGATATAGAAAAAGCCGTAGTTATTCTAAGTAAAAAAGGAGGAGACTTTGCTGCAAAAAAATCAGACAGAATGTTAAAATCAGGAACTATTGCAACTTATGTTCACAGCAATGGAAAAGTTGGTTCTATGGTGGAGCTTTTGTGTGAAACAGATTTCGTTGCTAAGAACGAAGAATTCACTAAATTGGCTTATGATATTGCTATGCAAATAGCTGCAACAAATCCAACTTTTGTGAAAAAAGAAGAGATCACAGAAGATGACAGACAAAAAGCAATTGCAGTTTTTGAAGAAGAGGTAAAAGACAAGCCGACTGAAATGAGAGAAAAGATTTTGGAAGGGAAAATAAATTCATATTTCAAGGACAAGGTTTTGACAGAGCAAGACTTTATCAAAAATCCAGAAAGTACAATCAGTAAACTTATTGAAGGGGCTGTTCATAAATTTGGTGAAAGAATGGAAATAGGCAAGTTTGTTAGATTTCAACTCTAAGCTATAATTATAGATTATGATAACTACGTCATTTATAATTTCCTTGAGTTTGTTAGCTTTGTTGTTTGGTCTAAAAATTTTTGAAACCAAAACAAACAAAGTAATCATTTCCAAGGAAATTTTAGATAAGAGTGATGATAAATTGAAGCAATTCTTTATTTATATTTTTCGTCATTATAAAAAATTCTTGTTTGAAGTTTATAAATTACCTAAATTTTTTGAAGAAATAAAAAAAGATTTGAAGAAATTTTTTGCAACAAAAAGAGACAGAATCGCGACAAAAGTAATCAGAGCTTTGAATATTCACAACATCAAAGACATTGATAGAAATAGAGGATCGGTGTCTCTTTTTTTAAGGACAATTTCCGAAGAAAAGGAGAGAAACAAAGGGTTGTAATTTTTTCATAATAATATATAATTTTTTATCAGTTGGTAGTTGGTAGTTGGTAGTTGGTAGTTGGTAGTTGGTAGTTGGTAGTTGGTAGTTGGTAGTTGGTAGTTGCCATCTTAGCTCAGTTGGTAGAGCAACGGTTTTGTAAACCGTAGGTCCTCGGTTCGAATCCGAGAGATGGCTCAGAAAAAGTTTACAGTTAACAGTAAACAGTTTACAGTAACAAAAAAATCCCTGCGGGGATTTTTTGTTTGTTGCTCTAACGACTGAGCTAGCTCAGTAGGATAAAAAGCAAACTGCTTTGCTTTTTATCCGGTTTTTGCTTTAGCAAAAAATTTCCGTTATCGAGTGAAGCGAGATAGGAAATAGGTGGGAGAGCAACGGTTTTGTAAACCGTAGGTCCTCGGCCCGCCCAGCACTCAATTTTATTTTTTTTGATATAATTTTTGCATGTACTATTTTTATGTTTTAAAAAATAATGAGAATGAATTATATTATGGTTCAACGAGTGATATCAAAAAAAGAATTTTTGAACATAATAATAACCGCTCAATTTCTACTAAAGGAAAAACTTGGAAATTAATTTATTACGAAGCATATTTATTTGAAGATGATGCCCGTAATCGTGAGCATCAAATTAAGCATCACGGACAAGCAAAGAGGTGGTTGAAAGAGAGAATCAAAAATTCTTTGAAATAAAATTGAGTGCTGGGTTAAAATCCGAGAGATGGCTCAGAAAAAGTTTACAGTTAACAGTAAACAGTTTACAGTAACAAAAAAATCCCTGCGGGGATTTTTTTGTTTTGAATGAGACGAAGTTTCGTCCGTCTTTGCGAGGTACGAAGCAATTCACGACGGACGTGGATCGCTTCACTATTGTTCGCGAAGACGGAATTTCGCAAAGCGAAATTCCGTTCGACCCGTCCGTCATTGCGAGCGGTAGCGAAGCAATCCACAAAAACTGTTTAGATTTTGTTTTTTTAGGGCTTAGTGATGTTTTCAACACATGAATCTTTAAAGGACCGTTTTTTGTTGACATTTTTTCGCTCTTGGTTAAGAATGATGAGGAAACCGGCTTTGTTGACCAAAGCCATTGTACCTTAAAATCTTGCTTTGTTGATCAAAGTGAGAAAAATGGAGGATGCCATGACAAACATTGAATGTGAAGATCCAAAAGAAACAGAGAGAAGGGAAAAAGAAACGGGTTTATTATCTTTGATTAGTTCTTATGGCTGGATATTACATCACCCGATTTTACTTTCTGTGGTAGAGGACGCTCCATCCCCAAAGTCTGCCGATAATTACATTATGACGCAGTTTAGCGGATGCAGTACGGGCAGAAACATATTGGCACAGGCGGTTAGAAATGCCGTAAGAATAAAAGAGAAGGTTGAAAAGGGTGTCTGGGCAGAATTGCTTAAAAAAGAAAAAAATGCTCGTCTGTCAGATTTGTTTTGTTTTGATCATGGGGAACCTGTCGATATAGAAATGGGTGGGCAACAGATTACTTTTTCTACGGACATAAAATTTTCAGATAGAACAATAGCTTGTTCTCACTGGCCGTTGTTTCTAAGAGAGTTTTGTCGCGAAAGCGATGACTACAAAGAAACCAGTGTTGATTGCCCTGGTGATGATTTTGTTTTTGGAGATGTCGACGAACTGGGAGAATCTTTTTGGAATGATCGTTCATTTAAAAGGGAAGTATCATCCAAAAATTATAAGATTGAAACCTCTGCGGTGAGAAGAGAATTTCCTCTCCCAAAGTGTGCTTTCTATCAGATTTTTATCAAGGACAAATTTATTCTTAAAAGTCAGATCGTAAAAGTTAAACCAAAGAAAGGAGAAATTTATCATCGTTTCTATAAAATCGTTTCTATTTATAACAAGGATTGTTATGGAGGCTTATGCGAATCTATCGATATCTCTTATCCTATTGATTCATTCAACAATCGTAGAAGAGAAGGCCTTCTCACTTTTAGTAAAGAAGTAAGTCCAGTAGACGGCAGAAATAACGGCCAGCTCTATGTTTTGTTGAGATTGAATTTTTTATTCGGAAATGATTTTCTCCTTATACCTAAGGGAAATGGTACTGGTGGAGAAAACGATTTTTTGAATTACATCAGTGTCAGAAGCAAACTGTGCCAAGAGAATCTTTTGTTCCAACCGATGTCTCCGGCTCCGAGTTGTGAGGTTGTCGGGCGAGCTGTTTCCAGACTATACGAAGACTTTCTTTGTGCATGGAATTTTTACACAAAAAACAAAATCAGTCTGTGTGGTATTTTAGATCAGGGGCTGCTTAAAAATCCTCCCGATAATTTGCTCGATTTTTTCACAGGGAAAAAAATGTAATACAAGGGGTCGCTTCGTGCGACCCCTTTAAAATTGTTTATTTTCAACACTTGCTCGATTTTTAAAACCCTGTTATTATTATTTATAGCAGTAATCTAGTCAATTACCTGCACGATTAGAAGTTTTATTGAAATAAAGATGGAAAGAGATCAAGAATTTTTGGAGTTTGTAGTAAAGTCCCTAGTTGACGAACCTTCAACTGTTAAGGTTGAAAGAAAGGTTGATGAAATGGGAGTTTTGATGACTCTAGATGTAGCCCCTGGAGATATGGGCAAGATTATTGGTAGAAGCGGTAATACTGCTAAAGCTATAAGAACATTGTTGAGAGTAGTTGGAATGAAAAACAATGCTCGTGTTAACTTAAAAATCAACGAACCAGAAGGTGGAATGAGATCTGCAAATATGGTTCAAGCTGCTGATAGCGCAAGCGTTGATGCAGCACTAGAAGATCTAAAGATGTAATAATTTAAATTGATTATACAAGCAAAAAGTCGTATCATTTGAGTACGGCTTTTTGTTTGTATAATCAAAGCGTATAGCGTATAGGGTGTAGGGTAATAGAAAATTTTTTAAAAATTTTACTAAACGCTACACCCTAACCCCTATAAAAGAAATGATTTTTCACATAATAACATTATTTCCAAATTCTTTTGATTCGTATATAAACGAGTCTATTTTGGCACGCGCTATAAAAACAAAAAAAATAAAAATAAAATTTTATAATCCTAGAGATTTTGCCAATAATAAAAGACAAGTAGATGACAGGCCTTATGGTGGAGGTCCAGGAATGGTTATAAAGGCTGAACCCGTAATAAAAGCGGTTCTGAAAGCAATGGGGAAAAAAACTGGTGTGAAAATAATTTTCTTAAGTCCGTCAGGAAAGCAATTTGATAATTCTTATGCAAAAAAGATTTCCAAGACCCATAAAGAAATAATAATAATTGCAGGTCACTACGAAGGCATAGACGCTCGCGTGAAGAAAATATTTAAAACAGAAGATCTTACTATTGGGCCTTATGTCTTAACGGGGGGAGAATTGCCTGCAATGTTGATAGTGGATGTAATAACAAGACAAATAGAAGGTGTTTTGGGGGATGCTCAGTCTCTCGAAGAAAACAGAAATGCATCACCAGAAGTTTACACCAGACCAGAGAGTTTCAAATATAAAAATAAAAATTACAAAGTGCCAAAAGTTTTACTCTCAGGGAATCATAAGGAGATAGAGGAATGGCGACAAAATAAAAATTCCAAAATCGGCTCATAACTTCGTCAGTTTCAGAAAAAATATTTTCACCGTATGTTCAATACGGCTCAAATATTTTTTCTTCGCTTCCTCGTTCTGCACTCGATTTATGAAATTTTTTAGAATTATTTAGTGTTTAGAATTTAGAGTTTGTAAATTATATCAGATTTTTTTTTAAAAAATCTGATATAATTTGTCTATGATCTACAAATTAAAAGTAGCTGTTTTGAGAGGAGGACCTGGTCTTGAATATGAATCATCAATGAATGCTGGTTCTTATGTCTTAAAAAATTTATCTTCCGAAAAATATGTCGTCTATGATGTTTCTATCTCTAGAAATGGCGACTGGTTTTTAAATGGCATTTCAATTTCCCCCGAAAAATTACTAGGGAGAATTGATTTGGTTTTTAATGCTTTGAAGGGTGAATATTCAAGAGGAAAAATTCAGAGAATGTTGGACGATTTTGGTATTCCTTATACAGGTTCAAAAACTTTGGCTTCTGCCTTGGCAACAAATAAATTTTTAACTAAAAAAGTATATCAAGACAGCGGTATAAAGACACCTTATCACGCTTTGTTTCGAAAAGAAGATTACGATAGAAAAAAAGCCCATCAGGTTTTTAGAGAAATGCCTGCACCTTTTATAGTAAAGCCTGTAAATACAGATGTTTCTTTTGGCGTTGGTTTGGCATATACATTGGAAGAATTAATAAATCTAATTGAAGGAAATTTTGAATCGTTTGATATGGTCCTCGTTGAGGAATATATCAGAGGAAAAGAAGTTGTCTGCGGAGTAATAGACAATTTTAGAGAAACAAAAAATTATACTTTTTTACCAACTGAGATAAAAAAGAATAAATCTTTTCTTTGTAATTTATCAAAATTGAATAATGATTTTGAGTTGATAATTCCAACTGATTTAAGTTATGATCAAAAAGAAAAAATAAAAAAAATTACCATTGATGCTCACAATGCTTTGGATTTAGGACACTACTCTCATTCTGATTTTATTGTTACAAACAAAGGTGAAATATATTTACTCGAAACCAATTTTATTCCTGACATTCAAGAAGGCTCTGTTTTGGAGAAAATATTAGAAGCCTCAGGAACAAATCTCTTAGAATTTATTGAGCATTTGATTCAATCTGCAAGAAAATATTAAAAATTTGATAAGTCTTTTCCAATAGGTTATCATAGTACTAATGGATATAGAAAAATTAACAAAAGCACAAACTGTTCTTTTGACTTTGCTGATAAGCTTTGTCACTTCTATTGCTACAGGTATTGTTACCGTCACTTTGATGGACCAGGCTCCTCCTACCATAACTCAGACAATTCAAAGAGTTGTTACAAAAACGATTGAAACAGTTTCACCAGAAAATACACAAACTGCTTCTGCAAAAAATGATATAGTCGCTGTCAAAGAACAAAATTCAGTCGCTGATGTTGTCGACAAGACGAAAGAAATTTTTGGTAGAATCGTAAATAAAACAGAGAATGGCGAAATTTTTTCTGGGTTTGGTATTTTTGTCGATAAAAGCGGTATTTTTATGACTAACAGTTCAAATCTTGTTGAAGGAGGAGATTACGCTGTTTACATAGGGGACAGAAAAATTGATTTACAGAAAATAAGTATAAACGAAAGTAAGCATATCGCTTATTTGAAAGTTGTACAAAATGATTCTCCAATATTTAAAACTTTTTTTAAAGAGGCAAATATTGTCAGTCCTGATTCTTTAAAACTTGGACAATCAATTATTGTTTTGGGTGGAATTGAATCTACAGAGGTATTTACCGGTATTGTTTCAGGATTCGTAAAAGACAATTTACTAGATGACACAGCTTCAACGACACCGTCAGAGTCTTCCGAAATTAAAGATTTATCAATTTTGGCAATAAAAACAAACGTCTCTTCACCAAGTGTTTTTGGCGGAGCCCCCGTATTAAATCTAAAAGGGGAGATAGTCGGAATCAATATTGAAACCGGAACAAATTCGTTTATCCCAGTAGATTTTGTATCTTTTGATATAAAAAATATCTTGAATCAGGATTCTGCTAAAAAGATTGACTAACCTCTAATATATATTATATTGTAATCTTGTCTTAAAAGTTTATTAATTTTTTTTTCTAAAGACTAAAGATTAAAGACTAAAAACTTAAAAATTATGATGCCACCATTAAATCAACTAACAACAAAAGCAAAAGAAGCGATTAAAAAAGCACACGAACTTGCTATTGAAAGAGGACAAAATCATGTCGGTCCTGTGCATCTTTTTACTGCTCTTATGTTACAAGAAGAAAGTATCGTTATTTCAGTTTTAGAAAGATTGGGTGTTGATACAATGCTTTTGACCGAATCACTTTTTGAATTACTTGAAGAACCAGAAAGAACATCTACACTTAATCCCTCATATCAAATTTATTTAACTCCAGAATTGGCGACTGTATTGGAAAATTCTACAAAAATTTCTTCAGAAATGGGAGATGAATTTATTTCAACAGAACATTTTCTGCTTTCATTATTGGATTCTTCTGGAAGCACAAAAGAACTTATTTCTAGATTTAAGATTGAAAAAGAAGTGGTAGAAGAAGTAATCAAAGAAGTTAGAGAGGGAAAGGTTTCTGAAATGAAGCAGCCGAAAAAATTTAAGGCTTTGATTAAATATACAAGGAATCTAACTCAATTAGCTTTGGACAACAAACTTGATCCCGTGATAGGAAGAGATGCCGAGATAAGAAGAATCATCCAGATACTTTCTCGAAGAACAAAAAATAATCCAATATTGATTGGAGAAGCAGGGGTGGGAAAGACGGCAATTGTTGAAGGATTAGCTTTGAGAATTGTTCAAGGTGATGCGCCAGAGTCGTTAAAGGGGAAAGAATTACTTTCTCTTGATTTAGGGTTGCTTGTTGCTGGAACAAAATACAGAGGAGAGTTTGAAGACAGATTAAAAGCAATAATGAAAGAGGTTGAAAAATCAAATGGAAAAGTAATTTTGTTTATAGACGAGATTCACACAATCGTTGGAGCAGGAGCGTCTGAAGGTTCAATGGATGCATCAAATATGATAAAGCCAGCCTTGGCCCGTGGAGAATTGCGCGCAATCGGAGCGACTACTTTAAAGGAATATCAAAAATATATTGAGAAAGATCCTGCATTAACAAGAAGATTCCAACCAGTTATGGTAAATGAGCCATCTCTTGAGGATGCGAGAGCCATTCTTCGTGGACTTAAAGAAAAATATGAATTGTATCACGGAGTAAAAATAACTGACGATGCTATTGTTGCGGCAGTAGATTTGTCTAGTCGTTATATTACAGACAGATTTTTGCCGGACAAGGCCGTTGATTTGATTGATGAAGCTGCTTCTTCTTTAAAAATTTCTCTTGAAAATAAACCTCCTATTTTGGAAGATGCTCATAGAAAGATAATGCAATTGGAGATTGAGAAACAGGCTTTGACCAAAGAGAAAGATGGAAAGAAAAATAGTTCTAGATTAAAAGTGATTGATTCTGAAATTGGGGAATTGAAAGAAAAAACATCTGAATTGGAATTGAAATGGAAAAATGAAAGAGATGCTCTCTCTGGTATTAAATCGATAAAAAGTCAGCTAGAAAAAATAAGATCAGAAGCTGATCAAGCCGAAGCAATAGCGGATTTGTCCAAAGCGGCCGAGATTCGTTATGTAAAAATTCCTCAATTGGAAAAAGAGCTGGAGGTAAATACAAGCAAACTGAAAAAACTTCAAAAATCAAGAAGAATTTTAAACGAGGAAATAAATGAAAATGAAATTGCTGATATTGTTAGTCGCTGGTCTGGTGTTCCGGTAACAAGAATGTTAGAAGAAGAAGTACAAAAATTAAATAGAATAGAAGATGAATTGAAAAAAGGTGTAATCGGACAGGAAGATGCTATTAGAAAAGTTTCTGATGCAATAAAGAGATCAAGAGTAGGAATCGCTGACCCAAATAGACCGATCGGATCTTTTATGTTTTTAGGACCAACAGGTGTTGGTAAAACAGAATTAACAAAAAAGCTTGCTGGATTTTTGTTTGATGATGAAAAAGCCTTGATTCGAGTGGATATGTCCGAGTTGATGGAGAAACATTCCGTTTCTAAATTGATCGGTTCTCCTCCAGGATACATCGGGCACGATGAAGGAGGAAAACTTACTGAACAAGTTCGTCACAGACCATATTCTATAGTCTTGTTTGACGAGATAGAAAAAGCTCACCCCGAAGTTTTCAATGTTCTTTTGCAAGTTCTTGATAATGGAAATTTGACTGACGGAAAGGGAAGAACAGTCAATTTTAAAAATACAGTTATTATAATGACTTCAAATATTGGGTCAGAGTTTATAGATAAAATGGAAGCGATTGGTTTTGGACAAAACAAAAGCGATGTAGAAAATTATCGTGATGCAAAAACAAATGTAATGAAAGCACTAAAAGACAATTTTCGTCCCGAATTTATAAATAGATTGGATGAGATAATTATATTTGATGTTTTGTCTCCTGAAGTGATTAGAAAAATTGTTGATATTCAGGTTGGTTTAATAGCAGAAAGATTGGAAGAAAAAGATGTGAAATTTGAAATTTCTCCAAAAGCGATAGAGCATTTAGCAAAAGAGGGATACAACCCACAATATGGAGCAAGACCACTAAAGAGATTAATTCAAAACAAAATATTGACTCCGATTGCAAACAAAATGATTGAAAACAACATGATGTCAGGAGGGGGAGTTTTTGTGGATGAAAAGAGTGGGGAATTTGTTTTTGATGTTAAAAAGAAATCAAAAGGAAATTCTGTCAAAAAAAAAGTAAAAACGAAAGTTTAAACAAAAAATAAACAATCCAAAGATGGATTGTTTATTTTTTTATTGATATTTGCTATTATTATTTTTAGAAAATTTAGAGGATAATTTTAAACAAGGAGGTTGATAGTGCACCCAATTGGAGTTGAATACGAAGAATACACTGTGGCTTTGGAAATAAATAAGATTCAAGATCCTCATCAAAAGGCTATTAGAATTAAGAAATGGGAAAAGGAGACTGGTAAAGATTTTCCGTGGGGTTTCCCGAACGCTGAATCTCTTTTGCTTGAATTTGGAGATTGGGAGAATGCTGTAAACAGTATAGCTTCTCTTTTTAAAAAACAACAGAATTGAAAAAACGGGGGAAACCCCGTTTTTGTTTTGCAAAATTATCTTTTTAGTTTATAATCAACAGGTAATAAATGCGTCCATATTGGATAAATTTACAATAGAATATAGAATAAATGCACGCGTCGGTACTCAAGTGGTCAACGAGGGCAGACTGTAAATCTGCTGGCTTAGCCTTCGCAAGTTCGAATCTTGCCCGGCGCACAATTAAAAAAATCTGACTTTTGTCAGATTTTTTTAATTTGATTTTATAAAATTTTCTTTTAACAAATCATCTTAAAATTTATGCGACCGCATAAATCTTAAGATGATTTGTTTTTTTATTTTTAAATTTAAAAATATTTAAAAAAATTTTTTTCACAAAAATATTTTTAGAAATAAAAAATAAAATTTATTTTTTTAAATTTTTTAAAAAATTTTTGTAAAAAAATTATCCACACTTTTTGCAAAAAAATATTTCTTACTTTGAAAAAAGTTGTATAATTATAGTAAAGAAAAAACATTTTTTGTTTAGACTTATTTTTAAAAATTTTTTTAAAAAAGATTTTTTGAAAATAAGTCTAACGGAAAGGTCGAATCTTTATTATTAAAAAATTAAATTTTTTAAATAACATGCCTACAAAGAAAAAAGCTGCTAAAAAAACAACAAAGAAGAAAGTTGTTAAGAAAGCTGTTAAAAAAGTAGCAAAGAAGAAAGTTGCAAAGAAGAAAGTTGCTAAAAAAACAGTTAAGAAAGTAGCAAAGAAGAAGACAGTAGCAAAGAAAAGAAAATAATTTCTTTTCAAGTCTCAAAAAAACAAAAATGTCCTATCACAGATAGGGCATTTTTGTTTATTGCATAATAGATTTAAATATATATTATTGAGGGTAATGATTAATAAAAACAGAAAAAAAGTATTTGTAGGATTGTCTGGCGGGGTAGACTCGTCTGTTTCTGCTGTTTTATTAAAGAATCAAGGATATGATGTTACGGGTGTTTTTATCAAGGTTTGGCAACCTGAATTTGTAAAATGTGATTGGAGAGAAGACCGATTAGATGCTATGCGTATTTGTGCAAAACTGGAAATACCTTTTATGGATTTAGATTTGGAAGAAGAATATAAAAAACAAGTTTTTGATTATATGATTGAAGAATACAAAAACGGAAGAACTCCTAACCCGGATGTAATGTGCAATAAAGCAATCAAGTTTGGTGGATTTTTGAAATTTGCTTTGGATAACGGTGCGGATTATGTTGCGACGGGTCATTACGCACGCTCTGTGGAGCGTGAATTTCTAATTTCCAATTTCCAATTTCCAAATAAGGAATTCTCTAATTCTCAAGAATTAGAGAATAGATTTGAGTTGTTGGCGGGGAAAGATGATAACAAAGATCAGTCTTATTTTCTTTGGACATTAACTCAAGATCAACTGAAATATATTTTGTTTCCTGTAGGGCATTTAGAAAAACCAAGAGTGAGAGAATTGGCAAAAAAATATGATTTGCTGACTGCAGAAAAAAAAGATAGCCAAGGCCTTTGTTTTGTTGGTATGGTAGAGATGAAAGATTTTCTTAAGAGATTTTTGCAAGAAAAAAGAGGAGATGTATTAAATGAAAATGGAAATATAATCGGATACCATGACGGAGCTTTTTATTATACCTTTGGTCAGAGACACGGATTTGTAATTACCGAAAAGACATCCGATGATAAGCCTTATTTCGTTATCGAAAAAAGCATAGAGAAAAACACAATTACTGTTTCAGAAAAACTTCGTGAAAAAAATATTTTTGATAAAAAAGAAATTGAAATTGAAAATATAAACTGGATTTCTGGAAATGAACCAGATTTAGATAAAAAATATCAAGCGAGGATAAGATACCGACAACCACTGCAATCGTGCAAAATATATAAGAACTCGTCTTCTGAAAATTTTAAAGTTATTTTTGATGAACATCAAAAATCAGCCTCATCTGGGCAATCCGTTGTTTTTTATGATGGCGAGGTTTGTTTGGGAGGAGGAATTATTTGCTAGTTATTATTTAATGGTATATAGTTTTTAGAGATTCTTATTAATTTTTGGAAAAAAAAGGTGATATTCAATGGGAATTGAAAAATTTAGACATGATTATGATTGTGGACAGTGTTTGTTTAAAGAACAAAATCTTCATGAATGTCCCAAAAACGGACGACGATGTTTGTATTATGTTTGTATCTCGGTTGTTTTGCTTCATTTAGATAAAGCGAGAAGACCAAAATATTATGAACAAGGAATGAACATTATCGCCACAAACGGGGGACGAGTTTGATGCTCGTCCCATTTTTTATGATATAATTTTTGATATATGCAAGATATATATATAGTAAAATTAAACGGGGAAAGAGAGCTATTTGATATAACAAAATTAAAAAACTCTTTAAGAAGGGCTGGTGCTGATGAAAAATCAATTCAGGAAATCTCTTTAAAAATAGTTGAGGAATTAAAAGACGGAACAACAACAACAAAAATATACAAAAAAGCTTTTTCTTTTCTTAGAAAAAAAGATAAAGTAATTGCAGGTAAATATTCTGTGCGTAGAGCAATAGAAGGTCTTGGTCCACACGGCTTTCCTTTTGAAGATTTTATAGGAGAAATATTTAGAGCAAAAGGTTATGATGTTGAGGTAGGACAGACCGTTAACGGCAAGTGTGTTATGCACGAGATGGATGTTGTTGCACACAATGAAAAGGAAATTATTGTTGGGGAAATAAAGTTCCACAACGACACCGCTTTAAAATCTGATTTAAAGGTTGCTCTTTATGTAAAAGCACGACTTGATGATATAAAAGAGGGTGATTTTTATCAGCGTTTTGGAGAAGGAAAAGAAATAAAACATTATCTGATAACAAATACAAAATTTAGTGGAAGAGCTATCCAGTACGGTAATTGTGCCGGTTTAAATTTGATAGGGTGGAATTATCCTTCACAGGGAAATCTTCAAGATTTAGTCGAGGAGACAAAAGTACATCCTTTGACTTGTCTGGTATCTTTAACAAAAAAAGAAAAACAAGAATTTCTTAATCAGGGAATCGTTTTATGTAAAGATATTATTGGGGGCGGAGAAAATATTCTTGGCACAGTAGGAATATCTGGACAAAGAGTAGAAAAAGTTTTGGCAGAAGCAAAAAATATTTGTAAATAAATTATTAAATTAAGCGTATAGCGTATAGTGTGTAGGGAAACGAATTTTTGCGAAGCAAAAATTCGTTCAAACTAAACCCTAATCGCTAGACCCTAAATATATGAGTTACGATTTTTCAAAATTTAAAAAAGAACTTTCTGAAATAGAAAGTTGGTTAACAAAAGAATATACAACAATTAGAACAGGGATGGCATCTCCTGCACTTTTGGATAGCGTAAAGGTTGAGAGCTACGGTTCTTTTATGCCGATTAACCAATTAGCAACTGTTGGTACCGAAGATGCTCGTACGATCAGAGTTTCTCCTTGGGACAAATCTCAGGTTAGGGGAATAGAAAAAGCGATAAATGATGCTAACCTAGGTGTTTCTGTTGCTTCAGATAGCGCAGGAGTAAGGGTTATTTTCCCAGAATTGACTTCAGAGAGAAGAGTTTTGCTGATTAAATCTGCAAAAGAAAAATTGGAAAAGGCAAGAGTTTCTTTGAGAGGGGAAAGAGAAAAGGTCTGGGAAGATATTCAGAAAAAAGAAAAAAATGGTGAAATGGGAGAAGATGAAAAATTTAGTTTGAAAGAAGAAATGCAAAAATATGTAGATGCATCAAACAAAAAATTTGAAGAAATTTTTAGTAAAAAAGAAAAAGAAATTTCAATTTAGATGGAAATAGAAAACAAAGAATTACATAGAATCGCTCTGACTGCTATTATTCACAAAGATGGAAAATTTTTGATTACTAAAAGAAGTCTGGACAAAAAAGCTTTTCCTGGAAAATGGACAGTTCCTGGTGGAGGGCTGGAAACCGATGATTATATCAACACAAAACCAACAACCGAAGCTGGTCAGTGGTATTATGCGGTTGAAAACGCTTTGAGAAGAGAAATAAAAGAAGAAGTAAATATCGAAGTTGATAAACCCAAATATTTGTTGGATCTGACTTTTATTAGACCAGACGGTATCCCTGTTGTGGTGCTAAGTTTTTACTGTAATTATGTTTCAGGAGATGTTAAACTAGATGATGATAGCGTTGATTATGCTTGGGTTGATGTGAATGAATTGGACAAATATGACTTGATTGATGGTATAGCTGACGAAATAAGGGAGGTTGCAGAAAAAATTAAAAATTAACAATTATGGTGCTGTCAGCTGTGGGCTGTCAGCTGTAAGCTTATAAAACATGACAATTATTTTATTTATTATAGTTCTCGCAGTTTTGATTTTGGTTCACGAGTTTGGACATTTTATCACTGCTAAAAAATTGGGAATGAGGGTGGATGAATTTGGAATAGGATTTCCTCCGAGAATTTTTGCTATTAAAAAAGGTGAAACCGAATATTCTATAAACTCGGTTCCTTTAGGAGGCTTCGTTAAAATTTTTGGAGAAGATCCCGATGATACTTCTATAAACGGACCAGACAAAGGAAGAAGTCTAATAAATAAACCAAAATGGGCGCAAGCAATTGTAATCTCTGCCGGTGTTATATCCAACGTTATTTTTGCTTGGTTTTTAATCGCTATTGGTTTCATGATTGGTTTGCCTGTTTCTGTAGATCAGCCGGGATTTGAGGATGCTCTGGACCAAAAAGTAGTGATTGTTGATGTTAAAAAAGATTCACCTGCAATGAATGCAGATTTGCAAATAGGCGACAAGCTGGTTTCTTTGAGTACTGAATCAGAAACAATAAAGGATTTTGGAGAAGATAAGATGAGAGATTTTATTTCTGTTCATGGGGGAGAAGAAATAGAAATCGTGATTGAAAGAGGAAAAAATAATACAGTAACTACATCTGCGATTCCAATTGCTGGAATACTTGAGGGAGGTTATGCGATAGGAATTGCAACAGATGTTGTAGGAATTGCCAAACTTTCATTTTTTGATGCATTGTGGGAAAGTGCCAAATTGACAAAAGATTTACTCATAGCAATTGTAGAGAGTTTTGCAGGATTTATTACAAGTTTGTTTGATGGAACAGGCAACTTCTCAAACCTTGCTGGACCTATTGGTATCGTTGGAATGGTGGGGGATGCTTCTCAATTTGGTTGGGTTTACCTATTAAATTTTGTCGCATTTATTTCTATCAACTTGGCAATTATAAACTCTATTCCTTTTCCTGCACTGGACGGAGGAAGATTGTTGTTTATCGTGATTGAGTCTATTGTGAGAAAAAATATAAAACCAATTGTAACCAATACTCTTAATACAATAGGATTTGTTCTGCTAATTGTTTTGATGATTGCAGTGACCTATAACGATATTTTGAAATTGTTTTAAATAAAATCAAACTAAAAATAACCCAGATTTTTATAGTTTGGGTTATTTTTTATTGTATTTAACTTGGTGGAGCTTGATACTAATTACTTGATACTTTATACTTAATCCTAATGAAACAATCACAATTATTTACAAAAACAAGAAAAGAGGCGCCAAAAGACGAGGTGTCAAAGAACGCACAGCTTTTGATACAAGCAGGCTTTGTTTATAAAGAGATGGCGGGCGTTTATTCTTATTTACCACTTGGACTAAGGGTTTTAAATAAAATAAACGATATTATTAGAAAAGAAATGAATAAAATTGGTGGACAGGAATTATTCTTAACTAATCTTCAAGATCCTAAAATCTGGGAAGCAACAGGCCGATGGAGTGATGATGTTGTGGATAATTGGTTTAAAACAAAATTAAAAAGCGGGACAGAGCTTGGTCTCGGATTTACTCACGAGGAGCCAATTACCAGAATGATGAAAGATCACATTAGTTCTTTCAGAGATCTTCCCCTTTCTGCTTATCAAATTCAAACAAAATTTAGAAACGAATCACGAGCAAAAAGCGGTATTATGAGGGGGAGAGAATTTTTAATGAAAGATCTATATTCTTTTTCTAGAGACGAGAAAGAGCACGATGATTTTTATAATAAGGCAATAATCGCGTATACAAATATTTTTTCTAAAGTTGGTTTGGGCGAAAAAACTCACGTTACTTTTGCATCTGGAGGAACTTTTTCTAAATATTCACACGAATTTCAAACTGTTTCAGACGCTGGTGAAGACATTATTTATATAGCACCAAACGGTTTAGCTGTTAATGAAGAGGTATTCAATGATGAAGTTTTAAAGGATTTAGGTTTTGAAAAAAAGGATCTTAAAAAGGAAAAATCAATAGAAGTCGGTAATATCTTTAGTTTGGGAACAAAATTTTCGGAAGCTTTTGATTTAACTTTTTCTGATGAAAAAGGAGAGAATAAATTTGTTGTTATGGGTTGTTATGGTATTGGTCCAGGAAGATTAATGGGTACTGTGGTTGAAGCATTGTCTGACGAAAGAGGAATTATCTGGCCAGAGACTATTGCTCCTTTCAAAGTTCATTTGTTAAGTTTGGGTGCAAATGAAGAAACAGAAAAAATTTATAATCAATTACAACAAAATGGAATAGAAGTTTTGTTTGATGACCGAGATAAAAAAGCAGGGGATAAATTTGCAGACAGTGATTTGATAGGTATTCCTTATCGTGTAGTTGTTTCAGAAAAATCTCTGTCTCAAGGCGGAGTAGAATTGAAAAAGAGAGCAGAAAATGATGGAAAAATTTTTTCAATAAATGATCTTATTGAATTGTTAAAATAGGACAAAATGTGTTGAAAAATAAAGGCTCGGACGCCTGTGGTGTCCGAGCCTTTAAAATTTGTCTTTTATCTTTCTTTTGTGTAATATTAAGCCAATGGCTTTTCTAAATAATATAAATGAGCGAATAAAGAAAAAATTTGATGGTTGGTTTGCCAACGATGTTGGTATTGATTTGGGTACTGCTAACACATTAGTTTACAGAAGAGGAAAAGGTATCGTTTTAGACGAACCATCTGTTGTTGCTGTAAATCAAAAAACAGGAAGAGTAGTGGCAATTGGAGAGCAAGCAAAAAAAATGATAGGAAGAACGCCTGGTCATATTATTGCTATAAAACCTCTGGTTGATGGAGTGATTTCTGATTTTGAAGTGACGGAAGAAATGATTGCTTATCTTATCAACAAGGCACAAAAAGATTCTAAAAAAATGATAGGACCAAGAGTTCTTGTTGGAGTTCCTTCGGGAATTACAAATGTTGAAACAAGAGCAGTTAGAGACGCTGCTAGAAATGCTGGCGCTCGAGAAGTACACATCATTGAAGAGCCAGTGGCGGCTGCTATTGGGCATCGTCTTCCTGTAAAAGAACCCGTGGGAAGCGTAATTATAGATATTGGAGGAGGAACTACCGATATCGCTGTTATCTCACTTGGCGGTATTGTAAACGCTAAAAATTTAAGAATTGCAGGAGACAAATTTAACCAAGACATTATTTCTTATATGCGAGATGAATATAAAATGTTGATTGGTGAAAAAACAGCGGAAAATTTGAAAGTAGCCATCGGATCGTTAATTCCTCAAAAACAAAAAGAAAAATATTTGGCTAGAGGAAGAGATCTTGTGACAGGACTTCCGCGAGAAATTAGCGTAACGGATGAAGACATCAGAAGAGCAATCGGTCCTTCTATTGATATAATTTTAGATGCGGTGAAAGAAGTTTTGGAGACAACCCCTCCCGAAATTGTTTCGGACATAATTCACAGAGGAGTATATTTGGCAGGAGGAGGCGCTTTGATAAAAGGGCTGGACCAATTGTTGAGTGCTTATATTGAAGTTCCTGTTTATATTGTTGATGAGCCTTTAACCGTTGTTGCTAGAGGAACAGGGATTGTCTTGGAAGACTTAGATAATTATAGAGAAATGTTGATTCAAAATGACGATGAATTACCACTTAAAAACTAATAATAGAAAGAAGAGCAGAAAACTTTTTTGGTTTGTCTTGGTAGTTCTTATAATCTTTGCTTACCCTAAGACAAATAATTTGTTTAGTGGTGTCTTCAAATCAGCTCTTGATCCTTTTTGGAATAATGATAAAAAACAAGAAGAAAAATCTCTAAATTTTTTTGGATTTTTTTCAGCGAAAGAAAAATTGCTTTCTGCCAATGAACAATTAGAAAAAGATTTGTCAGAAGCAGAAATGATGCTTGCAGATAGAAATTTGCTTTTAAAAGAAAATTTGGAACTAAAAGACATTCTGGGTCGTTTGGCTACAAACAATATGATTTTGGCATCTGTCTTAGCAAAACCAAATGCGTCTCTTTATGATACCGCGATAATTGATGCTGGAAGCAATCTGGGAATAAAAGTTGGAGACAAAGTTTTTGTACTGGGAAATATTTTGGTAGGAGAGATTGCAGAGGCTTCAAAAAATAATTCCACAGTAAAATTTTATTCATCTTTCAAAGAAGAGGTTTCTGTGATGGTTGGTTTGTATAATATAGAAGCTACAGCAGTTGGTCGTGGGGCAGGTAATTTTGAAATTAAATTACCGAGAGACATAGATATAAAAGTAGATGACCCTATTTTTATTGCTGGAACAGAAGCTCGTGTTTTAGGCAATGTTTCCGAGATAATTTTTGATCCAAAAGACCCTTTTCAATTAGTTTTGATTAAAAGTCCTGTTAATTTGTTTGAGTTAAAATGGGTTCAAATATTAAAATCAGAATAATAATAGACTTCCTGATAGTTATTTTTATTGCGATGGCTTTTCCTTGGTGGCTGTCACTGGGCCTAGTGTTTTTGGGTATTTTTTTGTATCGCAATTTTTACGAGGCGTTTCTATTTGCTTTTGTGATGGACTCTGTTTACTCGGTCACTAAAAATTTATTTTTTGGAAGGATGTTTGTCTATATAGTAATTGTTTTTGTATTGTTTCTTTTTGTGCGTTGGTTTAAAGAGAGGTTAAGACTATAGTTTTAAAATGAGACTTTTAAATAGAAAAAATAGATTTAATGGAGAAATAGATCCAGATGAAATCTTTCTGGATTCTTCAAACTTGCCGAAATTTAATAAACAACAGTTTGAAGGAACAATAGAAAAACCAATTGGGAAAAAGACTTTTTTCTTTTTTGGTTTTTTCTTTTTTCTTGTTCTGGCAATTTTTTCTTCAAAGATTTTTGCTCTACAGATTATTGATGGGGAGAAAAATTTTTCAAAATCGGACAGTAATCGTCTAGATCATTTTGTGGTTTTTTCTGAGAGAGGCCTCGTATATGATAGAAATGGAAAAGAGCTTGTTACAAATGAACTAAGTAGCACCACTGAAGAAACACACAATAAAAGATCTTATATAAAAAAAAGTGGTTTATCTCATGTGTTGGGTTATGTGACTTATCCTCAAAAGGATAGTTCCGGAAATTACTATGAAACAAAAACTATCGGAAGAGATGGTGTTGAGAAAATTTTTGATGAAAAATTGAATGGCAAAAATGGAACAAAACTTATTGAAGTAGATGCTTTGGGACAAGTTATCTCTGAGGCAATTTTTGAACCATCAATTGAAGGTGAAAATATAACGCTATCTATAGATTCCGAATTGCAAGCTTATATGTACGAAACAATACGAACACTTGCAAACAGAGTCCATTTTACGGGTGGTGCTGGTGTGATTATGGATGTAACAAACGGAGAAATCTTGGCTTTGACCAATTATCCCGAATACAGCTCGGACGTTCTTTCAAACAGCGAGGACAATAATCTAGTTGCAGGCTATATTTTTGATGAAGGCAATCCTTTTTTGAATAGGGTAACATCTGGTTTATATATTCCGGGATCTATCGTAAAACCTTTTATGTCTTTGGGTGTTTTGAACGAGGGATTGATTGATCCCAAAAAACAAATTTTGAGTACTGGTTCTATCTCTATTCAAAATCCTTATAATCCAGATCAAAAAACTGTTTTCAAAGATTGGAAAGCTCATGGGTGGGTAGATATGCGACAAGCAATTGCTGTTTCTTCCGATGTTTATTTTTATGCTGTTGGAGGGGGATATGGTGATCAAAAAGGATTGGGAATTACAAAGATAAATGAATATATGAAAATGTTTGGCTTCGGCAAACCGACTGAGGCCGAAGTTACCAAAGAAGAAATTGGAAATGTTCCAAATCCTGAATGGAAAAAAGAAAATTTTGAAGGAGAGGATTGGACATTGGGAAATACTTATCACACATCTATTGGACAATATGGTTTTCAGGTAACCCCCTTGCAAGCAGTTCGCGCGACCGCTTCTGTCGCTAATAATGGGTATTTGTTGAAACCCACTTTTATTAAAGACAGTGAATTAAATAAAAAATATCCAGAGAGAATTCCTATTGATTTAAATAATTTTAAAATCGTAAAAGAGGGGATGCGACAGGCGGTTACAGAAGGAACCGCCCAGGGTCTCAGTGTCCCTTATACAAAAGTTGCGGGGAAAACAGGTACCGCCGAATTGGGTGTAAGTAAAAAATATGTTAATGCTTGGATAATAGGGTTTTTTCCTTATGAAAATCCAAAGTATGCTTTTGCTGTGATAATGGAACATGGGCCAAAAGAAAATACTGTTGGAGGTTTGTATGTAATGCGTCAGACTTTGGATTGGATGAGTATCAACAGACCTGAGTATTTTAAATAAAAATAAAAAAGAGGGAGCCAAAGCTCCCTCGTTTGTGACGTTACGAAAATAATTTTCTACATCCTTTCAGCAACAGGATTGCATTAAGGGATGGTTATTTCCGTGGTTGATCGTAATCCTGTATTTACGACCAGTCTGATTACTCACTCTCACAACTGTCGTTCCCCCTTGAGGACATGGTTCATTTCGGTCGTGGCTTTCATCTTTTATTTTCCCTCGCCGGTACTTTTGGGCTTTAATGCACGTCACAGCATCAAGCCCTAATTCCCAACTTTCGTTGTGGGATACGAGTAATATATTAAATTAAGAGTATAAAGTCAATGACTTGTGGTTTTTTGGGCAATATTGTGGTAAAATGACATCTATATAAAATTATGGCAAAAGAATACTTAACAAAAGAAAGATACGAAGAGCTTAAGAAGGAACTTGAGAATCTTACGACTGTCAGAAGAAAAGAAATCGCAAACGAGCTTGATCAAGCCGTTTCTTTAGGCGATTTGAAAGAAAATGCCGAATATCATCAGGCAAGAGAAGATCAGGCAAATTTGGAACAGAGAATTTTACAAATAGAAATGATTTTGCAAGACGCAGAGGTTGTTAAGGGTAGCAAAAAAGATATAGCCGGAGTAGGAAGCGAAGTAAAAATTTGTAAAAAAGGTGAAAAAGATTGTGTAATTTATAAAATTGTCGGAGCCGAAGAGGCAGATATGACAGTTAGAAAAATTTCATCAAGCTCTCCTTTGGGTATGGCAATGCTAGGAAAAAAAGTAGATGATGTTTTCACTTTTAGTGCTCCTAAAGGCAAAATGGAATACACAATTATTGAAATAAAATAAAGTTTTATTTCCATAATTTCATTCATATAATAGCTGTGGAAAACAAAACAGAAACAAAGCATTGGAGTGAATCTTTTGCCGACGAGGTGTTGGAAAAATCTCCTAATAAAAATATCTATACTTGTTCGGCTGGAATCAGCCCATCGGGCACTATTCACTTTGGAAATTTTAGAGATGTAATCACTTCTCTCGGTGTTTTTGAAGAATTAAAGAAAAGAGGTAAAAAAACGAGAATAATTTTTTCTTGGGACGATTTTGATCGTTTTAGAAAAGTGCCCGTAGGGATAGACGCTTCTTTTGAGCAATACATCGGATTGCCGTTGTCAGTAGTCCCTTGTCCCGAAGGAAAATATTCTTCTTATGCAGAAAAATACGAAAAAGAATTTGAAGCCTCAATGAAAGATTTGGGAATTGATTTGGAATATCGTTATCAGTCACAAGAATATAAATCTGGAAAGTATGACGATTTGATTATAAAGGCCCTTCAAAACAGAGAGAAAATCGCTGATATTCTTTTGTCTTTTATGACAGAAAAAGGAAAGGAAAACAAAAGTATTGATCCACAAGAATACAAAAAAAACTTTTATCCTGTTTCCGTTTATTCTTCTTTTACAGGCAAAGACAATACAAAAGTGACGGCCTATGACGGAGATAAAAAAATTACCTATAAGTGTTTTGATACAAAAAAGGAAGAAACTATTGATATTACAGAAACAAGAATCGTCAAGTTGGCATGGAAAGTAGATTGGCCAATGAGGTGGTTTTTTGAGGGGGTAGATTTTGAACCAGGAGGAAAAGACCACTCTTCTCCGGGGGGCAGTTTTGATGTAGCAAGTGTTATTGTGAAAGAAATTTTTGAAAGTGCTGCTCCTGTTTTCAAAGGTTACGAGTTTGTTGGATTGCAAGGGCTAGGGGGAAAAATGTCTGGATCAAAAGGGAACAGTGCTTCTCCAAAACAGTTGTTGGAAATTTATACTCCAAATATTTTAAAATGGCTGTATCTGAGAAAAAGACCAAAACAAAGTTTTTTGTTGGCTTTTGATTCTGAGATCTATAGACAATACAGTGAGTTTGATAAAGAGGTTGCCGATTTTCTTTCTGGGACTTTAGACATTTCTAGTCGGGTATCTCTTGCTTTAGCGGGACTGACAAAAGAGAATTCTTTTAAAAACCCGATTCCATTTAGACAGATAGTCGGTTTTGGGCAAATTGTACAATGGAATAAAGAAAAATTGTTAACTATTTTGAAAGAGCTTGAACTTGATTATGATATTCAATCTATTGATGACAGACTGCCAAGAGCGAAAGCGTGGTTGGAAACATACAACAGAGATGAACTTGTAGAGTTGAGAGAAAATATAAATATTGATTTTGTAAAAACAATTTCTGAAAAAGATAAAGAAAATATTCAAAAATTGAGAGAGGGATTATCGGTAAATGAAAAGATGTCGGTGAAAGAATTGGAAACTTTTGTTTATGATATTCCAAAGGACAAAAATTTGGACGAAAAAGAAAATGCTGTTTTGCAAAGAGATTTTTTCAGAGTGGTTTATAACCTTTTAGTTAGCAAAGACAAGGGCCCGAGACTCTCAACATTTTTGTGGGCGGTGGATAGGGAAAAGGTTCTTGCTCTGTTGAAAATTTAATTTGAAAAATGAGGACATAGCCGAAATATTGCAATATTTCGGCTATTCTGTTAATATATGCCTCATGTTAAAAATCAGATTACAAAGAGTTGGAAGAAAGCACGATCCTTCATTCAGGATTGTTTTAACTGATTCTAAAAATGGTCCAAAGAGCGGTAAATTCTTGGAAATTCTTGGAAATTATGACGCTAAAAAAGACACCAAGGTTGTTAATGGAGAAAGAGTAAAAGAATTGATTTCTCAAGGAGCACAGATCTCAGATACTGTTCACAATATTTTGATAAGTGAAAAGATAATAGAGGGAAAGAAGAAAAATGTTTTGCCAAGCAAATCTCCTGTGGTAGATGAAGCAAAGATAAAAGCAGAAGAAGAAGCAAAAAAGGCAAAGGAAGAAGCTGAGGCAAAGGCTAGAGCCGAGGCACAAGAGGCTCAGAAAAAAGCAGAGGCAGAAGAAAAGGCAAAAGCTGAAGCAGAAGCACAGGCTGAAAAGGAAGCAAAGAAAGAAGAAACTCCAGCAGAAGAAGTCCCGGTTGTAGAAGAAGCACCAGTTGTTGCGGAAACTACTGAAACTGTTGAAACTGCCGAAACTGAATAATAAAAAATTTAAAAAAACTTGCAGGGACTCGGTCCCTGCAAGTTTTTTGTTTCATACACACACATATAAACACAGAAAAATTTTTGAAAATAAAAATACCCCCATCAGTCGCGAGACGACGGGGGCATTATGTTGTTTTCGGTCTCTGATGTGAGACCGGAGAACCTGATGTTCGTCTTTGGTGATGGTTCTCATCCCACCAAGACTATCCCTGTAATACCCCGTAACTAGCCGAGAGGCGCTAATGGTGTCACGAAGCCTAGGCTGTTGAACTTCTGTCGAAACACCCGCCTAGTGATGTTTGATATTTAAATATTAGCACACCTTAAAAATCTGTCAATGGTTTTGGATAATTCAAAAAAGTCTTTATAGACTTTCGTTTTTATAAATCATATACTTATGATATGAAATCCCTTTGGAAAATATTGGGATATTAAAAGCTAATTTTTTAATGAAATGAATAAAATAACTATAATTATATTGTTGATCATTTTCATTGCCGCAGGATTTTTCTTTTTAAGAGGAGATGAAGACGCATGGATTTGTGAAGATGGTATTTGGGTAAAGTATGGGAACCCTTCTACTGAAGTTCCAACAGAACCTTGTGACGATGGTGTGGTAAGTAATTTTGAAGAATGTATTGCAGATGCAAACAATGTTGTGATGGAAAGTTTTCCTCGGCAATGTCGCGATTCAAAGACAGGCAATTCTTTTGTGGAAGATATCGGTCTAAATGATAACGCGTCTACTACTGGTACGGGAGAAAAATTTTTTTGTCCTGCTGATAGAACAGAAACAGATTTTTGTATAGAGCTTTATGAACCAGTTTGTGCGACTGTAAATATTCAGTGTATCAAAGCACCTTGTGACCCTATAAAAGAAACATTTTCAAATTCTTGTACGGCTTGTATCAATCCTTTGGTAGAAAGTTATACGCAAGGGGAGTGTAAAAATTAGTAGGTAGTAAGTAGTGAGTAGTGGATAGAAGAAGGCGGGAAATTTGCTTCGCAAATTTCCCGCCTTTTTGTATTTAAAAATAAAATAAAAAACCCCGCACGAATGCGGGGTTAGACAGACGGGGAGAGGTTCTTGTTCTCCAACCAGCTTCGTTGACGAAGGGGTTGAAATTACCCTTTTAGGGGACTCGTGGTCCCACCCTGCTGTCTTTTCGAGGCTACTCGTTGATCGGAGGAAACGCCTCCGCAACAAGCTTGTTCGCCATATCGGTGGCGAATTCCCGGGCCTCATCGGGGCTGATTCTCAGCTCAGCTGCCGTCGTCCCGATTTGTCGGGCCACCACGTTGGGCATCAAACTGCCGATGCCCTTTGACCGCGCCTGGTTTAAAACAAGCAGGTACGCGATCTGGTTTCTTCTTTCTTCTGTCATCTTTGCCATAGGAAACCTCCTTTTCGGCAATTTTTCCACGAATCCTTCGTGAATAGGGTAGCAGAGAATCCTCAAACTACAATACAATTATACATCATATATTTGTATTTGTAAATGGTGTGAGTTTCATAAAATTCACAAACTTGGTTTTTGCTTAATACTTATACCTTAATCCTTAAGCCTTGGTTTCTATACCCTAACCGCTACACCCTATACCCTGAATGAGTTTTCCACAATTGACAAATCTTTTTGTTGACAAACTGTTATTTTTTAGATAAACTCTTACCCATCATATATCGGATCTAAGATTGAGTTTCGGCAGAACCCCTGATATTTATTAATAGCGCGCACATTAATAAAACCGTCCGAGGCAGAAGGATGGTCAAATTTATTTTGTTTAAGGGTGATATTAAATAAGAAAAAGTTAGAGAAACCTCTTTGAGGTGACTTTTTTGTTTTAGTATTGTCAATTTTATTAGCGAAAAAATAGAAAACATCATGAGTACAAAGAAACTAGAGAAAAAATATTTCGGCAAATTCAAAGAGCCGATGATTGAATTACCAGACATGGTCAATTCACAATTGGAGTCATACAAGTGGTTTATGGATCAAGGACTTCAAGAAGTGTTAAGTGAATTCACACCAATCAAAGATACTTCTGGAAAAAAGTTTGAAATGGAGTTTAAGGGTTTTGAATTTGAAAAACCAGAGCACGATGAATTTTATGCAAAAGATAACAAACTTTCTTATACCACTGCGCTTAGTGTAAAAGTAAAGTTGTCTAACAAAACATTTAATACAAGCAAAGAACAAAATATTTTCTTGGTTGATTTTCCTATGATGACAAATCACGGAACTTTCATAATCAACGGAGTAGAAAGAGTTGTTGTTCCACAGCTAGCTCGTTCTTTCGGAGTGTTCTTTACTGCACAAGAATTGAAGGGTAGAAAACAATTCGGAGCAAAAATAATTCCTCAAAGAGGTGCTTGGATAGAATTTGAATCTGATTTGGATGGAGTTATTTATGTAAGAATCGATAGAAAGAGAAAGTTCTCAGTTTCTTCTCTTTTGAGAATTTTTGGTGTGAACGATAAAGAAATGGTTTCTATGTTCAAGGATGATATCGTTAAAAAATCTATTGAAGTTTCAATCAAAAAAGATTCTGCCAAAACAGCAGAAGAATCATATGTCGAAGTTTATAAAAGATTGAGAGATGGAGGAATGGTTGCTCCTGCTCATGCAAAAGAATTTGTAGATTCTATTTTTGAAGTAGAAAAATACGATATTTCAGAAGTGGGAAGATTTCACTTTAACCAAAGATTTGGAAACCCTACTGACAAAAAAGCTCTTACAAAAAGAGTGATTACTGTTGAGGATTTGAAAACAATAATTACACATTTGGTTACATTAAATAATACTCCTGACGCCGTTGAGGACGACATCGATCACTTGGGATCAAGAAGAGTAAGATATTTTGGAGAAATGATCCAACAAAAATTTAGAGTAGGTATGTTGCAAATGAAAAGAAACATTCAAGACAGAATGTCTATTATAGATACAGAAGCAACATTGCCAGCTCAGTTCATCAGCCCAAGACCTCTACAAGCAAGAATAAAAGAATTTTATACAACAAACCAATTGTCTCAATTCATGCAACAAGACAATATCTTGCACGAGTTGGAACACTTGAGAACAGTTTCTGCTTTGGGTACAGGAGGGCTTGTTAGAGAAAGAGCATCTTTTGAAGTTCGTGACGTTCACACTTCTCACTATGGAAGATTGTGTCCGATTCAAACACCCGAAGGACAAAACATCGGTCTTATTTTGAGATTGGCAAGTTATGCCAGAGTAAACCCTTATGGAATGATAGAAGCTCCTTATGTAAAAGTTAAGAACGGAAAATTGACTGGCGAGATTGTTTATCTAAATGCATTCGAAGAAGAAAATTTCAACATTGCTCACTCTGCAACAGACTATGACAAAAACGGAAAAATTGTTGAACAACATGTTGAAGTAAGAAACAACGGAAAACCAAAATTGGTTTCTAGCGACAAAGTAGACTATATGGACGTTGCTCCAAATCAGGTTTTCTCACCAGCAACTTCTATGATTCCTTTCGTAAACCACGATGATGCCAACAGAGCATTGATGGGATCAAACATGCAGAAACAAGCGACTCCTTGTATCGTTCCAGAAGCTCCTTTGGTTGCAACTGGTATTGAAGAAAGAGTAGCAAGAGATGTGGGAAGATTGATTATCGCCGAAGAAGCGGGGTCTGTTTCTTATGTCGATGCTAGAAAGATAAAGGTAAAGAATTCAGCAGGAAAAGAAAAAGAATATAAATTGGTAAACTTTTCAAGAAATAATATTTTCTCAGTCTTTCATCACAGACCTTCTGTCGATTTGGATGAAAAGATAAAGAAGGGCGATATCTTGGCAAACGTAACATCAAGCGACAACGGACAAGTGGCCATTGGTCAAAATGTTTTGGTTGCCTTTATGTCATGGTCAGGATCAAACTATGAAGATGCTATTATTCTTTCAAAGAGATTGGTAAAAGACAGCAAATTTACAAGTATTCACGTTGAAGAATTTTCAGAAGAAGTGCGTGATACAAAATTGGGTCCAGAAGTTACAACTCACGATATTCCAAATGTTAGCGAAGGAAAATTGAAAAACCTTGATGAAGAGGGAATCATTCGTGTTGGAGCAGAAGTTGGCCCTGGAGATATTTTGGTTGGTAAAATTACTCCAAAGGGAGAAACACAATTGACTCCAGAAGAAAGATTGCTTCGTTCTATCTTTGGTGAAAAAGCAAGAGATGTTAAAGATACATCTTTGAGAATGCCTGGAGGAAAGAAAGGTAGAGTAATTAATGTAAAAATCTTTTCAAGAGAAAAAGGAGAAGTAAATGAATCAGGAGTAATAAAGAAAATTTATATTGAAGTAGCAGAATTGAGAAATATTTCTGTTGGAGACAAGCTTGCTGGTCGTCACGGAAACAAAGGAGTTATCTCAAGAATTTTGCCAGAGGAAGATATGCCACACATGGCAGACGGAACACCTGTGGATGTTATTTTGACACCGCTTGGAGTACCTTCTCGTATGAACTTGGGACAAATTTTGGAACTACACCTTGGTTTGGCAGCAAAGACTTTGAACTATCAAGCAATTGTCCCTCCATTTATGGGAGCAACAGATGCCGAAATAAAAGAAGAATTGAAGAAAGCTGGATTTAATGAAAACGGAAAGATGACATTGATAGACGGAAGAACAGGAGAAAAATTTGACCAAGATATTGCCGTTGGATACATGTATGTCTTGAAACTTCACCACATGGTTGAAGATAAGATTCACATGAGATCGGTTGGTCCTTACTCACTTATCAATCAACAACCACTAGGAGGTAAAGCACAAGGTGGTGGTCAGAGATTTGGAGAGATGGAAGTGTGGGCGTTGCTAGGACACGGTGCAGCCTATACTTTGAGAGAAGTTTTGACAATAAAATCAGACGATATAGTAGGTAGATCAGCTGCCTTTGACGCCATTATTAGAGGAAAGAGAATTCCTGAACCAAATATTCCTGCATCATTTAATGTTCTTTTGAACAACTTGAGAGGTTTGGCTTTGGATGTTGAATTAAGAAAAGAAGAAGGTCGAAAGTAAAATATTTAAATATTTAAATATTTAAAAATAAACTAAATAAAAACATTATGAAAAAGAAAGAGGAAATAAAAAGTACAAAAGAGTTCAACAAGGTTATCCTGACGCTGGCTTCTCCTGAAAAAATATTGGATTGGTCATATGGAGAGGTAACAAAACCAGAAACTATCAACTACAGAACTCAAAGAAGTGAAAAAGGAGGTTTGTTTGATGAAAAGATTTTTGGTCCTGAAAAAGACTTTGAATGTTACTGCGGAAAATATAAAGGAATCAGATACAAAGGAATTGTTTGTGAAAAATGTGGAGTAGAAATCACAAAATCAATTGTAAGAAGAGAGAGAATGGGTCACATTGAATTGGCGACTCCTGTTTCTCATATCTGGTTTTTGAAAAGTATCCCTTCTAAAATAAGTTTGGTTCTAGGTTTGACATCCTCTGATGTTGAGAGAGTTGTTTATTTTGCTGGATATGTCATCAACAAAGTAAACGAAGGGGAGAGAGAAAGAGTTTTGAAAGATGTTGAATCAGAATTCAAAACAAAAATAAAAACATTGAATGATGAAAAAACAAAGGAAAAATTGAAAGATCTTTTGTCCAATGTTAAAAAAGAAATCAGCACTATTCAAATGGGAGTTGTTTTGGATGAAATAACTTACCACAAATTTGCATTAAAATATGGAACAATCTTTGAAGCGGGAATTGGAGCCGAGGCTATTTACAATATGTGTGCTTCTGTTGATTTGAGTAAATTGGCAAAAGATTTGGAAAAGCAATTGGAAGAAGCGGGAACAATTGAAAAAGCAAAAATCAATAAAAGATTGGCATTGATTAGAGATATGGACCAATCAAATACAAGACCTGAATGGATGTTTTTGACAAGAATTCCTGTTGTTCCTCCTGCACTTCGACCAATGGTTGCTTTGGGAGGCGGAAGACACGCAACATCAGATGTAAATGATTTGTACAGAAGAGTAATCAATAGAAATAATCGTTTGAAAAAACTGAAAGAGATAAATGCTCCAGAAGTTATTTTGAGAAACGAAAAAAGAATTTTGCAAGAAGCGGTGGACTCTTTGATCGATAATTCAAAGAGAACAGGTGCTGGATCTGCTATGAGTCAGTCACAAAGAAGACCTTTGAAATCTTTGTCTGACAATCTAAAAGGAAAACAAGGACTATTTCGTCAAAACCTTTTGGGAAAAAGAGTAGACTATTCTGGTCGTTCAGTTATTGTTGTTGGACCAGATCTAAGACTTGATGAATGTGGTTTGCCAAAGCATATGGCACTTGAATTGTTTAGACCTTTTGTAATTTCAAAAATTTTGAAAGAAGGTTTGGCATACAATATCAAATGGGCAGGAAGATTAATTGATGACGGCGTACCAGAAGTTTGGGCAATTTTGGAAGAAGTGATTGCAGGAAAATATGTTCTTTTGAACCGTGCTCCTACTTTGCACAGATTGGGTATTCAAGCTTTCAGACCAAGATTGATAGAAGGAAATGCTATCCAAGTTCACCCATTGGTTTGTTCTGCTTTCAACGCTGACTTCGACGGAGACCAGATGGCTGTTCACGTTCCTCTTTCTGAAGAATCTCAACTAGAAGCAAAAGAAATAATGGCTTCTGATAAAAATATTTTGAAACCAGGAAATGGTAGACCTGTTGTGTCTGCTAAATTGTTGGATATTGTTTTGGGTTGTTATTGGATGACAAAAACAATTGAAGGTAAAAAGGGAGAAGGAAAATATTTCCAAAGTCCAAATGCTGCTATTACAGCTTATGACCTAGGTGTAGTTGATTTTCGTTCAAAAATAAAAGTTATGGCGACCGAGAATACAAAGTATTCAAAGTTTGAAGGAAAGATTTTTGAAACATCAGTAGGAAGATTGTTGTTCAACTCTGTTCTTCCTTCTGACTACCCTTATATCAATGAAGAAATGAATAAAAAATCAATGTCTAGTCTTATTGACAACTTGATTGATAAATATGGAGTAGGAAGAATTTCTGTGATAATGGACAAAATTAAAAACTTTGGATTCAAGTATGTTACAACATCAGGAATTACTTGGGGTCTTGACGACATTGTTGTTCCAGAAGGAAAAGGAGAAATAATCAAAGCAGCTCAAAAGAAGTCTGCTAATATTTGGTCACAATACGAAGATGGTTTGTTGTCAGATGGTGAAAGACATAGAGCAAATATTGAAATTTGGCACACAACAAAAGGAGAAATTGAAAAATTGATTCCAGATTCTTTGGATCCAAACGGACCTGTTCACGATATGTGGAAATCAGGAGCGAGAGGTTCTCTTGGAAACTTGACTCAGATGGTTGGAATGAAAGGTCTTATTCAAAATACTTTGGGAGAGACAATTGAATTTCCAATTATTTCTTCTTCAAAAGAAGGATTAACTCCGATTGAATATTTCATTACGACTCACGGATCTAGAAAAGGTTTGGCCGACACCGCTTTGAATACCGCGAAAGCAGGATATCTTACGAGAAGATTGTTTGATGTGGCACAGGATATTGTTATCAACATGGAAGACTGTGGCACAAAAGATGCTATTTTAATCAAAAAAGCCAACTCGGTTGGATTTGATGTTCCTCTTGAAAAGAGTGTTAAGGGTAGATATTTGGCAAAGGAAGCAAAAGACAAAGACGGAAATGTTTTGTTTAAGAAAGATCATTTTGTTACTAGAGACGATGCAAGAGCAATGGAAAATGCAGGAGTACAAGAAGTGATAGTACGCTCTCCGATGTCTTGTCAGTCTGCAAGAGGTATTTGTCAAAAATGTTACGGATTGGATTTGGGAAGCAACGAATTGGTAAATCTTGGAGAAGCAGTGGGAACAATCGCTGCCCAAGCTATTGGTGAACCAGGAACTCAGTTGACGATGAGAACCTTCCACGCCGGAGGTACAGCGTCTGTTGGTGGAGATATTACTCAGGGTCTTCCCCGTATTGAGGAAATTTTTGAAAGAAGAATTCCAAAGATACCTGCTGTTATCAGCAAAGTAGAAGGTACTGTTATCGAGATTATTGACACTGGTACTGAAAGAGAAATTGTTATTTTGCCAGATGAAGAAGACAAGACAAAAGTAAAGAAAGATAAAAACAATTTGCACCAAGTTCCTTTCAAGAGAATGATTATCGTCAAGGTTGGCGATCATGTTAAGAAAGGAGATTTGCTAACAGACGGTTCTGCTGATATTGCCGAGATGTTTAAATATGCAGGCAAGACAAAAACTCAAGATTATATTATTGATGAGGCTACAAAAATCTACGAATTGCAAGGAGCTTCTATTTCAAGAAAACATATTGAAGTTATTATTAAACAAATGTTTTCAAGAAGAAGAGTAAAGAGTTCGGGCGATACAAGTTTGACCGAAGGTACTGTTGTCGAAGATTATATGTTGGAAAATGAAAACAAGAGAGTGTCAGCAAAAGGAAAAGAAGAAGCAAAAGCAATACCTTTGATCTTTGGAATTACAGAAGTAGCGTTGACCAGAGAGAGTTTCCTTTCAGCAGTATCTTTCCAAAATACAACAAAAATGCTTATCAATGCATCATTGAGAGGTGCAGAAGATAATTTGTTGGGATTGAAAGAAAATATTATTGTTGGAAACTTGATTCCAGCAGGAACAGGGTATGAAGGCAGTCCAAAGAAAGCAATGATAGATGAACTACAAGCTGGATTGGCAGATAAAACTGAGAGTTGGGAGGAATAATAAAAAAGAATTTTCAATTTTCAATTTAAAATTTTTTGAATTTAAAAATTAATTTATTAAAAATTGTTTAAAAATTAAAAATTTATAAATTAAAAATTTGCAATAATTCTTATTATGTCAAACAATGTTGAAAAAATTAAAGATCGTTTGAATATTGTTGACGTTGTTGGTAGTTATTTAAAGTTGGAAAGGGCGGGAGCAAATTTGAAAGCTCCTTGTCCGTTCCACAATGAAAAAACACCGTCGTTCTTTGTTTCTCCAGATAGAGGAACATACAAATGTTTTGGTTGTGGAGAAGGCGGAGACATCTTTAGCTTTGTAGAAAAATTTGAGGGAGTAGATTTTCCTCAAGCAATGAGAATACTGGCAGATAAAGCTGGAGTTGTTCTAGAAAAAGAAGATCCAAAATTAAAAAGTGACAGAGACCGACTGTACAAGGTAATGGAAGAAGCAACACTTTTTTTTGGGGAAAATTTAAAATCACACAAAGGACCGAGAGATTATCTAGAAAAGAGAGGATTAACACAAGAAACGGTTGATAAATTCAGAATCGGTTTTGTAAAAGACGAGTGGAGAAATTTGTATGATTTTTTGAAAACAAAAAATTACAGTGATGAAGAAATTGAGAAAGTTGGACTGATTAAAAAAACAGATAGCGGTTTTTATGACAGGTTTAGAAATAGAATAATTTTTCCAATTTTTGATAGTTCGGATAGGGTAGTAGCCTTTTCAGGAAGACTCTACGAAGATGATGGAAAATCGGCAAAGTATTTAAATAGTCCTGAAACAGTTCTTTTTAATAAATCAAAAATATTGTATGGATACAATTTTGCCAAAAAAGATATTCGCGTACGAGGATTTTCAATTTTGGTTGAAGGTCAAATGGACCTTGTGATGTCGCATCAAGCAGGTTTCAGTAATACTGTTGCTACATCGGGAACAGCCCTAACAGGCGAGCATTTGTCTCTTTTGAAAAGATTGTCAGACAAATTGGTTCTGGCATTTGACGGTGACGAGGCTGGTTTGTCCGCTGCCAACAAAGGAGCAAAGCTTGCTTTGGGATTAGGAATGGAAGTCAAGCTTGTGGAAATATCGGATAACTTGGATCCTGCAGATGTTATACTGAAAGACAAAAGTGTTTGGAGCAAGTCTTTGCAGAATACGGTACATATAATAGATTTCAATTTAAATTCTTTATTAAAAAAAGGTTTTGATAAAAGAAGATTGGGATTGGAAATAAAAAGCAAAGTGCTTTTGTTGGTAAATGAATTGAAAAGTAATATTGAACAAGATTATTTTATAAATTCAATTTCTGGTTCGTCAGGAATCCCGCAAGACATTCTTTGGAAAGATTTAAAAAATATTGATAGTGGTGAAACGGCAAGAGAGTCCAAAGAAATTATTTATGATGAGAAAAAAACTACCGCAACAGCTAGAAAAGAAACACTTCGTGAAATATCAGGAATCCTACATTGGCAAAAAGGTTTGAGTGAACCTATGATAAATATTCAAAAATGGGAAGAAAAATTGTTGGATGTTGTCGGGGAAGAGCTGTTCAACAAGATTCAAAATTTATCAGAAAATGTAAAGAATGAAATTGTTTTTGAGGCAGAAAATAAACATATAGATGAAAATAATTTAAAAAATAGAATGGAAGGAGCGTTTGAAAAATTGGAGAAAGATATTTTGTTGGATAGAAGAAAGCAAATTCAAGAAGAAATTTCAAAAGAAACAGACGAAAACGAGAAAATAAAATTGTTCAATGAGATGCTTGAATTATCAAAAAAAATAGATTCAAAAAAATAATAAAAATGTTTATGGTAAAAAAAACCAAAACAAAAAAGAATAAGGTGAGAGCTGTCGTTAAAAAGACTTCAGTAAAAAAGACACCAGCCAAGAAAAAAGCGATAAAAAAAATCGTGAAAAAAACGCCTGTCAAAAAGAGTGTCGTTAAAAAAAGTGCCAAAAAAGTTGTTGCGAAAAAGCCAGTGAAAAAGGTTGTAAAAGCTGTTGTAAAAACAAGGCCCAAAAAAGTCCCTAAAAGTGATAAGGATAAAAAGCTAGAAAAACTTGTTGCACTGGGTAGAGAAAGAGGTTTTATTACTCACGATGGTATCTTGAAAGAATTTCCTAACATTGAGACCGATGTAGATTTTTTGGAAGACCTTTACACAAAATTTGAAGAAGCCAATATTGATGTCGTGGATAGCGGTGGTATTTTGGGGCTGGATGATCACGACGATTTGATTAAAAAATCAACAGGAAAATATGACTCAATTCAGATTTATTTGAAAGAAATCGGAAAATACAAATTGTTGTCCGCTGCCGAAGAAAGAGATCTTGCTCAGAGAATTGAAGCAGGAGAAGAAGAAGCAAAATCTTTGTTGGCGAGAGCAAATTTGAGATTGGTTGTTTCTATTGCTAAAAAATATATTGGTAGAAGTCCAAACCTCACCCTTCTAGATCTTATTCAAGAGGGAAATCTGGGATTGTTCAAAGCGGTAGACAAATTTGATTGGAATAAGGGATTCAAGTTTTCTACTTATGCTACTTGGTGGATTAGACAAGCAATCACCAGAGCGCTAGCTGATCAATCTAGAACAATCAGAATCCCTGTCCACATGGTGGAAACAATTGCAAAATATAAACAAATTATGAGAAAACTTTCTCAAGATTTGGGCAGAATGCCTTCTCCAGAAGAAATGGCAGAAGAGATGGATTTGGAGTTGGAAAAAATTTATAACATTCAACAAATAGACCAAGCGACAATTTCTTTGGAAAATCCAGTAGGAGATGATTCTGACAGTAGCAAATCTACACTGGGCGATTTTATTCCAGATGACAAAATTTTGATGCCTGATCAAAATTCTTCTCGTAGAATTTTGTCAGATCAAGTAAAAGAGATTTTGGAAGAGCTTTCTCCAAAAGAAAGAAAAATTCTTGAAATGCGACATGGGCTTCTTGACGGTATTACACATACATTAGAAGAAGTGGGAAAAGAATTTGGAGTAACCAGAGAGAGAATTAGACAGATTGAGGCGAAAGCACATGAAAAGATTAGACAGAGTGACAAGGTAGACAGACTACGAAACTATTAAAAAAATAGAGCCTAACGGCTCTATTTTTTTAATAGTTTATGGTGATAAGTAGTAAGTAATAAGGACGAAGCTATCAGCTATAAGCTTCAATTTCTTTATCAACACTTACGCACCCTTTTTTGTTTAAATTAGCCTTAATTATTGGTATAATTTGAACAAAGATAAATATGCAAAGTGAGATATTTTTAAATGGCAAAAGGTATCTTTCAACAAAAAAAGCGACAAAAATCACAGAATTGGATGAAGAACATATTAAAGACCTATGCCGTGAAGAAAAGATAGATTTTACAAAGGTAGAAGGGGAATATTTTGTTGAATTAGAAAAACTTTTTGAATATAAAAACAAAACAAACAAGCCGATGATTTTGCCTATAAGAGCATTATCAACGGCTGTTTTGGCAATTCT
>Ga0209728_1000165_pt1 | contig 60705 bp, 91 predicted proteins | sample RifGroD1_FD_183997 | JGI IMG/M metagenome (GOLD analysis project Ga0209728, IMG submission 183997) | Groundwater microbial communities from Rifle, Colorado, USA - Groundwater D1 (SPAdes) (version 2) | ecosystem: Environmental > Aquatic > Deep subsurface > Groundwater | place: Rifle, Colorado... | reverse complement strand
CGTCAATCGTGGTGTTCGTCGTCACCGAGATTTTAAGCCCACCACACACCGGAACGTGCGGAATAATCTCAACCCGGCCGGATGCCGTGAGAGATGCGCTGGTATGCAGAGTGATGCCGTCGATGGTTTTCAGCGTCACCACAACCGCGTCAGGCGCGGGAGTCCCGAAAACAACATCTACCCCCGCGAGCAACCCGGTGACGTAGGGGATTTCCTCGTCTGCCGGCACCGATGCGTCGGTATGATCAGCGACGAATGATTTTACCAGGCCGAATAGCGATTGAGTGCGATTGTGGAGGCTTCCAGTGCGATAAGAAAGTTGGGACCATGATCCAGCCATTTTTTGCTCCTATTGGTTTATTGTTCCGCCTGCCATTGAGAACTCCCTCAGCAGGTTGACGAGTTTCTGTTCGTGCTGTCCGTACCCGGCCCCCGGCAAACTTGCCCACCGAGAGCGAACGCGATGGATTGCTGAGGTGATCCGCCCCGCGTTGATGTCATCCATTGCCCTGCATTCTTTGATCAACTGCATGGCAATCTTGTCTTGACTGGCTGGCGAGAAATCAGGCAATACGAGTTGGCGTTTATAGTGGTAGTAGATCCTCGAAAGGACTTGATATCTGCCGGCGGCAGTTGACTCCAATCCCCCTGTCTTACCGTCCATGTCTATCAGTGCGCCAGGATGCCGGTGGTAGCTTGAAAACGTCAGGACCATCGACGGCAGCGACCCGGCTAGAATGTTGTAGCCGTTGTCTGACTGCCTGAGTATATCCGGCCCCATCTCGGACCAGGCAATCATATCGAGGAATGCTTGCTCCTGTGTCGTCATTTCTTGCGTTCTTCCTCTTCCTTGGCTATCTTCAGGCACTCCTGCAAAGCCTTGGCCCGTGCAGCAGCGTCAATTCCTTCCGGCGTGATTATTCCCGCCTTATCCCGCACTGGCACCTTGACGGCACAATCGAGCAATTCCTGGATTCGTTTTGCTGTGCTCATTTGTTCTTCCGTATCTCGTCAAGAATGATTCGCAAGTTTGCGTCCTGAGATGCTTTCATTGTGTCTTGAGATGCTTTGATTTCCTTTATATCGGCCTCGACAACACCAAACCTCACATTCCCGGCTTCTAGCTTCAGAGCTATGAGGTCCCGACAATGACCCTGCTCTTCCTTGCAAACTGGCCCGGTTACATAGGTCGGTCTGCCATCTCGCACAAGAGAAGACGCAAGGTTTTTCATTGCTTCCTCGAGGCTTGCCAGTTTTTTCCCTTGCTCCTCGAGTTTCACTGGCACATCCTCAAGATCCTTTAACTGCTCGACAGCTGAGTCAATTATCTGGTCCCGTTTCCCTTTTCCAATCAGAGACGTTGCCACCCCGCCGAGGAAAGAAACTCCACCAATGATAACGCCAACAAATCCTGCACTGTTTGACTCAGGCATCCTTCTTCCCCTTCCCTTGCCCCCCGGCAGGATTGGTCACGCTTTTTCCAAAAACACGCATTCGCCATTCTCATGCAGGAGTCTGTCCATTTCGTCGGCCATGATCCAGACCTCGCCGTCCACGCCGTGTTCCATTCCCCATGACTGAGCAAGCCCGAATATTCCGGTGTTCTTGTTGTACCTGACGGCATCCAAGCAATGCCCGCCCTCAATCTGGCCCCCGATACGAATACGTCCGTCCGATTCTGGTTCTGACATTCGGCTGTACCAGGGGATTCCTACGATTGCTACCCCAAAATACCCGAGGCCCAGTATCATCTCTTCAAGGGAAAATGCCCATCGGTAGGACTTGATCAGACCGAGTTTCTTGAGTTGCTTCACGCCTTCAAGAAGAGATGTTCCGCCCATGCGAGGACTGGCTCCGGGATATTCGCCACCGGGAAATGGGTCATTCTTCTGTGCTTCCCAGTAGATTTGCTCAATGGCAAACCGCTCGTTGTAGGTTTGAAGGTTGCCGATATTCGGCTCGTAGCGCATGGCGTTCGTCAAGCCCATGCCCACGCAGGCCCCTTCTCGACCTTGATCGAGATGGTTCCCCTTTGCCTTGATCCGCACCTTGGAAATCTTCTCCAGCCCATCCCATGCAAGGGTTTTTTCAAGTACCGCTTCTGCCACCCCAAACGACAGAGAGCGCGGGTCGAATTGCACCAGCCTGTCAAGTCGTGGATCGCTCGTTTCGGTTCCGTCTCTGAGTATCATTTCACACTCCAGGAATGCCAAGAGAATTATCGTTATACGCAGTCGGCCCAACCTTGCGGTAATTCATCCAAGGTATCCCACCGCCGAGCCGTACCATGCAGTATGCCCCCCATGCTCGATACTTCGCGCCGGTAGCCGCGATGGTCACATCTCGCAGGATTGCATCAAAGAATTGCCGCGTCTCGCCGATACAGATCGGGATATTGCCACCGAAGGCGTATTTATGGCCGTTCATGATTGCCTCTGCTCTGGCTCCGGGGTTGTAGTCTCCAAAGTCCGGAGTGAGCAAATAGCCATGCTGATATCCGAAGTCGTGAGGGAGTGAGCCATAGCGCAGGATGCCCATCGGCGAGGCTATCGGCCAGAGAAAACGCGGGACGCTGGCGAAGTCTGTTTCAAATCCTTCCGGGATGATTATCGGTCTGGTTTCTCCGATCTGATATGCCCAGTCCTCAAGCAGTCTGGCTTGAATCCCGCCCTTGATAAACTCAAATTTTGGTTCGGGAAAATGGTTCATTGCCGCCTCCACTCCCAAGGGCGCACTGGCGCAGGCTGTGCCCACAGGCCGACCCGGTTGCCGGCGCTGATGCCTTGCAGGGTAGACCAGGCCGTACAGAACGATTTCCGGCAATACTGAGGGTAGACCCATGCGTAACCGGCCAAAATCAATTGTTCCTGCAGGTTCTGTGTGCCGTACATGACGATTGCCACCGGGCGCTCATAACGGTCCTTGCCGCCGACCAGCAGTATGTCAACCATCTTGCCGCCGACCATCACCTCAACGAAATCCTTGGCGGCGAGGCCGAAGGCTTGTTTCTTCTCCGGTGCGTCGATTCCGTACAACCGGATTGATTCCGTTTTTCCGGAAAGTGTGACCTCGATTGTGTCACCGTCGATTACCCGCGTCACAGTTGCCAGTTCGGAATGGGCTGAGGTTGCGAGAAGGATGGTTGCAAAAAAGACAAGTAATTTCATTTCCATTCCTTCGGAGCGTCACACTTGAACCCATCGTGATGCCACCTGAATTTACCATGGCAGCGAGGCATGATGATGCCGTGATGGTTGATAAAGCAACCGGGACTGTCGTCTTCGCACCACGTTGGCTTCATGTATTGATCCCCGCTCACTATGTTTTTCTCAAGGTCGTCGATCTCGATTCTTCTCATCTCTCCCTCCCAGGGAAATAAGTCAGCCTCAACAATCATCCTCGTCGCTGGGATATCCGCAAACCGGGCAGTATCCGCCGTAATATCGGTGTCCACAATTTTCGCAGGTTGTCATTTGCGCTCAGTTGTAATACATGGTGACTGTATTGCTCTTGTCGCCGTATGCAGCATGAAGATATATGCCGCCGTGGCTGGTGCCAGTGTCTTTGTCACCCTCGCCGTTCGGACCTATGCCTGGCTTATAGACGAATCCATCTTTATTTTGAGATGACGGTATATCGCAGGTATCGGGATTATTCCCACGGCAATTCTTGGAGGTGTTCTTTACTGTGTATTCTTTTCCACTGGCGAAGACGAATTTGATCTGGCTGCCGTAAGACGGGCCTTTCCCCGAGATTCGCCAAGCCTTCCTCCCGCCGTTCCTTTCCCCGTAGCTCGTAAACACCTTGCTTTTACTGTACCCTGTCGTCGGAGTGCTCGGACCCGAAGGCGTGTCACTAGACCCACTCGTAGCCGTGCAGGTCTGGCCGTCGCTGGTCTGAGCAACGATTTTCAACGGGCGCTTGTACTGGCCTCCCTCGTTCTCCAGAAGAAAAACGGGGCAACCCTTGTACGGTCGTCCTCGTCTCGCAACCTCGCCATTAACGGAAACCGCTGTCACTTGGCTATCCTGCAAGGTGCGGAACAGGACCGCTGCTCTCTGGTCGTTCTGGTCGGCTGCCCGCTCGAAGGTAATCGGCATCGTGCAGACTTTGCTGGCTGGCGGGACAATAGGAGGCGTTACAGGAGGGACAACAGGACCACCCGGGAATAGTTGAGCGCAAGCGGCATTGCATTCCTGCAGGGTGTAGGCTTGGGAGTGCAACGGCAGGAGAAGAACGGCAAGGATGATGAGCAGGCGGATTATCATTTCTTAACCCTCCTTCAGTAAAGACTTAGCTTCATCAAAAGCTTCCTGGAATTCTCCTCTTGCTGCTGCTATAGATGCGATTTCTCCTGTTGGTTCTATACAGTAATGGTTGACTGCATCAACAAGCCTCTGAAGAGATGCCTTTGTCTTTTTCAGCCTACGCCTGACGCCGGCGCCCTCCATCTTGTTTTCGCACTCCAGACAAAAAAGTCCATTGCTTGACATGCGGCCACATCCTACACATTCGGCAGCCATATCAGTCTACCTCGATCACTTCGCCGGCCGGCGCGTCTTCAAGGGCTTCGGGCTCGGCTATTTCTTCCTCGACTACCGGAGGCGTGACCTTATCAACGGGGTTCAGCGATGGCAAATCGGGAATGATGCTCTTTACCTTGTTGGCCATAGCATCCATCACCCCGCTTGCATCGAGGTCGGACTGTGAGTCCTGGTTGGTCTCTTCGATGATGATGATTGTATTCCCGGCGCCGCCGCTGTTTGTCGATCCTGCCCCGGTCTGATTGCCGGGAGTCTCGGAGAGGCCACGAGCTACGGCCTGCGGTTGATCACAGTCCGGCGCCCCCTGGTTGAAAGTGTATTCAGCGTTTTTGATCGTGCAGCCGGCCAGTACAGCGATGGTACAGAGTGCGAGCAATGTTTTCATAATTTCCCCTTTATTCAGGATGAACTATCTGTTTGACCTTGAATTTTCTGCCAGCACACGCCCCGACCTGACAGGCATCGTTGCACCAATACAGACCGGCCACGGCATAGCAGGTTTCACTGGTGAGGCACAATAACGGATGATCGAAATCGCATTCAGGCGATGGGCTGTCGATTGCCGTTGTCGATATCTGCACATTATCAATCCACATCGTGATGTTGGCATAGGCGTTTGCGTAATCCCCGAAGGATACCTTTTCCACGACCCGCGCATTGGCATCGTTTCGGTTCTTTGTGCCGTCAACATTAAGCACATCAACCCCGTCTATCTGCACCCACATCACACCGTCTATGGTGCCGTCAGTGTTGTACTTATTGTAGGTGTAGACATCGTGCCACTCGCCATCATCGACGTATATGTACGAGCCGGCCGAGGTAATGGTTGCTCCGTTCGTGTCGCCGGAAACCGCACCGGTGGTCCTAACACAGACATTCGTGTCGTTCGATAATCCTGATCCGTCGCCATAACAGAGGACGGGGAGCATTGACTGATTGGCGTTGACATCACCGTAATTCCATGTCCAGTTGGCGTAATTCGTATCTGCATCAACCCCGAATATTTTCAAGAATTTGATGCCGCCGACAGCTCCTGGAGTAACCTTGAGTTTGAATTTGACGTATATCTCAGGTGATGACCATGAGCTGATGGTTTTTAGGAAGTATATAGATTCAGCGGCATAATCAAACTTCATCGCCTGGGAGCCGCCATACCCCCCTGTTGCATCCAGCGTCAGAGCAGCATTAACTGGGGCGAACCAGTTAGTTGAAACATCGGCTCTTGTCGCGTATGACTCAAAGTCGTCTGAATAAGCCTCTGCTAACGCCTGGACAGGAGTAAGCAGGGCGAATATGAGCAGGGCAATCCTTACCATATCTTGACCTCATCAATTGTGATATTGCCGCCAGTCTCCACAGTGTGCATCAGAACAAAATCAACCGGTACAGCGGTAGAGCCTCCAGCGGATTCCTGGACAAACACCGTCCCCGGCTTTACTTCCGATCCGGTGTATTCAGTGAGCCAAACGGCCATCACTCCATCTCCGCTTGTGGCCGGAGTATATTCAAGCCAGATATGATACGTCGTGTTTGCTAAGATTGTTCCGACAGAGGTTTCTGTTGTTGCGCCTTGTCTGGCCTTGAGTTTATCGTCGGCCGTAAGGTACAGCCTGCCTATCACTACTGCCCCGCTGTCTCGCAGGTTAAAAAGTTCGGAGTCAGTAGCATTATCAATTGCATCGAATCTGATGAGATAGTCGATGTTGTACGTGCTGGTCCAGGTTACGGCATCCCGGCCAGACTCACTGAAGTCGAACGATGCCGATTGAGTCCCCACCAATGGGGCTGGCGCTGTGGTATAGTCGGGGTCTGCGGTGAATGATGCCCAGGTATTATCTAGGCCTGGGGCGGTATCGAAACTCTCGTAAAAAATGGTAACTGCTGGATCAGCGGCGTAACTACCTGCAACAGTGAACAGACCATCATCAGATTTATAGAAAATATCCCCTGACCCTGTTGCGGCATACCATCCTGTTGCGCTGGCTGATGTCGGGTCTGCAGCCTGGACAGTAGGTGCAGAGCTAGCCGCATGGAATCCGACCGTTCCGCCAGAGTCCTTGCCGAAAAACGTCGAATTGCCGGCCGCTCCTGCCCCGGCTGCCGTGGTCAGGTCTGCGTCAATCGGCTGGTAGGTATTTGCCGTCACCGTTACCGTGCCGTCAGTCTCGGTCAGGCCGGCGCCGAAGGTGAGGGTCGGAAATGTTTCTATTTCATCGCGGATGGCGTTCTTTGTCGGCACTGCGGTGCTGGCGTCCCATGTGGTTGCGTCGTAGGCGGTGTCGCTGGCTGTCGGGATGGTTGGCTTGTTGGCTATGCTTGCCCCGCCAGAACCGGCATTCCAGTCGATGTATTGTGCTGCCAATCCGCCGGCTGTCCCGGATACGGTTGTCTGGTCGCCGGTATTCGTCCCGCTGGTGTTACCAATTAGGGTTTTTTCAGCGTCCGTGACGTAGTTGTCATCTGCCCCCATTGCTGCGGCAAATACCAGCCCGTCAAACTTATCGACAATCTCCTGAAGGGTATCGTCGTTCGTGGTAAGGTTTTTGTTGAACCCGGATGAATCAAGGGCAATGCCAAGGGAAATCTTGACGTTATCGAGGGTTACGCGGGAGAATAGGCCAGAATTTTCGGTATCTGAGAAGATGAAGTGGTCAGCGCCGATAGGATCAGTTTTTAAAGGGAAACTCGTCACTGGCCGAACAGCGCCGAGAGGTGCTGGGGAGATATCAGGGCTAGTGCCGGTCTTTGCACAACCGTGAACCGCGAGGGCCAGTATCAATACAATCACAGGGGCCAAGGTCCGTCTCATGCCGTGTCTCCTTGTTGGTCAAAAAAAAAGGCTCGGTAACGAGGGGGATTTCCTCACTACCGAGCCTTTGTCGCTCTTGTTAGGGGCGCTCTGGTCTCTGAACTACAATTATGCTATCACAAAACTACAGTATTTTACAAAAATAAACAACCAAAATGCGGCACATCGCTATGTCAGGGAGACGATCTACTCTACGTTGGCGAACCGTCCCTCATCCCGCAGGTACTCCCTGGTCTTTGGAACCCATATACCTTTCTTGGTGCCTTTGCGATATCTCTGCCTTGTTTTTTCAGTCCGATCCAGATCCTTCTTGGTTATCCGCAGGGCCTTGACATCAGCGTGTGCTGAGTTCCATCTCTGAATAGGTTTCCATGCTTCGGCCATCTTTTTACGGTCGCCAGACTCCTTGGCCCTGAGATACCTGTTCTTCAATCTCGTCCGCCTGTTCTGTAGGCCATATTCGATCTTCTTGACTGCCGACTTCCCTTCATACATCTCAGCGACACGCGCCGGGGTGAACCCGAGAAGCTGCCCGGTCAATTCCATTGCCTCAAGGTCGCCAAGCAGAACGTCCTGCTGTCTATTGGTAACACCTTCATTCGCGTACCGAATCGACTTGGCGACATCCTTGACGAATTTCGGGACCATCATTTCCACGCCTTTCCAGATATCACCGTCTGCAATCGAGGCCATACCCATGAAGACAGATGCCGCGTTTGAGGCTGTCGGACCAGCAATATTCATCATGTAATGGTTGAACAGTTCACGCCCTTCCAAATCTCGGTCGTCACCTCTCCACCACAGGTCGGCAAGGGAAAGCCGACCAGCCACATCAACCGGGAGAAGGCCACGCGTCGGGCCATGCGCTATCATCTCGCCGCCCTTCAGTCCTACTCGGTCAGCCAGCCAATTCCGAAACTCTGCTTTCCAGTCCCACGGCTCATCATCATCGCCAAGAGCGCCGACCATCATATTTAAAGCTGTTCCAAGCATCCCGACAACAGGCAGACCGAGAGTGCCGGCAACCATGAAATGCCCGCCGAGAATCCCGGCAAATTGCAGTTTGGCCTGTCGTTTCTCTGCCGGGGTTACATCGCTTTTCTTGAGTGCCACCACGAAGTCACGGACAAGGCGATAACTCATGTTCTGGGCGTACTGCTTGAACAGCAGTGCTACCCTGGCGACATTGCCCTGCATCACCCTGGCCCGATTTTCTTGGCCGTAGTCAAAATGCCCTTCCTCGACAACCTTCCGGGCAAGGTCAACCGCTGCATCGTGCCCGACTTCGACAACCGCCACTCTATAAGCTGCAAGAGCCGTGATCTGCCTGTTTGCCACTTCAGCATAGTGGAACGGGGCCGACACCAGTTTCATCACCTTGGCGTATTTATGGAGGTTCCCGCCCTTCTCTGCAAGGGATAGATAGTCAGTCGCCGCTGCTGCCGCCAGGTCGTGGGCTTGGGAAACGTCAATCGTGCCGTCTTTGATAAGCTCTGCGAACATCTTCCGCTCTTGTTCGTTCAGGAATTTCGCTTTCTCAAGAGACATGCCGGATTCCCATGAAAGATCACCCCTTGTGTAATCCCTTGCTGCCCTTGTCAAAGCTCTTGCAGACTTTGCGAAACCGAACCTTGCGCCCATAAGCGGGTAAGCGACAAGCGGGGTCTGCGTGAGGTTGACCACAGCAGATGCCAAAGACGGCCCGATGTTCCAGGCGAACCCAAGACTTGTCAATATCTGTGCTGCCGGATGCACATTGGCGTTCATGATAAACTCAAACCGCTTCACCAGTTCGTTCCTCAGTGCGCCCTCGACCGCCGCCGACTTCTCGTCATGGGCAAACTTGCTATTCTCCATCGCTTTGATTGCGGTATTCAGGTCGGTGCCGTATTTGACCTTTGCAATGTGTTTCGCCGAGTGGAGCATATGGGAAGCAAAGGCCCGCTGTGCGTCCTGGCTGTACCCCTTCACGCCTTTTCTGTGGGCAAAATGCTTCCGGTAGGAAAGGTCGGGGAGAACCTTGATCATGGCTTGGTTGATCTCGTCCATGATCTGCCTGCGCTCCTGTGAATCCATGTCCGCAGAGTTGACGATCTTCAAAACCTCGCTGGCAAATTCGTGCGGAGGTTGCTGCCCTGGCTTGTAGTCTTTCGCTCGCCGCAGGGTTACATCAAAGCCTTTCGCCCTCATGCCGACGGAAAATTCCTCTGCGTTGGCGAACCGTTCAAAGGCCTTGACCATGCGGTCCACTTCATTGCCCTCGCTGTCAAGTTTCTTGGCAATGACGATATGATCACCAAACCGGGAAAGGGGGAAGTATGGCCCGGACTTCATCTGCTTGTCAAATTCCAGTTTCAAAGCGGCGATGGTTGATCTCTTGCCCTTGCCGATTCCGCTTTTCTCAATCTGCTCAATGAGGACTTCTTGCAGGAGACCAAAGCGGTCCTGATAAATCTTTCGCACCTCACGATATACTTCCTTTGCTTCTTCAGGCAATGCGTTGAATGCCGGGATAAGGTCTTCAGCACCTGCCAGATCCTTCTTTGCCGCTCCGACTTCCTTAATGAGTTTGCGGACAATCTTTGCTTTCTGCTCGCCCGTAAGTTTGGCCTGCCGTGCTGCCTTTAATGCAACCCTTTTCTCTTCCAGGGTATCCTTGAGAGTCTGGATATCGGTGTCTACGTCCGGGTCGAACCCGAGAGTAGTTGCTTTAAACATGACATCCGCCATGTCCGCCGCTACCTTCGGATTCAGGCTTGACCATTTCTGGTGGAGGCGGTCGGCTTCCTGTAAAAGTTCGTTGGTCATCGCGGAGATACCCTTTGCCGCCTTTCGGAAATCCTTGACAGGGGTAAAGTCTCTACCGTAGATGTCGTCCAACTGCTGCAAAGTCAACACGCTGAACAGGTGGTTCAGTTTGTCATGTTTCAATCCAGAGACAAACTTGACAATCTTTTTCACCCAGTTTTTTTCAGGCTTGGATTTTTCCAATACTTCTCTTGCCGCTGCTTCAATGTCGTCGGTGTAGTCTTCTTCCGGGTCCACCTCTGCTTTCTCGGCAATGCGCTTGAATGACCATCCGTCCTTGTGCCTGCCGATGATATCCCTTGCATCCGCCCAGCTTCGCTCTTGCATATCGGTCATGCCTTCGGGCTTGGCAATCTCGATGGTGAATACGGGCCTTTCGGGGTTCGCTACGGTGCGGATTTTCGCAGTCAGGTCCACCCTGTCGTCCATGAGGTCGGTGAGTTGCGGTGATTTTATCTTGGAGACGTAGCCCACTTTCTTGCCGTTCAGTTCGATTCTAATTGCATCGGAGTCGGCTTCGTTCTCCGGCTCGCGGATAAGCTCAACCTGTACGCCTGGTTTGATCTGCGCTATCATGGCAGGATCATCGTATGTCCCGGTGCTGAATGTGCCTGCTGCGTCGGCTATGATAGGGGCGTTGGGTTCTTCTTCCGCCGACTCCTGCATGTCGGTGTCGTAGGCTTCGGCTGCCTGCACGGAGAACATAGGCTCGTCATCGCTCAGACCCCGTACTTCTTCCGGTGCCACTCCCTCAATTCCTTCAACATCTCGCCGCATTCCTCTGGCGTTATCTCTCCCCGCCTCACCATCTGGAGATATGGATGCACGCAATAACCGTGAATTGCCGGAATTTGTTTTCTCTGCTGTTCTTTTCGTATCTCTCTGTTTCTCATTTTCTACCGACCTTGTTTCTCTTCTCACAGCAGCCTCAGCCAATGCCGCCAGATCAGCCGCCGTAAATATCTTCGGAGAGATGCCGAGCTTGACGAGCATCCGTTTGATTAAGGCGATGAACCTGCGGCCTATGCCGACTTCCGGGGATTGCTCAACCGCGTAGGCCAATACCTCTTCCCAGTAATGTTCGGGGTTTGTGGATTTCGGCACTCTCGCCATCGCCGCGCGGATGGCGTCGCCGGTCTTGCTCTGCTCATCCTTGCGGGCTTCGATTGACTTCAGGAGCGCCTGAAATTCGGCATTATTCAAGGTGGCCTGGCCGAGATGGGCACCAAGCTCATGCTTCAGGACCGCGAAGGATTTGCCCTTGGCTATGCCATCCCGGACCAGATAGACCTTGCTGGCGGTGGTGAATCCCTGAATAGCCCCGTTCTTGGAATAGCGGATGGAGTGCTTGACGTTGCGTGTCTTCAGCCGGTCAATGATCTTCCGGGCCTGGTCCTGGGTGTTGAGAATGCGGACGGTGCCGGTGGCGAGAAGGTTCTGCATGCCATTGGCGCCAAGGTGGGCGGATAGCTCTTTCTCTACTTCGGCTTGGGTGAATACTCCCCCTGCCTCACGGGAGAAGAACGTCGATCCAGATCCAATATCACCAGAGGTCAAAGGAATTTTCTGACCGTCGCGGTAGTTCCTGAATACATTCCCGCCATGCAGGGTCAAGAATGATGTAATATTGCCGTTTGCGAGGGTATTTGCTGGGGAGTGTGTTGAAACAGCGTAGAACGTCGCATTGGATGCTTCAATGGCCGAAAGAATCTTCGATGCCCCTGTGCCTTTGCGCCCACTGCGCAACTGGAGTGTTTCGTCTTCCGATAAGGATACGAACCCAAGCGGTCCGCCCTGGTTGTCAAACATCAATACGCCGTTTGTATTCCCAAACGGCTCAAGCATTTCAGGGACGGCAATATCAGCATTGTCGCCATTGACAATATTTTCAGTATCGTACTTGCTTAAAACTCTCCTTACGAGCGGGATATCTTTATCAAAAAGGTAGTATCCTGAAGGTGTTTGATTGTCGTCCCCGGAAAAGGAATATTCATAATTCCCCTCAACGTCTATCGCCATCAGTCCGTTGAACTCTATCCCGGTGCCGCTGGTTAGAGAGAACAGCGCATTGGAGACACTTTTATCTGCGTCTGATAGTTTCGGGTTTTTGACCGGATGATTGTGGATTACCCAGAACCGTTCCGCCCCTTCTGTGTTGTGGACAAAGCCTATGACTGAGTCATATTCAAGAACTGCGGATGATTTCTTTCCGTAGGAGTGCTGCAGGATTGCCAGGGGTGAACCGTCTTCGGTTGTCGCTACGACGAAAATATTCTCTTGAGCTTCGCCAGCAATTCTTGGGCCGACGACTTCAGCGACTTCTTTTGCCGTCCTGATCCGCTTGGTCTTTGTTCTAAACTCCCCGACCCTGTCGTGAGTGACGGATGCAAGGAGACTTTCTGCCCTGGTTTGGGCTGAAGAATTGATGAAGATGGATATTCCGGGAGTTTGCCGCAGTACATTTTCTTCTCCTTCTCCTTGGGTTGTGAATACCGCGCCTTCAACTTTATTCTCAGCTTTTCCCTGGGAAATGTCAAGGATGCTGCCGCTATTTAAGGAGCCCACCTCTTTGGTCTTCCCTAAATTCTTCAGCCTGGCCCGAAGTGCCTCAATCCCCCGAGCAATGGCGGTATAATGCTGATCACCTGAGGGGTCGCTGCCGTTGCTTTTCGCCTTCTGCCAATATTGAACAGCGAGGCCTTGAAGTGTTGAATCAAGGCCGCCAGAGATGACGGTACGCTGGATTATCTCTTCGGCTATCTTATTGGCTACCGATTCGGGATTGCCGCGTGTCATGGTGACGTTGTGCTTGACTATCTCGTCGGCGTAGCCCTTGGCTTGAGAGATAAGCGAGGCCACGCCTTTTCTCTGCGCCTGCTTCCATGTTGCTATCCCGGCCTTCTTGGCATATTCCGGGAGTGGTCCGGGCTTCCCTACTTCTTCCGGCGCAACCCCGGCCTGAGCGGATTCTTGACCTTTCTTGGCTCGCCCTTCTCCGCTGCTCGTATCGAGTCCATCATTATCCTGGATATCAGCGGGTCTTTTGTCGCTTCGTTCAGTGCCTGTATTCCAGGGTATTTCTGCTTGTTTTCCGACATTTTTGCTTTCCTCCACCGTCGAAACGGCTTTCGCTATGACTTCCTGAATGGTTGCCGCTCTCTTCTCGCCAAACATGCCCATCTGTTTCGGATTGCCGGCAGCATAGACATTTCCTACGTACTCGGTCAGAAAAAGAGCAATCTTCTTGCCGCTCCGCTTGTTCTCTTCCAGGAAACGGAGCAATGCCTTGTGTGCTTCTGTCCGATTATCTCCAAACAGCCCGAGCTGCGCCAATTCATTATCAACCGTCTTGCCTTCTGCCAGGATTGAGGCGAGGTCTTCAACGGCCCTGGCGATCTCTTCAGAGTTATCTAAAGCATAGAGCTTGCCGGCGGCGATGTCCATTTTCATTTTGGCTATCTTCGGCGCGGCAATCAACATTCCATTGGTGATGTTTCGGATATTGTTGTCGGTCGATTCAACCACCCTTGACAATACCTTTGCATCGGCGCCGTATGCCTTGGCGAATACCGCGTTGCGGATTCTCGTCTTGCCTTCTTGGGACAGAGCGGACCCGTCCGCCGTGTACATGCCGTTCTGCTCTGAAGCTGCAATGATGGCAGAGATGAACCGCTTGATAAAACCCCGATTGCTAGCATTGTCAAATTCGCCTGATTCTGAGGGGTAGAAGTCATCCAGGGATTCAAGTTTTCTCGCATCGACACTGGCCTGCTCAACCGCACTCATTGCCGTTACCGCCGACTCATTGGCCTCGGATGCAAAGGCAACCCGTTCCTTGGTGGTCATTTCCGTCTGGCGAACACGCACCAGGATAGGCGAGGCCATGCCGTTGACTTGATCACTGGTCAGGCCAAATTCTTCAGCGTGTTTCGCAATCCATTCTTTGTACCCATTGGCCTTGCCGCTGCCGTATGCCTGCTTGATGGCGATGGTTCGACCGTTGCCGCTCTCAACCGCCATGTCAGGTCCGACGATAGGAGCACCATCTCCGACCATCTGGCTCGATCCTAATCGGGCAGGCTTGAGGTTATTTGATATCTTGGCAACCTGGAGTTTGTATGCTGCGTTCTCGCGGTTTCTCGGTTGGAGTTCTGCCGGATAGTCCGGGTTGACCTCCATCGTATCCTTGTCGTTGCTGGCGATAACATCATCACTCTCTGCTATCACCCACTGAAATGATATCTCCCTGCCACTCTCGGTTTCTGCTGTGCCGGTTGCGCCGGTGATGATATTATCTTCCTCTGTTTCAAAGAGGTCGGGGTATTCGCTAAGAACCTCTTCAGGAACGGGTTTTCCCTCTTCCCTGGCTTTCTTAACTTCTTCTCTGTGGTATGTCTTCTCGTTGAACCCTGGCACTTCCATTCCAGCCTGAGTAGCAAGTAAATCGACTTGATCGTCAGCCAGAGATACCCACTTTGCGCCTTGAGGGACCGCCACGCCGCCATCTTTTGCAATGCGGATATGATCGGGCTTTGAGAGGGGGATTGACTTCAACTGCGTGTTGACGCTTATCCGCTGCCCTGCTGAGATTGCTTTCTTGATCGCCGCAACCTTCGGAGTATTAACCGATTCCCGAAACTCGGCCCTGTTCATCTGCCACGCTTGCTTGATTGGAGTGGCGGATTTGTCACTTGGGGCGGACTTCCCTGAATCATCCAGCCGAACAACCTCAGTAACCCCCTGCCCCTGAGTGAAAGCGTATTGAGGCGAACCTTTATCATCAGTCCCGAATGTCTCCGATTGCTGCATGGAGGCATCGTATTCCTCGGCTGCGTACAGCCGCAGTGCCTTGGCGACCCGTAACGCGTCTTCCTCGGTGCCATTGTGCGGGGCTGATATCTTGGTCGGGTTCTCGCCTTTCTTCGTCCTGACGTTCATCAAGACGACATTTGGGGCGGTTTTGATATCCTTGCCGGATTGGATTGAGGGGCGGACTGATTCTAGGTTGGCTTGGGATTCTTCGTAGGTGTCTGCCGTCGCAGGTATAGAAGTAACCCCCTCGGTGCGCGTGTCCGGGACAGAGGCTGAGGGGGTGTTGTTCAGTTCTTGCGGTCTTCTTCTTGCTGCGGATATTTCCGCCTCAACAGATTGAAGCGATTGAATCAACTTCCTGCCTTTATCGCCTATGGTATATTTTGGGGAAAAATCCCCATCACCCCTAGCGTCATAAATGATAGAATGCTCTTTTCTGAGCTTATTGGCTTCATCGATCTCCCCGGCATAGACGAGTGACATTATTTTGTCAGAAATCTTCTTGTCAGAAATCACCCCAGTTATAGCCAGCAAACTAGCAGATTGCTTATTGGTAAGGCCCTGATCTTTTCCTATGGTTGGGACAAACCCATCGCCAACAGAAGATGAAAATGACTCAAGCGCCAGCAGTCGGTCTGAGTGGGTCGGGTCGTATCCTTGCCACTCCATGGCGATACTTGCCGCATTACTCTTCCCCTTCTCGGAGAGCGATTCCACGTCTGGGCCGCCTGCCGCAGAGAACTTTCTCTTTTTGGAGAAGTTTTGTTCATCTTTCGCCGCAGAGGTGATTTTGCGACTCATATCTTCGCTATTTTGAGACACAACCTGGCTTGTCTCTATTTGCTGAGGCGCAACGGCAGCTTTCTCAGCAGGTGCCTCCTCACTCCGATACAACGTCCCGTCAGTATCCTTGTAAAGATGCTCGCCGAGTGATTTGCCTAGATATTGGGCTGATTGGGGGATTTGGGGGGGATTTTGTGGCCCTGCTTCAACTGGCTGTACTTCCGCAGTGCCGCCGCGTATTCCTGCCTCTTGATCAGCACCTCCCTCTGTATTTCCCAATCCCGCTGCTGCTCCGCTTTCTTCGCTTCTCCGAACAACCGCGCTATCGTTTGGTCGAGTGTCTCCATTTTGTTCTCCCTGTGTATCGGCAAATACATCGCCGCCCTGCTTCTTAACGACCCTGTTTATCGCTTCCTCTACAGATATAGCCTCACCATTACCTCTTGCCGCCTTGACCTCGTTATAAACGTCAACCCCGTAATCCTTTTTGATCCTGGATAGAGGCGTTGTTTTCTGGATTGGTGCGGATAACTGCGGGTCGGGTTCGACCTCGGGCTGGTTCCGGCGATTGAGTTCGGTGATAGCCTGATCCTCATCGCGCATGTTCACGAAGTCATTCTTGCGCTTCCGGGCGTCGGCCTGGTCCTGCTCGTCCTGGGCTTGGTCGGAGAAGTCGTAGAGGGCGTCGTTTATGGCTGATTCGGTGTATTCGGGGACTTCAAGCGCATTTCCTTTTCCCAAAACTCCCCCGGCATCTCCTGCTGTGGCGGTGGTGCCGTTTTGTATCTGATAATCTCGCCTCGCGCTGCTTTCAATTCCTCCCTCAGTTCGCGGATTACTGACGCCTGCATCTGTATTGACCTGGCGTTCACTTCCGCCGCCACCCTCTGGCACACCCTCGATGCCAACACTTCCTTGAGCTGGCCCTTCTTGTACCAGATTATTTCCAGCCGCCCGAATAGTATCATCTGTTTTCCCCTGTATGATTGCTTGCCCTGTAATCGGATCGACGGGCGATGAAAGTATCCCAAAATCAACCGGCGAACCCTTCACCCGTTCGTCAATCCCGGCAATCTTGGTATCAATGGATTTTACAGACTCGGTGAAGGTGTCTATTGCCGTGTCGATATCTGGGGCGTCGATTATGTCTTTCGGGGTTGGTTTGCTCGGAAGAAGATTTGCACCAGCACCCATAATTCCACCAAGAACCGCGCCCTCGCCGCCTGCTTCCGGCACTCCCTGCATGAGAGGCTTGCCGGTTGCCGCGTTCTGCCATACCTGCTCTTGCATAGACTGCGGCATTTCCTCAAACGCGCCTTCAGTGATGCCGCCGCCTATAATCCGGTTGACCACGCCCTTTGCGCCTGTGGCCTTGACTGCCTCATCTCCCACCGTCACGAGATAACTGTCGATATCGGTGAAACCCATCTTTTGCGCCAGCCTGCCACCGACCACACCAAGCGCTCCGGTGAGCACACCAGAACCGGCAGACATTGCCGCCTGCCCGGGTGTCAATAATTCATCCGGGTTTTCCTGTCTGATCTGTTCCGCCATTGAACCGGCAGATATCGCACCTTCACCAGCACCTGCGGCCAATATCCCGCCAGCACCAGCAACCTTCCTTATGCCCTGGCCTATCCCGGCGCCACCGACCATCGACGGTACTGATTCAAGGGTGAGTATCCCCGCCGCGCTTGGGTTTTGAGCGAGGGCTTTTACCTTCCCGCCAAATCCTTCGGCCTGCTCTACATTCTGGTTGGCAAGTTGCTGCTCTTCGGAATACTTCTCATCAAGGAATTGATTGGTTGCCTTCGGGTCGTACCCTGTCTTGTCGTTCATGAACTTGCCGACACGTCCACCTGTGGCTATATCGGCAATACCAACAACGCCAGCCCCGGCATTGACAACACCCTTCGTTAAGGCAATGCCGGTGTCTTTGGCAACGTCCAAGGTGCTTCGGCCATCTCCCTCAAGTTTCAGTCTGACCTCAAGGCCAGGCCGGAACCGCTGATCAAACGCTTTCCGGTATTCCTTCTGCTCTTCAGGCGTTTTTTCAACCCATGATGGATCAGACGTTAGCTCGGTCCAGAAGTTTTCAGCGAGCAGCGCCTCGACCTCAAGTTGCGCTTCCGGGGTGGCGTTCTGGTATTCAGGCGAATCAAAGACCTCATTAAAGTCAAACATTTGTCACCCTAACTGGTTTGTGGACATTACCCATGATGGCCGATGGCTGGCATACAAGTATGACTGGTGAAACATTTTTCACAGATATCTCTACCGCGAGACAACTGGCCCATCGTTGACCAGTCTTTTTTTTCTACAAGACAACCACAGTCAGCGCACAATCTGGTATCTTTGTTAAATTTATTTCCGTAAGAATTGACCACATCGGCAAGATGGTTTTCGCACAGACTTAATGGCCTATAAAGTGAAAGAATAATTAGTGGCTTTTGCCTCCATCTCTGCGGTATGCCGTTGCATAGTTTGCATTCAAGATCATCGGTGGCGTTCTGGTATTCGGGAGATTCTAGGACTTCGTTGAAGTCAAACATTGATCACCTTGGGTGGTTGATGTCTATTCCTTGGTTATTTTACAAGCAACCCCTCAACCTCTCTTGCTCTTTCAAGGTAGGCGGCGGTCATTATTTTGCCATGTTCATCATCACCGAGGCCATCTGACTGCATGTTGATAATGAATGAACTGATGGCGACCCGAACGGTCATTGATTGACCGGCAGTAAGCTCTGTGCCATTTATCGTTATCCTTGGTTCTTGATATTTGTCGTTCATGTTATTCCCCCTGCTTTCCATGTTTATGCCCATAATAACTCTGATAAATAAGCAATGCCGAAACAGCTATCGCCGTCACTGGGCCGGCCTCTGTGTATATGCCAAAGGCTATAAAAAGCAGAACAATGGGCTTTCCGATCTCTATGAAGGTTTTCATGTTATTCCCCCTGTTCCACTGACTGCATGAATGCCATCAACCCGGCGATATCATCCCTTGCCAGTGTAATTTCCTTAACGTCATTCTGCGGGATTCCGGTCGGTATTTTTCTGGTCATCCGATAGGTTATATTAACAGCGTCAGGGTGAGAACTGAACTCGCTGCTCAGATTCCATTTGCTTGCGGCTTGCTCCTGCTTTGCTATTTCTGCCAAGTCTGGTAGAGACAGACTGAAGGCTTTCTCTACCTCCTGCTCAATTTGTCTATCTCGTTCCCTTCGCAACAACCAATCAAGTATTCTATCCTCAGCATCTTCCACAACCCCCGGTCTGCCGAGCAAGGCCCGGATTTCTGCCTTTAGGGTTCGGTAGGTGATTTTCTCTACCTTCTTTCTTTTTCCCATGTATCTCCCCTGTCATTTAAAATTAGAACGAGAATCGCACCGCAAGACCTTCTGCTGCGCATGTTTTGATAAACATCTTGGCAGAATAAAAAGCCCACCAAGTTTCATCGTCCTCTGGCTCGCAGTCCCACCTTAGATCACTTGCGGCGGCACGAACCTCTTCGGGGGTCATCGGGTATTCTCTCCACGCGTCAACTCCTGTGTGCTCTTGCAGTTGACATGCGCAATCACTACAATCAAGTCCTGCTTGGCGCAACAGTCCATCAACGATACCAACCTTTTCAACTACAATCTCATTGGCTGCGGCAAATGCAGCGTCAAGTTTGTCGTCTTTGATCTTGTTCTTCTTCCGGTCAAAGACTATCTCCTTGCCATCCGGGTAAATTGCGTAAGCGTCCCACCCCATTTTGACACCCCTGTCGTTAGTGGTTAATCTTTAATTTCGCCTACTATATTTCACCACAAAACGGGGAGAATTGCTATGTTTTTTTTGATATTTCGTCGGCCTGAATAAAAGAATTTCGCGGGCTTGCAATAACTCAATGAAATTGATATGGTTAAAAGAAACGGGGGAGTTTATGAGAACTTTTTTGGTCATCGCCGCACTGTCCTTGTCAGGTTGCACCGCCGCTGATATGGCCGCTTTCAATGCCGGGTATTACGGAACTGGGTTGCAACGGCCTGTCTATCAAAGACCTCAGCAGGTTATCATTTTCGACCAGCCTGCCTACCAACCCCGGCCACTTCCGAGTTTCAAGGTTAATACGAAGATCGTTGACACGCCCTACGGTACGGTGAATTGCACCGATACTGGTGGATCAGTGACCTGTTATTAACGCGGGGCAAATGCCCTTGACCGTAGCTCGGCTTCGGGGTTCGTCTCTGTCATCATGACCTGGCGGACTGCGGCAATGGCCTTCAGGATTGCAGACTTTTCCTGCTCTCTTGCGTTTTTCAACTGACCGAGGAATTGACCTTCAAGCTCTTTGAGGTCTTGCCCACCTGCTGCAATCTTCTTTACGGCAGTAACACCACCGTTGACGATTGTTCCGAGAACCGAGCCGATATCTGTGCTTGCTGGTTCCTTTACAGGTGCTGCAATGCCTGGTTCGGGATCCTGTCCTTTCTGGCCCTTTCTTAACAACTCCATCGCCGTGTCTTTGATGTTTGCCTTTGGTATCGGAGCCGCTTGCGCCTCGCCCTTCGCCTCGCCCTTCTGGCTTTCCGGTTTTACGGAAACATCTTCCTTCTCGCCCATGCCTTCCCAGTCCTCGACATACTCAAACTCAGGTTCTTTCGAGCCGATACCGAGAATGCCCTTGCGGCCTGCTGTTTTCTCCACCTTCTTCAATTGTGGCCGGCCGGCATATTTGGCGATGGCGTTGTATTGCTTCATTGAGACATCGTCGGTGACTTCGATTTCGGCAAGTTTCTCGTCTGCCTGCATCATCTGGTAATCAGTCAATCCGCCTTTTCCACCTTTCCCTTCAAGCCCGTAAATAGCCTTCTTGGCCGCAATCTTCTCTTCCGGGGAAAGGTCCGGGTCGTTCTCGATCATCTGCAACTTTTCGGCTGTGGCGGATGGTTTATCAGATCCACCGCCCTTTGCAAGAGACTGCTGGTGTCTGCGCTCTGCCGCTGCTTCTTGCGCCGACATACGCTTGTCGAGCATGTCATTTTGTGCGGCATATCGTTTATCGTCACGCGCTGCCTGTGCGTCGATTCGCTTCTGGTCCCGGATGTCCTTCTGGTCTTCCCGGTAATAATTGTACTTCATCAAGGCTTCTTGTTTGGCGAGCGCTGCCTGTTCCTTCCGGTCAGCCATGGCCTGTTCAAGTTTGCGCTGCTCGATCTCCTGCCGTCGCTCAACCATCTTTCCAGCCTGATTGCCGTACTCGCCAAGTAATCCCGCTACTGCCCCGGTCATGTTGAAGCCCATATCACATCCCCCCGAGAATGCCTTGACGTTGTGGTTGTTCCTGCTGCTGATTACCCCGGTACATGCCGCTATTCGCCGGGGGAGTTTTCATGATTCCTGATTTATCGGCAAACTCCTGCCCCGCCTGGCGCTGGTCTTGGTTCATCAATGGTTCGATGGTTTTCTGGAGTTCCACCGGATCAATAGACCCGTCCTTCAAGCCTGCGGCAAAGTATTGCATCAGGGTCTGCCTGAATGCCTCCAACCTCTGCTCAGGTGTCAGCGTGAAGAGTTTTGCCGCTTCGGCCAGGACGATCAGTTCTGAGACAAGATGGGCCGCACCGAGACAAAGGGTTATCTCGGTCATCTGCTCGCCTTCTTTGCTCAGTGATTCTTGAAGACGCTTGTTGATGATGTTCGCGGTTTTCGCTACGGCATCCATCGGGTTCTGTCCGGTTTGGAGTGACTGGAGGATAGCATCCTGCGACTCCGCTGAGAAGACTACAAGCGTGGCGTTGTCCGAGTATGCGTCAATCTGCATCTGCTGTGCAGGGGAGATTTCAGCGGCATCCTCGTTGATTATGGAATCTTGTACCTCTTCGACTTGCTCAGGATTCTGCTGGGGGAGTGCCTGTTTCATTTCTGCCATTATGCCACCTTCCCTTTCAGTGTCAGTGCGCCTGAATTAACCAGATCGGCAATGCCGCCATTGTTGGTTTGAATCCCTTGCTGGAATGCCGCTCTTTGCTCGGTGACAAACCCGGTCCATTTTCCCTTGAGTGCTTCAAGCTGTTGGCTGGCCATGCCTATATTGGAATTGTAGGCGTTGTTGGCGATGTTCCGCTGGGTGTCGATCTCGCTCTGCAATGAGCCTATTTGAATAGCCCCTGCCTCTTTCGCTGTGTCATATTGGGAGTCATAGATTTTCTGATATTCGGCCAGTTGTGCCTCGGCATCCCTAAAAGCCGTATGAAGTTCCTCGCCTATGGTCCGGCCCCCCGCCTCTTCGTTGGTCCGTACCGAGACGTTGAAACTTCCATCCTCATTCCATCTCGTTGACACGCCTTTTTCTTGTGCAAGTTGCTCCGCGACTTCCTTGGGCATGTGGTATGTGCCCTCGATTTTATCGCCGGAGGCATCCACGACATTGACCGCGATGGTCGGAGTGGTGTACCGCTTGATCCCTGCGACTTGACCCTGCGCTTCTGAGAGAATACCCTGCGCCTGTTTCTCGGCGTCTGACATTGCTGAATTGAAGGTCGATTGATAATTCCCTATCGCGGATTGCTGCTTCCCAACCGCGTCATTAACCCGATTCCGATAATCAAGAACACCGGCTTTCTCTTCCGGGTGCATGGCCCATCCCAATTCGGGGTCGTAGGTCTTGACCCGTTTCCCTTCAGCTTTGCCAACCGGATCATACTCATTCTTCAGAGGGTCTTCTTTGAGCCGGTCATATTTCAGACTGTCGCCTGAGAGTGATAGGATTCCCATTTATGCCACCGCTTGAGGCTGTTGTGGTTGCGCGACAGGTGGAGTGCCCTGTGCGGTTTGGGTCGGTTTCGCTGATTGGGCATACCAGGCTGGAGAAGGAAGGGACTTGCGCCGCCTGCTGGTTTCCACCAGACCGACGACTTGTGTGTTCCCTGCGACATACTGACTGGCCTGTTCCAATCCGGTCTGAAATTCCTGCTTGGCGGTCGCCTTCTCTTCCCGGTCTTTCCGGTCCCGCCATTGGTCTTCCGAAAACTCCTGGGAGAATTTGTTCTTGTTGAAGTCGAGGTCAGCCGCTGCCATTTTCTCGGCGGATTTATTCCTGGCATCGCCTGCCGCCCTGGCTATCTCTGCCGCTGCAAGTTGGGTCTCGTTGTTGGCCTGGGCCATTTCCTTATCAGCCGCCAGCCTCTCAGCTTGCATCTTCTCGTCTGAGGCAATCTTGCTCTCGGCAATGTCACTCCCTGCCCCGCCCTGGAGAAATGCGGATCCAAGAGAAGCAACCATACCGGTCGCTGCCATTCCTTCAGTGGTGAAGAATGCTGACTTTGTTGCCGCTGGGGCTACCCCGCCAAGAATGCCTCCGCTTGCAGATATCTCTGTGCCCGCGGTTGTTGCTGCCAGTGCGACATTTTCACTGGCCCCTAACGATGTTGCCCCGGATATTGAAGTCGCCGAACCAACCGCAGTTTGCCCGAAGCCTAAGGCAGACCCTCCGAACCCTACCACCGCCCCACCGACTGCTCCGAAGAGAACTCCTTTCAAAATGTCTCCCCCGGTCACGGCAGAGTACAGTCCACCGACAGCGGCGCCAACCACGGCCCCGCCGATGACCATTGAAGCCAGTCCGCCAACGGCGACACTTGCCCCGAATGCTCCCGCAACCGCAGCACCTATGCCAGCAATCCACGCCATATCAAACCCTCCCGTCACCCCAAAGGGTGTTAAATTCTTCTTTGGTCATCTGATAAATGATCTCGTTGCAGAGTTTTCCGCCAAACCGGACAGACCCCTTGGTTTTACCGATTCTCGTCAATCCACCTTGCGCCAGGACCGACCTTGCGGCCTTATTCTCTTCGTTGATGAACGCCATGATGCACTCGCAAGTCGTGTTCTCGAAGATCCACCTTGCCGCTTCCGCTGTCTTTTTGACCACCGAGCCATCCCGCTTGTCCTTCCTGATTGCGAAATGCGCGAGAAAGGTGGTCGCGTTATGGGAGGGAGCGAAGATAAACGCCTCATGTCGCGGATCTCTGCCAAGGACATACATCTGCGGCATCATCATGCAGTTATCGACAAACCGCATCAGGTCGGAGGGTTTGGTATAGTCGTCGGCTGAAGGGATATACACATCGTCCGAGCGGTACAGTTTGCACAGTGCACCGGTGTCGAGTGGTCCATATCTATAGAGGGGTTTCTCAATCATGACCAAGTGAGGGGTATGTTGACAATCGCCGCAGCGGTCGTCAGTTGTGACCGATAGGTGGTCATCAGGGCTTCGACCGCAGCCTTTTTGTCGGTGATGTTCGTGTCCCTCAAAAGCCTTTCGATCCCGCCTGTGAGTTCTGTACCAAGGGACGCAGAGACGGCCATCAAATTCTTGGCATCCTCGGCGTCCATCTGGTCCATGTTAATCAGCTCCTTCCACTGATTATCAACCTCAAGCCGTTGCATCTGTGCAGTGTCGGCAAGTTTCTGCATTTCGACCTGGCCGGCCTGCTCCTGGGTCGTCAGTGCCCCGGTAATCTTGGCGTTGTTCAGGGACTTTTTGTACTCGATACCGGCCAATTGATTGTTGAGCGCCGCGTCCTGGGTGGTCTTTTGTGTCTGGCCGGCAAGCCCTTGATAGAATTGCGCGTCTGGAGTGGCTATCTGCAGGGCCTTGTCAATCGTTGCCGCAGTCCCTGCCCTTACCCCTCCTTGACTGTTCAGCAGCCCCCTGGAATTGAAAGACTGCTCCGACTGGGCCTGTGCTGCTCTCAGCAATGGAGACCCGGAAGAAAGAATCCCTGCGGTCTGGCCAGCCACCGTCGCCTTCGCTGGATCAACGTAGCTCGAATCCGGTGCGAGCTGGCCAAGCGCGGTCTGAGTGGACTGCGTTTCAGGTTCCGCGTAGACCGGCAGGTTCGGGTTGTAATTCAGAGTCGTGGCACTTGGGCCTGTTGGAGTGGCGGGCATAGTGGTCACCGGGTTTGTGTTAGGGGGATCTTCCAATAGAAGACTGAGAGGCATCAGCGCCACCTTTGCAAAATAGATTTTGCCATCTTATCGAAGCTCCACCCATTTATACAACGTGACGTTTGATGAGGTCACAAGGTAATAGTGGCCCGGAGGAACTATAGCCGAAACCGAACCTCTTCGCCCTGTGCCGGCAGGAAAGGACACTTCCGAAACAGCGAAAGTCGGGATATTAGTATCTGGGCTAACCAAGAGTTGAGCAAATCCAGCACTCGCACTGGAAGAAACTGTAACGCTGACCTGTATGGGCTTTTCAAGTGTGTTTTGGTACACATCCCCAAGCACCTTGCCGGCCATATTTGTCTGTGTCTGGCCAATCCCAATGCCCTCGTCCACGACCTCCACGGCATTCTGAACGAACTCAGTCGATGCTATCTGTGTAGTGTCTGTACCGTTGGCGGCGGTTGGTACAGATGGAGCCCCGGTAAAGGTTGGCGATGCAATGTCGGCCTTAAGTGTAAGGTCAGTATTGTCAGCAATTATCCCGTCACGGTCCTGAAAGGTGTACGTCCTTGCCGTTGTATTGGCGTTGGTGAAGAAGGATGTGACTGTATTGAGAGCGTTCTTGAAGTTGATTTTGAACAGCGTCAAACCGGCGTAACCGCCCGAGGCGTCCTTGTGTGAGGTCAGTTCTGTCCCGAGCAAAGTGTTTGCATCGGCAACTGACTTTGCCTCCATTGCGGTTCCGCCAGAATTGACAAAGATCGGCTTGTTCTCGTTTGCCGCAAGGGTCGGGAGTTTGACGAATCCAGCCTCGATTGAATCAAACTCAATCCTGATCGTTGCTGAGGACAATGAAGACCTTGCCGTTGGGGCTCCTGAACTGTCATAGTATTCGTTGGTTTGCGCACCGGCTATCCCGGTAAAAACCACCAACAGGACGGCAATTACTGAGTTGGTCAAAAACCTTTTGTAACTTGGCATATCAGCTCCTTGTTTCCCGGGTGGGAGAATATTGGGTCAAAACCCCTGAAAATTTCAGCGACGCGTGATAATCGCCATTGCCACCTATCCTTATGGATATATTTGTCGCGCTTCCGCTCATATCAAAAGACATCGGCGCAAGGTTTACCCCGTCCCATACCCCTTCATCCCAGTTTCCTGTATCCCAACTCCCAGACGTAAGAAGCATTTCTGCTGAGGTAATCCCTGGCTGTGCGATGTCTGCCGATTCATATCCAAGAGCATACGTGAACTGAAACTCCGCATACCCTTCACCAAATATCTCAAATGTGGATCTCCTGAATCGCTTAACCTGTGTCGGTGTTTTGAGATGGTCGAACGACAATTCTCCATACCATTCAATATCATCCCCATCAAAACTCGTCCCAGCGAATAGCTGTCGAACATACCCGTCATCACTACCAAACATGATGACCTCGTTGCCGCTTGAGTCCTCTGTGGTGCAGATACAGGTCACTTTATGGCCAAATAACATTGGAGTTGCGGCGACAATCTCGCCATTATCCACAGTGCAGAACAGGGCTGATTTGTCGGCAAAGAACAGGCAGTAGAGATTTTTATCGAGGCTCACGCACGAAGCTGTCACTTGGGTCTTTTTGGTCTTCAGCCAGGACTGAAAAAGCTGGCTTGCAGTTGCGTCCTCAAAGTTGCCGTAAGACTGGCTTGTCGAGAGTTTGGTTATCCCCCTGTCATCCAGCGCGAATGTATTTCCGATAAATTGAGTAGTCCACTGGATAGCCCCAGTGCCTTTTTTGTAGGAAACGAGGTTCCAATCGGCGGCGGATGAGCCGTACAGCATGTTGATTGAATTTCTGGAAAAGAATGCCAGGGTGCTTGTACCGTCATTTCCCGGCTGTGAGACAAAACCAGTGATATAGTCGCTCAGCCCAAGCTCATCACCGCCGACCAGGAGATCCCACTCATACTGGAATCCTGGTCTTGAATGTTGAGCAGACCCGGCATACGCGAAAAACAATTGGTATTTGTGCTCGGTCAGGTGTGTGGGAAATATCGACATCCCTGTCTCAATCGGAACAAAAACCGTGCCGTTAAACTCAAACCCTCGGTTCACCCCGTCTACCCCGTACATCTTCTGAGTGGTTGCAGACCCGGTAAAGTTGTAATTTCCGAACTCAAATCTTCCCGACGGAGCGTCGAAGATTATCGCGGCCGCATTTCCAGCGATGGTGGCAATATCAAGGCTTGCCCCAACCTTCACCGTCTCTGCCTGAAAGTTTCCTGTTTTTGCGGCGAAGACAAACTTGCCAACTGCATCGCCCGCGTCCCATGCACCGTCTCGAAGGACAACCCCAGTGAGAACAGCGGTCGCTCCACTTGTCTCCCCGGTGATCGTATCCCCTACTGCGGGAACATACGTGCCCCCGGAGGTGAAATTCAATTCAAGACCGAGCTCGACTTTTACCCATCCAGCGGTGGAATCGACATACATCTCAGCGTCGGTGCCGGCTGCGTTGTTCCTGAACGCATACCACTTGCCGTTGTAATACCAAATTCCGAGGACCGATCCAGCGCCAGGGACTGCGATAACGTCATCCCGGTATTCATCGGCTGCAAGGTTCAAGTATTGAGCGTTGAGCAGGCTTGTCGATGCCCCGCCTACGACTTGGGCGCCGTAGCAGTGTCCAACCACCCCGGCGCCGATCTTTATGTCTCCAGCCGAGAATGTGCCGACCAGTTTGGTCATAATCAAGGTCGTCACTGTAACGGCTGCATCAGAAACACCGTCACCGTCTGCATCGAGTATTTCCGCCCCGTCACCGTCGCCTGCAAGCTCCTCGACGGCAGAAACAGAAGTTATCGCTATGACCGTCCCATAAGAGGTTCCCGCGTCATCAGTGACAACATCACCGACCGCTACGGTATCTGAAAGAACAGTCTCAAGGGTGGCATACTGTGCCGCTGATGGTTTCGGCTGTCCGCTGTACCTTTCGTACCCTTCAAGCGAGATATACCCGCCATTCGTCCCTTGGTAGAGATTCTGCGACCTTCTCAGCCTTCCAGGTTTCACCGAAATCATGGGAGTCTCGGTGTCCAGGCCACCTTGAAAGGCGGTAAACTGTGTCTTGACCGGGATGACGGGAAGTTTCATCATGCCAGGGGTTCCCCCCAGGACATTTGCGGGAGTTGGCTTTTCTTCAATCCTCGAATGATCCGTCGGTATTCTCTGTCTCCGACTGAGTATTTATCAGGCTCCTGGGAATATGCCCCGTATGACATCATCGCCCGGTAAAGAATGGCCTCGTGGAATCTCTCGGGGAAAATCGGCTCATCCGTATCGGCGGTCATTACATCAGGCACCTTGTAATATTCTCCAAGGCATGTGTAAATCTGGTCTGGAATGGGGTAAAACATCACCGTATCGTCCGGGCGGATGGTGTACACGCTCGGCCGGCCGGTCTGCGTTCGTTGGGTTCCGACCATGTAGGCCACTCGGAACATCTCCCATGGCATATAAACGAGATATCTTTCATCCAATGCCGTGAGATACATTCTGAAGTCTTCTGAATCCTGGTCGTCATCTGACACCCACTCGGCAAAGTCAGTCAGTCCGGCAGTGGTCGGCGTGTATGAAGCCGTGCCGATAACCGTTGCGAAGTTGAACTCTTCGCGCAAGAACTGCCAGGTGGAATACAGGATCTGAATCGACTTGTAGGCGTCGTCTATCCAGTTGCACAATCGCAGGTATTCCCCGGATTGATTCAACGTGGTGGACGGGCCGGTCTGATTCACCCCACAGTCCCTGCTGAGTCGCTTTGTGAGTGCCAGTTTGTTCATTTATGCCTCTGCCAGTATGGCCTTGAGCCAGTCTCTTCCTCGTGGGTTGGGATCGTGGACGATTGAAAAGGGATAAGATATTTTGGCCTTCGGGCGCATGAATCTTGAAGACGGGTCCATCATGTCCCGCTGGATTTGGTCGTATTTGGTAGTTCTCGACCGTGCAAGGGCTTCAACATACTTGCGCTTGACTCTTGAATCGACCCCCCTGACAATGATCTGCTTCATGCCCTTGACGATTGGCTCAGCGGTTGGAAGACTACCCTCTGCGTTATCTTCAAAGACCCTGATAACGAGAATTTCGTTCATGAACGCTTCAAGGTCGGCGGCGTTTGAGATATTTGCCTCGGCAACCGGCTCAATGCCTGCTCCGACGTTGACTTCTGGCATGGTAAAATCTTTTCCCTGCCCGATGGTTTCATGTCCTGCGTATGTTTCTTTACTGCCGGGGTTTCTTGCCATTTAATCCTCCATGCCCCTCCGAAGAGGGGCTTTAGTGTTATGCCGTGAACGGGTTGACCGGCACGGTTGTCAGGTTGTAATAGGTCTCAGTGATGCCGGCAGCGTCGAGCGCCGTAGTGCCAGGAGTGAAGGTGTGGGTTGAGTCGGTTACGATCTTGACCGCGCCAATCGGGCACTTTCCGGCAGCGGCAGGCGGGATATAAAGAGCGTCGTCTCCACCTGTTGCCACTTCGGTTCCCTTAACGCTCGTAACGGTCCCGTCTGCATCGATCTGAATCAAGTACATACAGGTGGTCGAAACAGCCTGAACAGCGGCGGCGGTTAGCGGACAAACGGCGGCTGCATCGTCCTTGTAATAGTCAATGCCGTCAATACAGTAGGTAAGGCCAAGGCTGTCTTTCCCTACGATTGCCGGCCCAGTTTTTGCCCCGTCACCGATGGCAAGCCCTGCGTTTCCCTTGCAAAAAGTTCCGCCTCGCGGATCGTCATTCAAATTCATTTCTTACCTCATGCGATAGTGGTTAATGCAGCGGGTGCGGCTGCGGTGATTGCGGTTGGGACGCTGCCAGGACCAACAAGAGAAAGATACGTGTCGGTTGCCGTGCCCGCATCGAGGGCGGTCGTGCCGCCTACGAAGGTTGCGCCGGTTGTACCGACTGCCAGCCATCCTATGAGTGTCTTTCCGGCAGGAACAGCAATGGCGCTTAACAGCACATACGTTGCGGCAACACCAGTGGCGTCATTCCCGGCAGCGTCCGCCGTCTTGGCGCTGGTTGTGATGGTTCCGGTTGAGTCGATGTAAAATGCCCACCCAGCCGTCTTTCCATCTGCAACCGTGCCGACCAAGGCTGAACAGTCAGCGACTGCCTTGACCTTCAGCGAACCGTTGGCAAGATACGCAAACGCGGAAGCGCATTGCGCGGTAAGTTTCGCCCCGCCGGCGATTGCCAGGCCACATGAAGAGAGGGTCATGTTTTTCTGTCTGGTGATGGTCGCCGTTACATCGGTAACGAGCTTAACCACCTCATCTCGGATTGCCGTCATGTCCGCAAGCTGTGTCTCCAGAACCTTTCTCAGTTCTGCGGCATCGCTCTTGTTGGCAAGACTGGCAAGTCTCTGTTTGATACTCTGCGACATATTGGTTCTCCTTGGGGGCTATGCGCCCCCGTTATTTTACAGAGCGGTTACGCCAGTTTCGATACGCACCATGTGATTTTCGTTCAACCGCACGGCGTTATACCAGAAATCAGCGCCGACGAATCCGAACATGCCGGATGGGTTGGAGTGGCTTTTCTGGCTCGGCGGCAAGTAGGTTGGGGAGATTGAAGTCTTGCCGTGTCCCTTCAGCGAAACATGCCCCCATGCCTCTTCAGCCATGACGATCATCGGGTAAACGTCGACAGCGGCACCGGCTGCTGAAAGCATGCCGTTAAGGGTTGCACTTCCTGCGGCCAGATAGGGTTTGAATAGGGGCGAGGGGATAAACCGGAACTCTTCACAGGCTCCAAGCTCGCGCGGATGAATCGGCTTCACGGCAGACCCGTACTTGGTAACTGGGACAAAGCCGGGAAGATCCCGAATATCGGAGTTGCAGTTGGTGTGATGGAACACCGGGTATGCAGGTTCAATCGCCTCGGTATCGAAATTCGGGCCGGATGCTACTTTGGTTGTTACCTTCTTGGCATACGAAGACTCCAGTGTCCGGGCTGCCTGGCGAAGAACTCCAAGGGTAATGGCGGTATTGACACCGGCGCGGGTTGATCCATTACTGTAATCGACGTTGGTGCCTGATTTCACCTCACCATAAGCCACAAGCTCGGCAATCTCGGCAATGACTTCGCCGGTCTGCTTGATCATGTGATCCGGGATGTTGTCCTCGTACATCAAGGCTGCTTTCGAGGTCAGCTTGAACAGGACAGCATACTGCTTCAGGGTTACGCTGACATCTACATAGTCGATGGTGTAGCTATCCGGGGTCACGCCTTCAGCGGTTTCAAAGGAAGCCGGGGTAATCTGTGCCGTCTCGTTGGCTGCGGAATTGAACGGTTTCACCCTCCTGAACACGATAGTTTCGGTTTTGTTAAGGGGTTGCTGTTCCTGTGTGCCAAAACTACCGAGAACCATCGGGGCTTCGGCGTGGGGCAACATCTTCATCTCGGCGCGAATCAGGTTACGACTCGCCTTGGTGGTATAGGTCTGCATTGTTTACCTCATGTCTTATAAATCTGCTTGGCGATATAGGCCCGATACTCTGCCTCGGTCATATCGTCTTCAGATTTGGTTTTGATTGGTTTTCCTGACTTCCTGTTGTCTGCTGCTGCTGAGTTAAGGCGGCGCTCGCGTTCTGCGGCAATGTCCTTGACCGATGATTTCTGGTCGCGGAATGATTTGTACTCGTTGAGCATCTTGATAGCGTCGATGGGCTTCCAACTTCCGAGCTTTGCGACCTTTTCGGGCGGGAGTTTCGTTGCCCAGTCGATGAATTGAGGGCTTGTCTTGATCTCGTCCAGGTCTTCATGGACCGCCCTGACTGCCTCAATTGCCATTTCCTGCCGGACTGCCTCCACCTTAGCCTCAAATGTTTCCTGAAGTTCACCCCGAATCTTGCCGATGTCAGGTATCCTGCCTTCGATCTCAGCGACCTTGCCGGTGATCTCGTTTATCAGGGCTTTCCGTATCGGTTCGACCAAATCAGGGTCGTAATCATCCAGGGACTTCCATGCCTCGGTTGACTCCAGCGCCTTGACGGCTTCCTTCTCGGCGGTTTTTTCCACAGGCTTTGTGACCTCGTGGATTCTGCGCTCCATCCCACCTACTCTGGATTCTGCCTGCTTGAGCCGGTTGTTGATAACATCGAGGTCACTGATCCGAGATTGGAGAGATTCAAGCGTCTGTCTCAGGGCGGGATTCACCCCGGCCCAAGCATCAACGACTTCTTCTTTCTCTTCGACAACCTCATTTTCAACCTGATCGTCAACGGTGGCCTCGCCGCCATACACTTCACGCGCCACTTCTTCCCTCATCAATCTTTCTTCTTCTGGCATCTCATTCATCGTCTTCTCCCCCGGCACCATCGGTGGCGGCGTTGTATTTGAGGCGGTTGTCCCGGCTCGTTAAAATATTGGGTAAATTTGCCAGTCTCTTGAGGGCTCGAATCTCCCCTCTGAGAGCGGCGGTTTTCTCAACATCCAGGCTGGCGTCATTCTTCTTCCGGGCGGTTTTGATTTCGGAAAGCGCCCAGTCTTTGATGAACAGCCATGTCCCGGACATCTCGTTCAGTTCTTTGTCGTCGTTGTCACCACAGATCAGCGGTTCGGGTTCCTGCTCAATCACCGGAGGCACCGGGGAGCGGAAAAGCCAGGCAAGAAGATCTTTAATGAGTGCCCATTTCATTGCTATTCAGCGTCCTTGTACGAAACAATAGAGGACCAGCACTCGTGGCAGAATTCATAAAAAGACATCGTCCCATCTGGTAATGGTTCATCGATCTTCTCCATGCCTTCAGCCTTGCAATTCGGGCATGTTTTTACTGCTACCCTGATTCTCTTTGGTAATTCACCCATAACTTCTCCCTGTATGTTCATCGCTGATATGCCTGGCCGGCTGGAGCCTTCCCCGCCGGTTCCGTTGGAGGCTTAACAACCTGCGGAACTGCCGCTTTCTTGTCGGTCAGTTCTCGCTGAAGATTCATACCGGCAGACCCGAGGGCAAGCTGCACCTTCAACTCTTCGATGTTCATGTTTCTCTTCTCGGCAAACTCCATCATCTTCGCCTGCAATTCCATTTCCTTCATGGCTCGGTCGTGCTGGCGCTCAAGGTCGGCTTGCTGCGCCTTGAACTCAAGTTCGGCCATGTCGGATTGCTGCACCAGTTGGGCTTTCTGCATCTCACCTTCGACCCGAACCTGTGCCACCTCAAGCGCAGGATTGACCTGCTGCGGTTGCTGCTGTGCGGCCTGGTCTGCTGCCTGCATTGCTGCATCGTCTTTCAGGATGTTCAGGCGCCGGGATGAATAGAATTGCTCAATTGCTTTGTCCCAGTCTGTTTTCCGGTTGATATCCGGGTCCGCCTTGAGACTGAAGACCTGGAGGAGTAATTGAGCTTGCTGGTCCTTCTCGTACAAGACTTTCACCCCGCGCGGATCAACGTCATAGTCACCCTTAATCTCCGGGTTCTTGCCGTACTGCATGTTCCAGTCGTAGTACATCCGCAAGTGAGGCCTGGTTACGCAGTCGTCGTATCTCTTGATTCGGTTCCGAAGTGAGACGTTGGCAGAATCGACAACGATGTTCGTTGCACCAAGGGTCTCGGGGATCTCCTGCATCTCGCCGCTGAAAATAGTTGGGATGGAAGTTTCGAGGTCTGCGAAGCGGAGAGCGAGTTCAATTATTCTCTGAAGAGGCTCTTGCTGGTTGGTGATCTGGAACTGAGCAAAGCACTTCCGCACATCGTCAATCTCGGTGGCACCGTCTGGAACCCATAGCCTTTTCCCGCCGATCTCCCATTTCTGGTCCATCGGCTCCAGGCCCATAATCGCAATCTGTGTGCCGGATGAGTCCCCGGCGTTGTCCATGCTGGCCCGCCAAGCGGCATCGATAACCCTTTGGGTCCACATCATGATATACGGAATGCCTATCCCCCACGGCTCGTCGCTGACCCTTGTCCATTGAAAGAACACATAGGGAAGGTCACCGGTATCCAGGGTATTCAACTTGGCCTTTACAGGGCGGTCGTTGATATAGACGACACAGGCGGAAACGCTCTTTTCGTTGGGGCATTCACAACCAAGAAGCGCCAGGTCTTCTGCGCTCACATCGCCGTGGTATTCCCATATCTCATACAACCCGCCGCGATTGAGATGATCAGCGTGAGTGCGGTAGGAATTTGACCTGTTGTCGGTCGCTACACTGGTCCTGACTGGCGCTTCTTCGAGGACTTTCCGCAACTGGTCTTCATTGTAGTCAGGCAGGCCGATTAGGTCGCGAACCTCTCTTGGGCGGATGACATCCTTCTCCCACACATAAGAAGCTCGCCGGATATCATCTCGGCAATCAGGCGAAGGATACACATTCCAAGGGTCAAGGGATTTGCTGGCCGGCTGGTTGTTTTCTGAGGTTTTGAGTTGGTGGATAACCATCTCTTTGCCGGTTGCAGGGTCGATATCACGCAGTGGTTCCCATTTTCGCTTGGTGGATTTTACGACAGACGGACCCTTAAGGATGCCGGTCCCAAGTTTCACCGCCTTGGCAATCATATCCCGGCACTCGCCGTTGTAATCACACTCGGTGAGTTGGTCGTCAACCTCGCGCTCCATCAAAGACATGGCCTTTTCTGCCCTGGTCCGCATATCTTGGGCAACATCCGCCATCTTCGCAGGTTGCCCTGATTTGTCGGTGATCGGCATCCCTTCTTGCATGGCTGGCCGGTCGTCGTCCTGCATCGCCTCCATTTCAGGGTTTGGCGTGATCTTCAGCGCCCAGTTCCGATCATCGACCGGCAACATGGTGTCAGAGAAACGACCCTCTGCGGTTTCACATCGCCCGCGGATGATGTTCATCGTCACCCGGCTACGCTTCGGGCCTTTCGTCTTGACCACGGCCTCACCAGACACGTAATCCATGAATGTCGGATCAGTCTCGCCGCTGGCATAGTCGTACAGCTTCTCCGACAGCCTCCATCGGCGCTCAACTCCACACGCGGCCCGAAACTCGATTGCCTCTGCCCGGGTTTTGAGATTGGCCTCGGCAAAGGCGTCAAGTTTGGCCTGGAAGATTTCCCGCTGCTCTTGCTCGTCGGCTATGACTTCGGTTTCGTCTTCCACATCAGTATCCTATTGCTTCGTCAAGGGGGGCATAGCCCTGAATGGCTCGTTTTACCCTCTTCTTTACAGCCACAATCTCGCCAAATAGATCAGTGATTGCCCAAATTAGAGCATCTGCCCTGTTGGGAGAATCCGGCCCCATGTATCCATTGGTAGTGAATGCAGCCAGTTCGTCTTCAAGGTCGCGGAAATAGCCCACGTGCCTGATTCTGCCCTGCTCATACAGAGCGGCTGCGGGTTCAGCCCTGACCATCTTCCCCCTGGTGGCAGTGACAGATCGATATGGAGTGCGCGGCCGGCTGGTCTGGATAACATGCTCAACCATCGCCCCGCCGAAATTGATCTCGCCAACTATGGTGTTTGCTTTGAACCGGTCAAAAGCATCTGTGGCTATTCTTCCCCATGTCGCAGGCCCGGCTTTACAGGTGAGGTCAGCAAGGATATAGCCATTTCCATCCGTCCCGAGGCCGGCAGCGACTATCCCGATTGCATCGTTGTCGGCGTTATCAACATCACCTGAACCGGATGGATCGACTGCGATAACTATTCGCACCATCTCGGGAACGTCTTCGGATGATATCAGCCGCCATTTGTCGATGTTCGTTTCATCAAACAGGCTGTTCTGTGTGGCCTCGGCAAATTCACCCTCAAGGAACCTCTTTCTGAGCCTTGCCCCTAGTCCTTGGAGCGTTTGCAGGTAGCCGGCAGATAGGTTCTGCTCGTTGTCTTGAGGATTGATTTTGAAGTATGAGTAGTCTTCCGGCTTGGCCAGGGCCTGCTTGGTATCGAGGTCCATCTTCAGCACAAACAACCGATACGACCAGTGCGCCTTACTTGGAGGGTTGCAGTCGTAATACATGCGAGGCTGCAATGGCGTCGGTTTCTGCCCGGTGATCAACTGGTCAACCTGCTGCGCCAGGCGGGTGACAACGATGTCCCTGGAAGACTGAGGAATCTGTGAGCACTCGTTGAGATAGATGGTCACAAACTCCATCCCAAGGATCTTCTCTGACCGTTCCTTGTCATCCAACCCGCCAAACCATATCTGTGACCCGTTATCCAGCTGGCAATACCAGTCTGTTTTGTCTATCCGGTATTGAATGTCGGGAAAGCACAGCCTCATAACCTTGGGGAAGGTATCGAGCACTACCGAGTTCTTGACATGATTGAATCGAAAGCGGAGGATTGCGTGGCGTGATTCCGGGGCTTTGATTGCCCTCATGATAACCGCCCGGCAAAGGAGGAATGTCTTGCCAGACCTGGAGCCACCAAAGAGCATGATATGGGTTGAATCTCCGGCGAGAACCTGCATTGCTTCATGCTGTCTCTGTGTAAGAGAGAAGGTCATATCTTCGCATCCAGGGGGGAAATGGTGAGATTGAATTGCGGAGTGCTCTGTGTGTTGTCCTTCTCGTAAAGGCCCTTGTGCTTGAACAGGCTGTCGATGGAATTGTTCTTGTTCCAGAGTTTCAACTCGACAATGTCTTCCTCAGTCTCGTCATCTGGTGATCGCCTCACCCTTGAAACCTTGACGCTCGACACAACCGCCGCGACTTCATCCGGCATATCGACCGGGCTGATCAGCCGGCCATCTTCGGTGAAGAGTTTGCGGAAGTCGAATAGGGCTATTCTGGACTGTTCAAGGAGTAGGCGTTCGGCGCTGATGTCGAATTTATCCAGCACTCTTTCCTGTAATTCCTTGACCCTTTGGGAAACCTTTGGATTTGTTAATAATATTGATGATTCTCGATATACTGAATTGTCTTTCCACTTCAACGACTTAGGATAGGCTGTGCGATAAGCTCCTGCTGAGTTACCAGTCAGCACGTATTCTTGTGCGAATTTTTCCTGGTTTATGGTCAGTTTCCGCTCCATTTTCGCCTTTTCAGCCAATTTTTTCCCTTGCGATTTATGCTTTGATTTTATTACACATCCGTTTTTGGTTGTCTCGCAAAACGCCGGGGTTATACTTTCCTTTGCCTAACAAACCAAAAAGCCCCACAGAAACGACCAATGTCGTCTCCATGAGGCTTTCGCGTGATGGCTTATCTCAACCGTGAGGCCGAAGCGTGACGGGTGGATTATGTATTACTTCAGTTCTGCTCGCTTCTTGTCAATCAATGCTATGAATTGTTTCGCGCATCGGTAAAGGATCTCTATTAGGTCGTCGATGGTCATATTTGTTTACTGGAGGAAGATGGAGGAATCGAACCCCTGCGTGTTACCGCACCCCGGTTTTCAAGACCGGTTGCCGACCATTTAGCGGCATCTTCCCCATGGAGGAAGGTATTGGATTCGAACCAATGAGGCTTTTCCACCTGCCTGTGATTAGCAATCACGCGCATTACCATCCTCTGCCAACCTTCCTATTGGTGGAGCCGCGAGGATTTGAACCTCGAACCTATTCGGTGCTGCCGGGTTACAGCCGGGCGCGTTACCATTCCGCCACGTCTCCATATTCTCACCCCTGCTCATCAAGCCAAGCCTGCCCGACCATCTCGTAGCACATCTGCGGAGTGATGGCCCCGGACTCGATATCATCCTGCGCTACAGCCACGCCCTCACGCATCCCCGGTATCGACAGGAGAAAGACTTTCTCGCCGGTCTTCAGTTCCGCCAGCTCGGCTTTGATCTCCACCTCGTCCACCCTGAAACCCTTCAGATCCAGCATTCTTGCCTCCGAATATTCTGTCCCATCCTTCCCGGTATTTGTCGTTCGGGAGATGGACTTCAGCCAATCCTTTCATGTAGTCAGCACCAATAAAAAAAGCCCAGCACCCTCTTTTCGAGGATACTGGGCTAGATTCCGTGGTTAGGGGTCTCGTTCGCACCAAAGAAACTACAAATATTTACCCAATCATACAGTATTTTTCACGTTATGCAAAATAAAAATTGTTATTGCCGATTTCCTGCCTTAAATTTCTCTTCCCTCTTCCATAACCCTCACTTCCTCGGTAACCCGTAGAACGTGTTCGTGAAAGCCTCCGCAGTGAGCCTTGATCAAAACCGATATTTCTCCAGTGATCCTCTTTTCCGCTACCGCCACTAGAGCCGACCGATACATTGTTACATACGCCTCTATCGCGCTCGCCCGCTTCCTCTCTCGTTCTTCCTTGCCGGTCATAGCAGCCCCTTATAACTTCCAGGTCGTCTCAGAAAAAAAGAGCACTAGCGGGCAGAGGTCGTCAACGATTCCCTTCCATCCGCATTTACACTCAACTTGGTTTGTGTCTGGCGGTTGCAGGAATCCCACGTATGTACTTTTGCTTGGAGGTTCCCCGCATTTTGGACAAACTTTATGGTTCTCATAGTATTCTTTCATCGTCGCCCCTCAGTTTGGGTCAATTGGCTCGTGTCCAAGTTCTTCGTGATGAAAAACCTGGCCGAGATCCCGACAATCGACAGCCTGACCGCAGGCCGCACAGATATAGAAATTATCGTTCTCGTTTTCCGGGTCGCCGCCAACGCGGTGCCCTATAATACCCTTTGCATCGTTTGTTATTTTGCTCACCCATCAACCTCCTATTAACTTTTCAGCCTCAACCATCGCCGCCACCACATCACCCTCGCCACACACCGGCCATGCCGAGATATCCCCGGCTTGGCGTACTGCTGCGGTCAGGCGACGGAGTGAGGCGGCGATAGCGTCATATTTCAAGGCCAATTCAGCGGCTGCGTGGCGAGCGTCCCGGTGGCCGTACAGGTAGGCGTTCAGCTCTCCTGGCCCGTTGAACACCAACCTGAAGGGCTTGCTTGGGATGTTCATTATTTCGCCGTGTAGGTTCATCGTTCCTCCCCGGCGCTGCGCTCAGCGCTGTCAACCTTGAACGTCGTGTGGCAATTTGGGCATTTAGCTATGTCTGTGTGCTTGATGTGGATATTTCCGAAAAACAGGATAGAGACAAAAAGAATCCAACCCCATCCGGTCATCCCTCGGCTTGCCAGCCAAGCAACGGCCCACATACAGGCAGCGAACCCTGCGAATAGTGCTACCGTCATTATTGCTCCTGTATTCATCACCCATCCTCCCCAACCAACCCAGCCACCCGCTGCCACAGATACGAATCAACCCCATCCGGCGCCTGCGGTCCGACCTGGGCGTAGACTTCCTCCAGGCACATACGGCAGTTGTGGAGATGGCGGATTGCTGTCGATATTTCGTCGCACTTTTGGGCGAATGATAGGCCATCGGGTGTTGTTGGTTTTATCTTTGCCATATCAACCCTCCTTATTCCGGCCGATCATATTTAATCTTTCCGGTTGTTTGCATCCATGACGCTAGAAGCCTGAACAGTTTCGCGTAATTCATATCATTGGCATGGCGGGCATCTGCCAACTGGCATCTGAGCTCTCTCGCCACCGCTTCGGCCCGTTGATAGCTTTTCAGTTTTCTTGCGCTGATTTTTTCCGGCATATCCCCAAAACCTCCAATTTCACCCCAAGATCAATTTCCGTGCTGGCATATGCCTGGGTATGCGCTCAGGCTAGTTCTTCTTTTGTTGGCCTACGCCAGTTCGCCCATCGACACGGCATACTATCTGATGACCATTTGGTGGCCCCGTACTGGTAGCACTCCAGCCGCCCGTCAATTATTTTCCCGGTTGAATACCGCTTATACTTAACTTCATCGGCGTGCCACACAATCACCGGCTCGCCATCTGCCGGGATATCTGGCTGGACTTGTTCGATTAGGCGGCGGACTGGACGCATTAAACCGTCCTTGTATGGCTTACCAATGGTAATTTCGCTCAATTCTAACCATCCGTCCTTCGGGCCATAATATTCGTCACCAGCCTGGGTAATCTCCCCATCGCTCAGCAGTCTGTACTGTTTCATCTCATCTCCTTATCACACGCCAGCTCGCAATATTTCCACTCAACGATGTCTTTTTTGTATCTCCCTGGCTCGGCCGGCCTAGTCTGGAATTTCCCATCCTCTGACATCCCGACAAAAATCGCCCTTACGCCTATGGTTTGGATATCTCCGTCGAAATCGCTTGCCATTACTTCGTCTCCTGGTTTCATCTCATATCCTCCGTGCCATAATAGCAGGCCGCGCCCATTGTCTCTGCCATCTCATCCATTTTGGATCTCGTTGCCCTTCTCCATCTCGGTACAGCATCGCCATTGGCATAAACCCTGCATCGATCGTCTCGGCCATACGTTTCCCGGCTTTTTCAAATGTATCATTTTCGTATCCGCACAACACATAAGCCCGCAGGCCATGGCTGGCAGTTGTAAAACCTGCACCCAGAAGCATCCGGCCGGCTACCTGCAACGGTTCAAGGTCGTCCGGCGTGTCGTAGGCAAAAAACATCTGCTTTGGTTTCAATTCCCTAAGTGCGTCAACATGCCACTGTTTCAACCTCGCCGCCTCAAGGCCCCCGGTGAATTGGATATATCCGTTTTTCTTCTGCCCTTTGAGCATCTCGAAGACTGCCTTGATATGGCCATCCGAGCAGGCCAGCAGGTTGTCGTCCAGCACATTACAACCATCAGTTATCGGCAATTCCCTGATTTCCGTTCCCTCCCTTCTCCATACTGAACAAAACCAGCACCTGTTCGGGCATCCACGCGAGGTCAGCACATACCCCTGTTTGACATATTGCCCAGGGGTGAAATCACCGCCTGCCATCCCGGTAGCAGGACCACCTATTTTCACCTCGGCAACAGGTTTCCATAATCTCGCCAACCGTTCAGCGGCCGGCAAGTCCCAAGTAAAAATAACCGAGACATGCACCTCGTCGGCCTCATCGAAAAAGCCAGGAGCAACGGCAACCCTGACGTTTTCGTCGTCTGGTGTCGCCGCTGTTCTTCTTGGGAATACTCTGATTATTTTCATGTGCTCCGCTCGGTTATGCCTCATCCCTATATTTTGCAAGATCTCCCGGTAATTGCTCGGCCCTTTCGATAATTCCTTCGAGCATGGCAATGATCCATTTTTGAGGCTTTTTGGTCTTCAACATCCTCTTTTTTGCAGCTTCAGCGTTGGATCGTATGCCAATTGCCTTCGCCACTAAAAGATTCCGCCGTAAATACTCATCCATGTTTTTAGGCATCTCAATCCCCTGGTGAGGTTGGTTATTTATCAACAACCTCTATTTTCCCAATCGATGCCAAAAACTTTGTCATTCCGTCGGCGGCAGCAAACCATGCATTGCATACCTGTCCAGGCAGTTTATCCCATGTTGGCAGATCGTCACCAGTAACAGCAGATTTATTCCCTGTGTACGCGGCATAGCTTTCATATCCAACCTGTGCCATTTTCATCGTTAATTCGCCTGCTTTTGTAAGTTTCATTTTGAACCCCATATATGTTTTGAATTTAAACCATCACGAAATCGCCAGATAAACGATGATGGTTCTCCGCGCTCTGTCACAGTATGACAGATGTTGCCTTCAATCCGCGAAACGGTAAAAATCTCGTTAGTGGTCAAATATTTCACTTTATCCCCGATTCTCGGCCTGTGTTTTTCTGTATTTTCTGGGTTGCTTTTGTTATTAGGACAATCCAACACAGCACAAGACCCGTCAGAATGACCACACGGACAATGGTAATCAAGCGTAAGACACATATTTATTTTCATGTTTACTGTTCCCTAGTACTAGTCCATCCCCCAATGGTTTTCGCCGCCCATGGCACTATAGGCATCAAAAAGCCTATCTCGTAATTCAGGGAGGCTAACCTTGAGTGCTTTAACGGATATCTCTGCCGGCATCATCGGTATTTCCATTGCCGCTATGAGGTTGTCCAAGGTTTCTATGCACTCTGCTATCTCGTTTATTCCGTTTTCATCTGTCATCTCATCACCTCCGCTCGGTTATGCCCTATTCCTTGCCACGACTTCCTTGATACTATCTTTCCACCTGATGACCGGATCATCCTTAAACCACTCATAAAGAGACATAATCTGCTTGTCATTTTGCAGTGTTTCAATTAACTCGACCTCGGCTCGGTGCTTGTTATCAACCCTCAACCTGGCCTTGTTCATCTTGCCAATCCAGATGGTATCGGTCACAAACGGTCGCACCCACTCGACCAATATTTCCGTCATCTGAAATCCCTGCAGCATTGGCTCTATTGATACCGATGTCCTGTATCCGGCACTCTGGGCTATATGAAGGCAGTCACGGCGCTCTTTCGGTAGTGGTGCACCGGGTTCCCAGAATGCTGAAACCGATTCAACCACAGTGCCCATTGTGAAACGGAAAAGGATCTGATCCTCATGTCCGGCAAACTCCCTGACCATCTCATTAACACATCCCTTCCGGGGCTTGCTGACAATCAGCAGGCTATTGTCCTTTTCGAGTATCAATTTTGCCACTCGAATATAAGCATTGACGTTGTTTGGCGTGATATCGTGCGTAGAGGGAAACATGATCACGCCGCCTCTGGCAGGATATGACTTCATCATAGCCCGCTTGGTCAACCGCTCGCTTGTCCATTCCTCACGCTTGCACCATCCGCCGTACATCTTCGCGGCCTTGTCAGCGGCATAGCAGTACAGGCATCCATTAGCACAACCGATCTGAATGTTTTCCGTAACCTCGGCCCACTCCTTCGTCCCGGTGCCGGCTCTGGCGCTGTCGAAATTCTTGGTCATTTTACCCTCCGCTCGGTTATGCTTGTGCCCTCAAACCTCTTCGGTATAAGGGTTTGCCTTATTCTGAAACAGAGTGCATTCGCCGCGGAAATAGAGCTCAACCGTTCCAGTTTCCCCGCTCCTATTTTTCCGCACGATAAACTCAGCCATTCCCCGCATTGGATTGTCTGGCGAGGTATTGTAAATCTCGTCCCGATAAACGAAAGCAACGATATCGGCATCCTGCTCAATCGACCCGCTCTCCCTCAAGTCTGACATTACCGGCCGCTTATCGCTCCGCTCGTCGCATTTACGGCTTAACTGGGAAAGTGCGACAACCGGAATATTTAATTCCTTGGCAAGCCCTTTCAGCCCGCGGGCGATGTCGGCAATCTCCTGCTCCCGGTTTCCACCTGTGCCGCGCATCAATTGAAGGTAATCGACAAAGATGACATCAAGCCCGGTTTTTGATTTCTGCATCTTTGCTCTAGCTCGTACCTGAGTGATCGACAAACCGCTTGATTCATCAATAATCAACTTTTTCTGGCTGAACCTCGAGACTGACCTCATCACCATCGGCCAGGTTGTGTCATTGAGAAGTCCATCCCTGATTGATTTCAGATTCACCCCTGAATCGCTCGAGATCAACCTTTCAACCAGCTTACGGTCGTCCATCTCGAGGCTAAAGACCAAGACTGTTTTTCCGTCAAAGGCCATTGACTGAGCCATATTCATCGCAAGAGTGGTTTTCCCCATTGACGGCCGGCCGGCGATTATGATCAGGTCTGAATCCGACAGGCCGGAAAGTATTCTGTCGATATCGGGAAAGCCGCACGAGGCGCCGGACATTCCTGATCCGCTTTCGCACCGTTTTTTCATCTGCTCGAGCAGTCCAGGGAATATCTCAGATATTGCTCGAGCAGATTTGTTTTTCTCCGCGGCGATATCGAAAAACCTTTTGCCAAATCCATCGACAATATCCTTGATGTCGTTGCACGAGTAGCATTCCTCTGCCATCTCCGCGGCGAGCGTTATGAGATCTCGAGCCGCGGCCCGCTCCTTGACGATGCGACAGTGGCTTGAAACCCTGAGAATTGACGGCATCTCATTCGCCAATCCGGCGATATATGCAGGCCCGCCACAATAATCAACCTCATCGGCCCTTCTCAACTGGTCAACGATAGTTACCAAGTCAACATTTTGCCCCGCGGCGTAGAGTGTTTTGATTGCCTCAAAAATACTTTTGTGCTGCGGTCTGTAAAATTCATCACCTGAAAGTTCAGACAAGATTAAAGGCAAAGACCGCGGCATCTGAATTGCCGTCCCGAGTATTTCCCGCTCTGCCTCGAGGTTCTGCGGTGGTATTCTGATTGGCGCGGTCATTGGTTCACCACCTTGATAAATGCTGTACATTTCTCTTTTTTCCCATCACACTTACCGCGGGCGAGGTATTCGCACTGTGGACAATTTTTGGCCCCTGTTGCCGCGGCCCTTGGCCTCGAGTTCTCCATCCACTCAGCTTTAAACCCTGTCCAATTCCGGTTGACCATCTCGTCAATACACTGGTCAACCGAAAATCCGGCGGAAACTGCTTTCTCAATTTCACCAGTCAAGGTGTCAATCGCTCGTTTTGACCTTGATGCTCTTTTCTCTTTTCTGTGAGTCAATAAATCATTCCAAGACTTCTCGGAGATAAAGTCCGGCCTTATAATACTTTCCTTTCCTTTCCTTTCCTTTCCTTGCATAGCTTGGGCATTGCTTGAGCTATGCGTGAGCAATGCTTGAGCATTCGAGATATCATCTTGATTTAACTGTGCTTTGTATTTATCCCACCTTATCATTGACGCAACCTTTGCTTTTTCCCTTCTTTCCAACATTGGCTGCAAATATGTAATCAACTTCGCTGAAAACAGTTTTTTCTTTGAATCGACCCTGAAAAGATCGTAATTTGTGACCACCGTCCTGACCTTTTGTTCGCTCGTACAAAACTCATCTGCGAGTAGATCAATATCGTCAATCGGATATTTGTAGTCGGTCTGTTCTCTGAGCACCTCGAGCACCATAAAGAATATCCCGTATCCCTCTATTCCGAGTTCCTTTCGGAGTCTTTTAATCTTTCGATCATTCCTGGCATTGCAAAAATGGGGGAAATAGAATGCGTCCTTTTCCATGTCAAATCCTGTATTTTTTAATCAGTTTTTGATGGATGGCTTCATTCCATTCCGTCGTTGAATCCATTATGGCGCGTTTTTCTTCTGAATAAAGACGCAACCTATCGGCCCATTCGAGCTTCTTTGGCTTCTTCTTTTTCATGCGAGACACCGAATAAAAAAAGGCAGGAAACTGACCGCAAGGGCTTTTAGCAGCGCGCTATGATACGCTGCGTCCCTTGATGGCGTGGTCAGTTTCCTGCCTTCAGATATTAGATTTTCGGAGTTTGTTTTCATGATTTCATAGCATTCATCAGATTGTGTATTCGGTAGCCAACCGAACTGATATTTAACTTTACCTCGCCCAGCATAGAGGACAAGTTTTTATCGTCAATTGTAAGACTGAAAAGGCGATTATTTTTGTTACAAATTGTGGTTATTTAAGAGCCGCCTTCTCCATCAATTCAATTTCTTGCGCCTTTATTTTATCCAAATCGCCAGCAGCTTTTGCTATTCTTTCCCTGATGTAGGCGAGATCTTTTTTGTATTTCTCGGATATTTCCTCCTGTGATGGCACAGACAACCCGTACACCTTTTTTGCCTTTATCATGCTATCGGTAGCACCTTTACCCTTTGTGATGTCGGCTGATATCAAGCCTTCGATTATCTGCTTTGCATCGTCAATAGATGTGGCTGGGTATACGTCTGTGTCGGACCCAGATCCATCTCTGTAATGATTTAACCTCCACTGCAAGCCCTGTTTTGTGCCACCGAATAAGGTCAATAGTTTTATTTCTTCAAAATCGTTTTCGGCAATAGAGCTACCAAATTCGGTTATTGCGTAATCTCCATACTCTTTGACGACTAGATGGGTAATTTCACCTGCCATAAACTTTGTTATCGTCTCTCCGAGATCCCCAAGTTTTTGATACTCTTTTGTCTTTTTAGTCAGGGATCTGAGCACCATTAATTCTTCCCGATATTTCAACCTTAGCGACTTCTCCTCACGCTCATACGCGGCCCTGGCCCGCTCGTAAGCCTCATCTATATCCTTCTTTCTCTTCTCCTGCCACGATACAACCGGCTCGTCGTGCAACGATTTTACAACAAAGTTTTGCCCGGATGGAATCTCGGCACCGTCTGACTTGCAAAACACCTCCTGCACGATAGTTTCTTGTGTGTTTAACTGGCCAACTACGACCACCTTTTTCCCATCGCTTGTATATTTTACGTCCATAATTCCTCCTGTTGGTACTTCGGTGGCTATATCAGCGCCATTTGTTTAGGCTTAGGTAGTGCGTCGAATAGGCGCGGTTTGTTCTTTGTGGCCTTCTCTATTCTTCGGCAAGCGATGTCGAAATACTTCTCTTCGATCTCAATTCCGATGAATTTCCGGCCTAGATTTACGCAGGCTACTCCGGTTGTGCCGCTGCCCATGAATGGGTCGAGGATTACATGCCCTTTTGATGTAAAATCTTTTATAAAGTCTTGGAATAAACCTATTGGTTTGCCTGTAGGGTGCCCGCTTTTATTCTCTCCTTTGGGCCATATCCAGAAACCATGTTTTCCCCCACCATTCCACTTCTTTCTCCCTTTGTTGTGGCATATAGCTACAGCCTCCCAACCCGTTCCCGGTCTGTCTCCGGTAAATTGAGGGGCACCGTCTGGTTTTCTCCATATTCCAAAACGGATTAGATATCCTGCATTATCAAGTTCATTACAGAATTTCCATTCACAGGTAAACACAACCCATCCTGTGCATATTTTAAGCCACTGACTAACAATCTCCTGCATATCCACTGAATTTATACCAGCGAACCCGAGAACCTGCCGGGCAGGTTCTCCATTCTTTAATGTCACCTTTGAGAGATGCCCATCATGAGTATCGCTATCTCCGTAAGGAGGATCGGTTATAACCGCATCAACCTTCGGCAATGTCTTTATCACTTCGGCACAATCCCCCAGTATCAACCGGCAATCCCCGATTATTTCCTCACGATGTTTCATGACCGTCGAACCTCTGCCAAGGCCAGCGTTAAATCCAAACTACTCCGCCTCAAATTCCCCGACTCCACCGGCAGCGACCGAGGCCCCGGCGCGACATGGTGCGCGTCGGTGTAGGTGCGCTCTGCCTGGAGGTAGGCGCGGGCGGATTGGATGAAAAGCTGTGCTCTGGTTACTGCTTTCAGGATTGCTCTTGATTTCATGGTTTCACCTCAATTTTTTCTAGCATCCACTCTTTCCATTCCCATCCGCTGTCTTTCGTTGACTTGCCGCAAATCCAGAACATTGAAGAATCAAAAACATAACTGCCGGACGGGTCTTGCCAGTCTCCACACTCATCACACGTAAACCCATGGTCAATCAACGCCTCCATCATCGCCACCGGCCCGAGTACCCGCGTTTCGTATTTGGGGGCTGGCTTGATTTCGTTCCAAGTTGTGACGTAATTTATCTTGCCTTCCTCCCAGTTTTCCCGTTTTTGACATACATGCCTTCCGTCTTTTGCGGTGTATAAGAATATCCTTATATCGTTGACTTCCACGCTGCCGCATACCAGCACTTCATCCCCAGTTTTAATTTCGCACATATCACACCTCATTCCAGCGGTTGCGCTGGTTGGTTTATTTATTTTTTCAGTTTCGATTGATAATTTTCGCAATCAGCCGATGCTTCACACGCCTCGCACTCAACCGTCGTAACCTTGCCGCCACGCGGGCACTCCCATGACACGGGCGCGGCCTTTGCCTCCTTCAACTGCTTCACGTAGGCGTTGATCTTGGTCCTTGCCGGCAACGGGAGAGCTTTTATTTTATCGGCATTCTTCTTGTACCACTCACCCAGGGTATCAACCGTTTTGTCGTTCTTGTCGGCCTCTTTCTCCCACTCATCCACGATGGCCGCTAAATCTTCCCATGCCGTTATTTCAGGCTCTGGTTGGTGTGGTTGTATGGGTTGCTCTGGTCTGACCTCTGGCACCACCCCTGCGTCCAAAAACGCGGCAAGAGTTTTGCCAGTCTCTACCGATGGAGTGAACCATGTTCCAATCGGGAAAAGCCCGGTGCGGTCCTTGTCGCCCTCTGCCTGGTGGGAAACGTCCATCTTCAGAACGGCGGTCAGTTCGTACTCGATCCCGTCACGCTGCTGAGGTGCGAGGCCGAGTTTCTTTACCTGTTTCTTGCCGCTCGCGTCCTCGTCCTGAGTATATGACTGCTTGCTTCGTAGTGTTACGATGACGTGGCATGGAGCTTTGAGGATGGCATTGATAAACGCATCGTGGCGCGGATTGCACTTCGACCAGTTCGTCCACGAATTTCCCGGCATCTTGTCGTGAATTTCCAAGATTCCGCCAGCCCCGACCCACTCATGAGACATGCTGTCGATGATGATGCAGTCATACCCCTTCGCCATGTCGATGAGGGAGATATAGCGTTCCGGGGTGTATGGCTCGTTGAGGGTCGCATGATCAAACTCGGTCACGTCGGCGTACAGTTTACCGCTCTCCTTTTCCGTGTCGATCATCGCTATCCTGCCCTCATCACCTACCAGCCCGCGGGCGATGAGCAGGGCTGAGTATGATTTTCCGCTACCACTCGGGCCTTCGATGGCGAGACGGCACTTTAGTTTTTCTTTCACTGCTTTCTTGAACATTATTTCCTCCGTTAAATTTCTTCCGGCTCGCCGGCCAGCATCTCAGCGATATGGTCAGGCAAGCCAATTTCGTATTGATCAAATCTGTCGTGGCATCCCTTGCCGCCCTGTATCGAAACACAGCACCCAGTTACGACATTGTTTGGGCTATCGGGGCCCCCTGCGCTTCGCCTGATTATGTGCGCTGCGGTCAGGTTGCTTGGATTGCCGCACCACACACAGCAGTAGTTGTCCCGCTCGAAAATGTACTCCTTGAGCTTGCGGTACTTCGCTTTTGATAGGGCTATTCTTGGTTGTTTTGGCCTCATGTATCCTCAATCATTATCCGGTATTGGCCCGCAATGGCAGTTGGCTTTCTTCATCGCCCCACAGCACGAGCAATATGGCGACGGGTCGTAATCCCACTCGATATACCCTTTGCCATTGCAGATCATACATGCACTTTCTTCCCCGCCAAGTTCATCGCATAGGCCGGTTGCATTGCAAATTGAACAATCTTCTCGTTGTTTCATCGTTTTTTCCTCCGCCCCGCAAAATCAGTATTGCGTATATGCTCCAGCACCTCGTCAAGCGTCCCTGAGATGATGTTCCTTGGCTTGTTCTCGGCCTCTAGGATCGTGCCGAGGATGAAGTCGATTTCGTTCTGAGTTTTGGACTTCAGGTGGTGTTTATGCTCTTCCTCGGTAATCTTCATGGCTCCACCCGTTCTCCCATTAACGAGTCCATGCTCGGCCATTCAGCCCGAATGCCGACGATTTCCCCAAATCTTTGGTCGACCACCTCATAGACTTTGATCATCTCGACCGTCTCCAGATCAGCGGTAGATTCCTTTTGGTACAATGCCTTTCCGACTTCCCGGAAAATGGCCTTAACCATGTGCATCTCGACAGGCAGTTCAAAGCCATCCCGGAATTTACCGACAAGCTCCCGCTGTGTTATCCCTGCTGCGTTCATTTTTTCGGCAATGGTCGTGCAATACAGGTGCAGAGATTTGTTTTGCTTCCACGTCCTGCCTTTTTTCGGCTTATCGGCAGGGCAGAATGTCACCTCTACCGAGCCGTTTTTGTCGAAGCACTCACGGACCTCTCTGGCAACCACATCGAGATCATCGAGGGTGCGCATTGTTACGGTTTTCATGGCGCAATACCCTCCATGTATCGCCGCTCATCCCGGCCAGCCGTGTAGCATCCGCCGTCTGGTTGATAGCGCGATGACGTTGGCTTACCCTCTAGGCGTTCATCACAGCATTCACGATAATGGATGCAAGTTATCTGGTTTTTTATGCAGACTTTCTGCCTGTCGAATTTGACTTTCGGCATGGCTGGCATTCTGCTTGCCCTGGTTGACTTCTTTACCTTTATGCCTTCTGCTTTTGCCGCTCTGCGCTTTCCGTTTTCCTCCGCTACCCTCTCGGACCGCAGACAACCACAGCTAAGACTTTGCAAAACATTAGAAAGAGTCACCTTTCTGCCGCATGAACATTCTGCCTCGTAAAACCATTGACGGCTACCATTGGCCAGTCTCATGACGTAAGCAGGGCGTATAATTGTCAGCCGCCCGTTTTCTTTTTTAAACCCCGAGTAGTCTGTAAGCGGCTTTTCGTCTGGGAATACACTGTAATCGGGCTTTTTCTTCGGGCTTTTCCATCCGCTCGGGCCGGTCATACCCACCACCTAAAATCCTTGCCCATCATCTCCCTCCCGTGTTATGATGCTTCTGCTCGCCCCTGTTTGTCCCGGCCCTTACCGTTGACTCGGTAGGGCCGGTTGTGGTTAAAATGCCGGTACTCTCTGGGCTGCGTAATACCCACGCTGATGTGACCGCCGCTTAAATGCTTTCTTTTCAGCCTTGCCGTATCTGGCGGTTTTGTACCTGCGTGTGCCATCTACCTGCACCTTCTCGCCGTACTGGTTGATGTAACAGGATACCCACAGGACCGTTCCCCTGTTTTTTACGGCCAATTTTGCCTCCCTCTGCTCTTTGCGAAACTTGGTTTCAAATTTCATCGAATCTCTCCTTGGCTCGGCCATTAGCGGCCCTTTCCCTCGGCGGCAGCGAAGCCACCCGCAACACCCTGGCTTTTGCCTCTATCCGCCGCTTTTTCTACAGTGCTGATGTTTCTCCAGCCATTACGCGGGACATCTTTTTTATATTCCGGTCGCGTTCGGCTTCGTCATCCATCTGAGTGTCAGAAAACGGCAGTATTTCTCCTTATCGGCCGTAATTGACCTTTGCGTAATCTAAGAGCCACCGGGCATCACACTCGTTGTCGTCCTGTGGCTCAACTTGGAATCTTCCGCGATATGCGGCCATCATAACTTCCTTACTGGCGTTTCCCTTGCCGGTAGCATGTTTCTTCAGTGTCGCTGTGTGGACGCTGGTATGGTCAATGTCCAGGTCAGCACAGGTTGACTGTAGATGAGTGGCAAACCCTGCAGCTATTTCAGTTGCCGCCCCGCCGCGGTGATGGGCTTTTTCAAAAATGATCAACTCGGGTTCGATTATGCGGATCTTCTCGCGCAGCCAGGAGGTGAACCTGAGATAACGGGTACCTGGTGATTCGCCGCGGCGAACGTCGAAAGTATCCACTCCGGAGCACTCTGGGTCGTTGGTTGCCCATCCGGTTTTTGTGGCGAGGTCGAGGGCTAGGATTCGCATTTATCAATCTCCTTGAACAACCCGCACCGGATATACGGCCCATCCATTTTCAAATTCAACTTCACTGAGTCCCGGAATTTGCACTTGTTCTCGCGGCCCAGGTTTATGCACTTGTGGCACTCCTGCCAGCCGACTATCGCTATCAGGCCTTTTGCCATCTCATTCTCCCTGTTGTATTTGTCGCCACATGGCGGTTGATGGTTAAAGATGCCGGGCTTTCCCCGGCGCGGTGCATGGCTGGCCTCCGTCGCTAAACTTTTCATCTCAACCCGTTGGACCATTCCTTCGGCGTTGCCGTTCAAAAATGGGCTTTCCGCCCTGTCTACTGCCTTAACCCCATCCTTTTCAGGTATGGGGCGGGCATCACCATCAGCAGCTTTCGGTCGTGGCGAGCGACCTGTGCCGGGAAAGGACTAAGGAGGAGATAGACCGGCCGTGAAGGGTAGAAACTGCTGTGCTATGGATCGTTCATTTCCCGCAAGCCTCAACCAACCCGAAGATAATCAGCGCCCATATCAAAACCGTTACGCCGGCTGCACACAGGGGAGCGCGGGAGAGGAGAAATTCGATGGCCGCTTCCTGGAGACGGCCGATGAAAACCACTCTGTTTTTCTTTCTTAGATAGCTGGTCATTTTGGGGCCTCCGTAGGTGGCTCTAATTTTGCACTCCACAAATAGCCGTCCATTATCGTGCCTAGGCTAAACTCGGGAATGCGAACAATTCCAGCAAGCGAATATTTGTCATTCCTTTTGCACCAATACCACCCGGCCTCTTTTGGCTTTTCTTCTGTCCAGCCTCCGCCTTGCTCTGATGATTGCGTGTCAGTCATTTCGTTGCCTCCGTTTCGTCAATTCCATAACCACTAACCGCCTCAACCCGCTCGATGATCAGCACCGCGGCCCGCTTCGCAGCGATGGCTGAAAAGCCGACGATCAGGGCGAAGATTATGGAGATTATGCAGCCGGTTATTACTGGGTTTTTTATTGGGTTTATCATCGTTTCCTCCGTTCGATTTCCATTATTGCCCTGCCGATCAGTTCCGGGAGCTGAGGTACTACTGAATTTCCGATGGCTTTATTTCGCTCCACCCCGTTGGGTATCCCATGACCTGTTCCGCTGTTTCCGGCACTGGATACCGTTGGCCAAGCACAAGGCTGCACCAGTCCTGCCAGTTGTTCCGCTCTGGTCGTTTTTTGCCACGCCTCCCAGATAACCGTCCGCCCTTGAACGCTGTTGCATTCGGGGTTGGCCACAATCCACGCTCTGTCCCGTAATTGCCTGGCACCAACGTAGGAAGCTGGTATGCAATGCCACTCCGCGTCATACCCGATCTCGGCCAGGTCCCCGAGTATTGTTGAAAGCCCCCGTTTAAGCAACGCTGCCACGTTCTCCAGCAGCGCGTAGAGCGGTCGTACCACGCGAATGCCTTCGCATAGGTGTTTCCATAGACCAGAACGCTCCCCAGATATTCCGGCGCATTTTCCTGCATTGCTGATATCCTGGCAGGGGAATCCCCCGCAGATGACTTAAGCGGAAAAAGCGTTTTCACGTCCTTGAATATCGGTATCGTCGGCCAGTGTTTTTTCAGTATCTTTCTGCAAAATTCGTCTACCTCGCAAAAGGCGATAGTTTTCATGCCAGCGCGTTCAAGCCCTAAGCTCATGCCACCCAGACCAGAGAACAAATCGAGGACATTCATCGTTTCCGTCCTCCCGTTTTCTTCTCCCGTCCCCACATGAACTCGACATGCCGCCGAGGCTGATACTCCGTGCAACTCGCCCGCATCTCCGCAGCCTTGAGTAGCAGTTCCTTGGCTTGGCGCTCTAGCTCGGCTGCCCAGATCATTGCTTGGGGTACTGGTTGGAGTGCCATTTTATTCACACAGGCCATAGGATGATGCACACGCCCTCGGCTCCAATAGGCTCAGGATGTCGCCTTGCTTGCCGCCCCTGGTTGTTTTTGACCACTGAACAGACGAGCGTATATTCAAACTGGCAAATATTTCGCGCCTGTCTGGCCTGTTATCTTTTTTACAGATAAGTGTGGAAAATCCTCTTTTTGAGCAACACCCGACCTTGTATTCCCAATCAACAATGCGCTCTATTATTTCAGGAAACCGTGATGATATTTGCCGTAATTCTGCTTTGTTAACATTTATACATGGCATACATCCGACACGTGTCATCCCAAGTGAGTACAGCGGGTTTGGCTTGATGTTGTGGTTGGCGTGATATTCAAAAACCTGTTTTGCAGTCCACTTGATCAGCGGGCGGAATGCGAACATCCCTTCGGCCAGCCGCTCTATCTTTTTTGCATCCTTGCGGTTCTGGCTCTCATCCCGCCTGACTCCCTGCCAGGAAATTACCGCATATCCCTCTTCTGCCTTCTGATGCTGGTAGGCAACCGCCATGGCCGTCTTTAGCTCCTGGGTGCAAAACTGAGCCTTCCTGCTCGGGAACCGCCCCTTCCACATACAGAGATCAAGGAATGGATTTCCAGAAGGGTAAAGAACCGCTAAAGCCCTGCGTTTTGCTCTATTCGACCACCGAATTTTCCTGCCATTCCTGCGGCCCTTGCGCTGGTCGCTGGCGATGAATTTCCTTTTTGCCAGTACCCTTGAGGAAAAATCAGCCACCAACCTCTCGATTTTGACACCGAGCCTTTCCTCCAGATAATCCAGGTACTCATAGACAATCGGATTTTCGTTGCCGGTGTCGCAGTAGATTGCTCTGACGTTTTCCTTGCCGACACGCTCGATGGCTATGTCGAGGGTGACGGTCGAGTCCTTTCCACCTGAGACGCTGACTATGTGGATTGTCGGCCTCATTTTTCTGGCTTGGGGTACTGGTTGGAGTGCCATGGCCTATTTCTTCCCCGCAAATTTAATCCAAGCGATCCGCCTTTCAGCGGCCCTTTCTGCGTCCTGCCAGATGCCACAACTTGTATTTAAGAGTTGCGATACAAGCAAAGCTCTCTTGTATGAGAAGTTGCGCTTACCACCTAAAACGGCCCTAAAAAGACTGTACGAACATCCTAATATCTTTTCAGAAAATTCTTGTTTGGTCATCCTTAAATCCTCCTTGTTTTTACACAAGGTACTCTTGTTTTTTTACAAGCACAAGGAAAAAATGACACCAATTGTATTTTATTCTTGTATCGCTACAAATTGTGTCATAGAGTGAATTGAGACTATTATTCCTTGGGAGGGGATCACTATGGAAAGGAAACAAATCGGATTGCGGATCAAGAAAATTAGGGAGGACCTGGGCGACACCCAGGCGGAATTTGCCGACAGGTTTAGCAGGACACAGCAGGCGGTCGGTAAGTGGGAGTCAGGTTTGACCATGCCGGACGGTGAAACGATGGTCGCTATTCTCGAACTGGGCAGGGATAGACTTCCTACGCTGTCAGGTGCTGAGGAATTACCGGAGACATTCCGGAATGGATTGGGCAGGGAAATAAAGATTGATGAAGCGGTGGCCATGATGACGGATATCATGACCGGCCCGCAGATTTACAAGGCGGCGCTTGTATCGAGCGTCAAAGCGTTATTCAAGGCTTGCAAGAATGAGGCAGAGATGGAAGGGATGAGAGGGGAAATGAAAGGTCTTGGCCAGAAACTTGACACGTTAATTGCGATAGTGACTGGACTCCAAAAGGGGGCGGAACAGGCTGCGAACGGGTAATGGACTCCGCTAGTCAGAAATTACCGCGTAGGGGAAAATCCTACAAGAGTTTTCCGGCAAACAGTAAAAGATTTTCAGTGCTATCCGGTGGAGCGGAAAATGCACCTAATCCACCCGGTAAAGGCTTGACCGAGCGTTGTAAATCAGCAGGGGCCAAACTGTTCAGCAGGGCGAAGAACCCATGTAACCGCGACTGGCTGTCCCGGTGCTCGCACTGCTGTAAAGACTGGGATGGCAAGGCGGGAAGGATTGCTATGACCGTTGCGATGATTTTTCTTGCTGGGTGCGCTGATTGAATCGGAAAGCATTGGGTTTAATTGAGGGCGGTGGAAAATAATTTCACTTGCCCTCTTTATTTGCTTGCACTGTCCCCCGTTGGGTGATACAGTTTAATCAAGAGGAAGGGAATTAACCCACAACCCAAAGGAGATGGCCATGGTCGTAGATAATCTTGAAAAGGCCCTTTTTTACCCAATAGCAGACGGCCTTGTTAAGACATTCCGCACCAAGGGAGAAGCATTAAAGGCCGGGACAGAATACGGGTGGAAGTCAGCATTGAAGATAAACCGCAGGTTTGAAAAGGTCTGGGTTGTGGCACAAAAGGATTTCCAGCCTAATTATATCCTTGATATCCGTTACGACAATTACCGTGTTCCTCTTCTCCGATGGGACAAGGGCGAGGATGGGATAGAGCGTTGCCCCGTTGTCCAGTTTCAGGTCAAGGCTTGTGCCTCATAATCTGGCTTTAATGAGACACAAATAGTTTTGTCTATAACAGATGCGATACAAGGAGAGGAAATGAATCTACATGATGAAATAATGAATATCCCGTGCGACAATCCTACAGACTGGGAGTTGTGCGGGAAAGGCCAGGACCATGCGTACCGGGTTGGCCATAAACACGCTCGCCACGCAGCCGCCGAACTGGCGCTAGAAGCAGTTGTCAAATGGCAGCCGATAGACACCTCTCCGAAGGACGGAACCAACCTCCTTCTCGGATGGTACGAAGATTGGCCGGAACGCAAGTGGATCGCAGAGGTTGCTAGTGCGGGGAATGTTGATGTAGCAACGCCAGGAACAGCATATTTGCATGGCAGGGCAACACACTGGATGTCACTGCCCGACGCACCAGGAAAGGCGGATTCTGCGCTGAATGTCTAAAGAGAGCAATATGACCCCGCAAGAAATCAAAGCCCTCCGCCAGCACCTAAGACTGACGCAGCAAGAACTTGCCGAGCGTGTCGGTGTATCGAAAAAGGCGGTCGAGAATTGGGAGCAGGGCGTTCGCTTGCTGAAGGGCGCTGCCCTGCGGACTATGTTGGAATTAAAGGGGAGGGATAAATGATAAAGCTAATCGCACTCGCCGCACTCGCCATGCTATCAGGCTGCGCGGCAACATGGACCCAGGAAGGAGCAGGCCCATACCCGGACAACTACAAGGAGGTAGTCGCCGCCCACATAAAGCAGACCTATTTCGATCCCTACAGCCTCCGGGATGTGCGAATCTCCCAGCCTACACCTGGAGTATTGGCAATGGCGGTGGGGTACAATGTCTGCCTTCAGGCGAATGGAAAAAATCGGATGGGCGGATATACCGGGTTGAAACGCACCTCTTACCTGATCAACAATCAGCGGGTTATTTTTGCGATAAATAATGACCGTCGGTGCTATGACAATGCACCTTACAATGTGCTTTATCCATGGCCTGAGATGGAGGGGAGATGAAAACCTACGAACCAGTGGACCTAGGCGATTGCATAGTAATGTCCGAGACTGAGGGCGGTGGATGGTGTAAAGTTGAGGATGTGCCGGCATGGCGACCGATAGCGACAGTTCCAAAGGACGGGACACACGTTATCATTCTGTGCCCAGGCGGCAGGGTGGCGACGGCATCTTACGAGAAACAATCATTTATTGGTGAGGGTTGGTTTGTGCTGGTCCCATGCAATGGCGGTTTTGGGATGGGCAGCGATACGTTTCTGCGATGGGACGATGACCAACCAACCCATTGGATGCCGATACCGGCCGGACCGGAGGAGTAGCGATGTCCAGAAAAGATGCCATTATTCTAACTTTAGGCGGGGTAGCTGTTGGAATAGGTGGTTTGCTGCTGTGGCTTAGCATTGTCACCGGCTATTGGTTTACAGGCTAAAATGAGCGCCCGCCAACTACTAGACTTACCCATAACCTGAGGCGGAGGGGATATGAAAGCTAAAGAGCTTGCCGAGATGTTGCTTAGGTTCCCTGATTTTGATGTTGAGTTCGGGCTTCTGGAGCCTGACGGGTCGAAATACGGAATGGGCCTGCGTGTGTTTTCTGTAGCTATTGACGATATTGGGTACTCTTCTGAAATTGTTCGGCTGGGACCGGTTGAGGAAAAATGAGCGTCCACCAACTACCAGACGGCCGCTGGCAGGTCCAGCACAGCAAAGGCAAAGACCCCGACCACCCCAACGCCACGAAGAAATACTTCGGCAGGGGTCCGGCAGCCGAGCAAGCGGCGACAGCCTTCAACGCTTCGCTCGGACTGGGTATCAGGTCGTTGCAGCGGTCCCCGACGCTTACTGAGCTGTCGAATGAGTACATAGGCGCAAAACGCCACACCCTCGCACGATCCACCTACGAGGGTTTACTCTACCGCCTGCCGAATACCATCCTGCCGATTGTAGGCCACCTACCAGCCCACGAGATAACGGCCACGGTCCTCGACAGGTATATCTCAACCAGGATAGCGACGGTCAAGATGACCACCATTCACGCCGAGTTGACGGTGATCCGGGCAATCCTCCGGTGGTCGGTCAAAAGACGGCTGATTACCTCATACCCTGCCGATAATTTCACGTTCCCACGCCGGGATGATGCCATACTCCAACCGCCGACTAAAGCGGAATTTGAGGCTATCCTGGCCTGCGCTTCGCCCCATACCCAAAGGGCCATGCTTATCTCGTATCACATCGGGTTGAGGGTCGGAAGAATAGAACTCCTTTCTTTAACCTGGGACGCGGTTGATTTTGCAGATAAGACCCTGATGGTTATCAGCGCAGACAAAGGAGGTCTTCCGGTGAGGATGGTGCCGTTAAATTCAACGATCCTTGCCCTTCTGGTCCAATGGCATGTAGAGGACAAAGAGGCTGGTATACGGCATTTAATCCATTACAGGGGCAAACCAATATTGAAGTTGCAGCACGGATGGAATGCTGCGAAGCGGAGGGCCGGGATTACGCGGAGGATAAGACCTTACGACCTACGACATCGGTGCGCCACAGACATGCTGGAAGCAGGGGCGGACGCTCAAGCTGTGTCGCAAATTTTAGGGCATAAAAATATTGCGATGACGATGCGGTATCAGCATGTTTCATCTGCGCTTAAAAAGAAGGCTGTTGATTTGTTGGGGTAAAATTACAAAAGGAGTGGTGAGATGAGCGACACGTTTGAGCCGTGCCCGTTCTGCGGAAACGGGGAAACAGAACTGAAAGAAAACACGTTTTGGACCGGCATGCGGAGCAAATTAATCTCAGTTGATTTAATACACTGGTGTGATATTGATGGGCCGCCGCCATTACGGAGGGTTGTTAAAATCACCGGGAAAACCAGGGAAGATGCCATTTCAGCTTGGAGCTTCCGCATTGGGGTAAATCCACCCCAACCACCCAAATAATACCAGAATAATTCAGGCAAGTTACCCGCCGAAGATTCAGCGCCATAGACGCTGGATTGTAGCGAGTAACCTGCCTGAATCGTTTGATTTATCGGCTGAAATTTTGGGGTGGAAAGAAAACCTACCCCAAAGCCTCCAATGAGCATTTCCACACGTTCGCAACCTCGACCCCATCTACTGTGGTTGGTTGCCAGATCTCGGGAAAATCCCTCAGCACATCAGCCAGAGTGAATCCAAGGAACTCCCCAACCAGTATCCCGGCTCGCTCGTTGACGATCTGCTCGCCTTTTTTGCCGTCCTTGAGATCCTTATCCACCAGACCTTTCGGTACAGGTTTGAGGGTCTTGAGTGCTTCAGTCACATCGGCACCCATCAGCAGTCCTCCCATTACTGGGGAGTCCTTGTACTTGTCTCCGCAGGGTGCAGCCACGTCGAATGTCTCGGCATGTTCAGGGTCGTCTATGGCTGTCTCATGCAAATCCTTGAGGAAATGAAAGAATGTCACGCCTTTCGCCACTCCGTTCACTGTGAACGTTCCGCATGGGAATCCGTTCTCGGGTTTCAGTCCGAAGATGCGCTGAGGCTTGGCTGGGTCGGTGGTATAGTAGGCTCCGAATGATGGTCCTCGTTCGAGTTTCATTCTGACACCTCATCATCAATGGCCTTCAGCACTTCAGCCAGCTTCTTTGCTCCAAACTCTTCGCCTGTGGAAGTCTCCCACCAACCATCACTTCCATCTTCAGTGCCGTCAATACCTGCAAGAATATCCTTGATCTGTGCCTTCAATCTGTTTGCTTCTTGTCTGGTCATGATGCATACCTCAAGTGGCTGTCTATGTATTGCTTGGCGGCTGAGTTAATATCACAGTCTTGAAATCCGAGTGCTTGCTCGGCGGCGAACCTATGACAAACAGCCTCAAAAAAGTCAGAAAAGTACCCAATACACACGTGCTTGCCGTTGTCTCCTATCTGTGCTCTCCATTTCTTGACAACCTTATGCCACGCTACACCCTTAACTCCTGATGTGTTTGTCTTCAGCGGGCCACAGTTTCTGATCTGACATTGATAGGTTGCTTCCCTTAGATTTTTATACCTGTTGTCATGCCTGATCCTGTTTTTGTGGTCCACTGTATTTTCAGGCATGTAGCCGTCCATATAAAGAATAGCCACTCGATGTTCTTGGTACTGCCTGTTGTCTAACCCTATATATCTGTATCCTTTTGTTGGGTCAAAGCATCCGGCTACGTCTCCAGAATGCGCCCCAACCCTACTGCACGCCCAGGTGAAAATTCCCGTATCAGGATCGTAGTTAACAAGTTCTTTCAATCGTTCTTGTGTGAGTTTGCTCATGCTGCATACCTGAGTAAGGAAAGGATTTCCGCATCCGCGCAGCTCTTATTCCACACCTGAGTCTGCAAGAATCCTAGTGGCACTGTGCTGGTATACCCGAACCTCAAGTGAGTTAAGGGATTAAAACTTCCATCATAGGCTGCCCACGCACCCCAAGTCAGTGCATCTATCGGCACCATTGCTGCGGTGTATCGACGGTTGCCTACTCGGAACTGTGTGCCTGCTGCGTTGGTCTGGACTACCTTGAGGTGGATTTCTCCACGGTTCCAGGCCTGCGCCAAAAACGTGAGATTTGTCCCATCCCCACCGCGAACTATTCTATTAACTCCGGCCGCGTTTGAAGCAAATAGCATGTTCTGGATAGATTCGTTGCATATTAGAAAGTGAATCAAATCTGATGTAGCAGGCATCTCCCCACTCCCCACCCCCATCCAGACAAGGGCTGTTGCGGTGAATCTCCCCCCTGCACTCAGTGCAGCAGTCATCCTCGCATCCAGCGGGATAGCCAGGCCATTGCCCGCGCTGGTGGAGGCTGTGGAGGCTACTGACACCCCCGGTGCGACATAGCTAAAAACGTACCCGCCCGCTGCCGTGAGCATCCATCTTTCACAGGTTGTCGGGGTAAAGGTGGTATCCCCGGCTGTGGCTGTGAATATGAGAGGCGTTGCAGTTGTTGCCGTGCCATAAGCACCTGCCACACACTCAGCCCCTGTCCCGAAGACTTGCAGGCAATATTTCTGTGCTGTCAGCGTCTTGCCCTGAACAGCAGGAGCACCAGCGGTGAAGAGGTTACTATAAGCCCGATGCACCTCCACCCCCCGACCCGGAACATAGTTCGGCCAGGTGACGAGATTGCCGTTGGCGTCGGGTTGCTGGGAGGCTGCGCTGTAGACAGGGGCAGGGCCAGCCATGCGCGATGTCGGCCTTTTCGCGTTCCAGAGCGACACGCACCCGGATGGCGCGAGATGGCCCATTCTGGTTAAAATATCACGAGCCTTCATCACGCGTCTCCGAACATCAGGGGGATAACGTCTCCTTCGGCGTCAATCGTGGTGTTCGTCGTCACCGAGATTTTAAGCCCACCACACACCGGAACGTGCGGAATAATCTCAACCCGGCCGGATGCCGTGAGAGATGCGCTGGTATGCAGAGTGATGCCGTCGATGGAGACG
>Ga0209728_1000163_pt1 | contig 60930 bp, 119 predicted proteins | sample RifGroD1_FD_183997 | JGI IMG/M metagenome (GOLD analysis project Ga0209728, IMG submission 183997) | Groundwater microbial communities from Rifle, Colorado, USA - Groundwater D1 (SPAdes) (version 2) | ecosystem: Environmental > Aquatic > Deep subsurface > Groundwater | place: Rifle, Colorado... | reverse complement strand
AATATGATATTCATTCTCCCAATCACCAATTTCTTTCATATTATGTTTAGTAATTTTCTCAATATCTAGTGCATGTTCTAAATAATAAGTTCCATCAGAATGTGGATATTTATTAGAAAACATAGATGATAAATCTTTAATGGTTTGTTCATCTAATTCAAGAATACTATTAATAGATTTAAGATTATTACAATAACTTTTAACTTCTTGATATTCTTTATCTATTTCTTGAAGATATTTTAGATATTCAGTTAATTTCTTAGTTTTTCTATTTTCTACATCATTTAAATATTTTTCTTCTGCTTGAATAAGACTTTGTTTCACAACATTTCCAATATCATTATAGCAAGTATCGCATATGTAATTTCTAACAAGATGAGCATTTTCTTCTGGTAAAGGATAATAGTTTGTTACTGGATAATATTCTCTATCATGAATTTCTTCCTCTTGTCTTGAAAATACTTTGAATTGATAATCACATAGATCACATTTAATAATTTCTGAATTACTCATTTTTACTTTCCTTCTTTCGATATTTATTTATTTTATACTTGGCATAAGTGAACAATTTTAATGCTAATTTAAACATTCTTTTACAGCTTCCCAAAGAGCATCTATAATCTCAGTGTTTCTAAAATAATTATTACTTCCTCGATATTTGTTCAAAAATATAAACCATTCTCCTTCTCTATAATTACTATCATTTATATCTAATTTATATTGTCTTAGATATTCAATCATCTGACCTATTGAAAGCAATGGCAAACAATCCCCTTTTGGGAAAACATATTCTCCTTCCATATCGGATACCTCTTCAACTAAATTAGGATCATTATTATACAATCCTTTAATAATAACTTTATCAGTCTCTAATCCTTCATGATATTCATAAGTATAAGCAACTAAATCATATTGTTTTGGTTTCCACAAATCTCTTAATTTGATTTGTTGCTCTAGGGATAATTCTTCTAATTGGTCAATAGTAATGTTTTGTTTCATTTTATTTTTATTTGCTCCTTTCTAAATATTTCTTAGTTTGCTCTGGATATTTCTTAATTAGAATTTCCAATGTTTTTAAATCATCATCTTCAGTAAATATTTCAACCGAATCACTCAATAAGAACGTAGTTTCGCCTGTATCTAATCTAACTTCGATTAACCAATGTTTTTCTTCTGGAAAATACTCATCAACATATGTTACTGTAAATAACTCTTCTCCTTGTAAATCACCATCATAATTTTCATGACCAATAAACTTACCTCTTTGTCCTTTTTCATTTTAATTCCTCCTCATTAACTTTATTATAAATAACATACATATACCCATTAGTTTCATCTATTCCAATAACACTTATACCAAGTTCCCCTTCATATACAGACATCTTTAAAACTTTACCATCAATATCATTCCAATTAAATGCTTTGATATTTTCTTTATTGAATACTGATGTAGATTCATATGAGACTTGATTTGGCATTAGATTATGATTATTATTCATATACTCCCTAATCTCCTTTCTATCTCTTGCTTTATCTTCTTCAGTCATTGGCATTATTTCTCCATGTGCATATTTACCATCTGTGCGATCCATTTCTCCGAATGGAAGAATGTCACGAAATATATCTGATGAATTTGAATAGTGACTGTTAGTTTCTTTGAGTATAGAACACTTTTTAAATTGTTTCACTTATTATTCCTCCCATACTTCTTTAGTCATTACATATACATCCCGTGATCTTTGGTCAAGATATACAGCAGAAATGAAATATCCTTCTTGATTTAATCTTGCAATTTCTACAGTTGTATATGTGTCTTTTAAAATTGTTTCTTTTCTAGTAGCATAATTCCACATATTCACCTCGCCACTGTTCCAATATTTTATTTCTATTGTTTCATACTTTTTCATGTTTGATTCCTCCTTTATATCAATTGAGTATTGTCATTCATCCTATATTACCTAATTGTAACATCAACAGGTATTAATTCATTACCATCTTTTAAATAACTTGCTCCCGCCATCCATAGATATCCTTCAATATCAATATAAGCTTCATCGTCACTATCTGTTGCTTTGGTTATAACTCCTATAGGTCTTTCGTTAACAATAATAGGTAAATTAATAAATTTATCTACATCTCCAACATAATAAATATTATTGATTTGGTTCCTTGGCAGTTTCATTTTAATTTCAATCATATTATTACTTCCCTTCTATTTTTAGATAAGCATGGAAACTTATAGTAAATTTAAACTAACCATACTTTACCTTGATACTCTCCCATAGACACAATATCATTTGACTTTAAACAGTTATAATCCATTCCTTGTTTTAATGTCAGTGATATACCATTGACATTAATTTGACCTGCACAAAGTAATTTTTTATATTCTTGAATTGTAGATATTTCTCCGATGTTGTGTAAGAACCAAAATATATCCATAATAATTACACCACCTTCTAAAACTAATATATCATTTCGTATTCTAAATCTAATACTTCTATTTCTTTACAATCTAAACATTTAAATATAATGCCACCAGTAGCATATTGCCAATCATCAATTCCGAAATCCATTTGTCTAATTAATCTCACATTATTGGAATTACATTTTTTACAGGTTGCTGTCAAATCAAAATTATTCATTGTTATCTCCTATCAATAATTAATTTAATCTAAGATTATCACGTTCCCGTATAATCAGAATAACATTCTTCTTTTTGAAGTCTATCAAACGCATTACTATCTATTTCTACTGTATTATCCCCAAAGGGCCAGTAGCCAGAACTATATGGAAAACATTGATTACAATATAACCACTCAAATAAAACATATTTATCTTTGTGATTGGCAAAATACTTGTAAACCTGTCCTTCGCCATGACATTTATTACAATTTTGATTAGAGTCCTCTTGCATATTTATACCTCCTTAATCTCCACTATCATCCCAATGACCATTATTCCAATCTTTTGCTATTTTATCTTCTTCATAATAATGATAATCATTGTTTATAATATCACATAGTTTGCCAAATAAATAGCAATTATTATATCCTAAACAAGAAATACAGGTATTCGACATCATTTTTATCTACTCCTTCCTTAATACATTAAATCCATATACTGATGCAATAATTCTACTGCATTGGTTAGTGTCCTTACTTTACCAACATCATCCATTTCAACACTTCTTGAATAATCTTTTCTGATTTCTAGTAAATAGATGATTGTTTCTTGTATTAATAATTCTGTTTCGGACATTTATTTAACCTCCTTTACAGGCTTCTCTCTATCTCATTTAACAATCGATTAGTGTCAGTCAAAGTAGTATTAACCAATGCCTTGCAACTACCTTCTGAACAATCTGATAACATTTTGGTAAGGTATTCAGTATAGATTATTAAGGCAGATTGAATTAAGTTCTTCTCTTGCTTTGATACTTCTAAAGCTGTAGTTATTTTCATTTGATTAGTCCTTCTTTCTAATTACTATTTAATTTCTTCTTTCCACATATGAGTAACTCTTAATTCTTCCTCTTTATTAATTTCTTTAAGATATTGATATAAATGAAATCTCACTTTAAGATATTCAATTGGATTTTGCATAATCATTCCAACACCATTAAATTGAATAATATTAGCATGTATTTCAGAATTAATGGATTTATCAAATAAACTACCTTTATATCTTTTAACATCCCATTTACATTTGTTGAACTCTTGAAAGAATATATTATAATTTGCTCTACCATATTCCTTTGTGCAACTTTTGACCATATCTATGTGGGTTCTGTAGTCTACTCCAATAAAAATACTACCAGTAATAAGTATTAACATTGTCATAAATAATATAAAAACCAATATACCTAAAATCATAATAATACTTCCTTTCTTTTATCCATTTAAATCGCAGTTTTAATTCCTTACAGAATAGTGAAAAATGCTAATATTATTAATGCAACCATAAGCATTCCTATTGCCATCATTGGAATGGTGACATAGTATAATCCTTTTTGGAAGTATTTCTTATTTGCACTAGCTTCATCTATTTTAGTGCAAATATCATTTCCAAAATCTTCAATACCCAATCCTGAAGATGTGAATAATAACTTTACAATCCAAAACACATTTATAACCCATAGTAATAAAAAGACTCCAATAATTTTTGGTGGTGCAATAAATAAACTAAAAAACATTAATGTACTTGTGACTATTAATACTTTGATCATTAAGGTAGTATCTTTTAACATTTGAATAAGCCTCCTTATTAGGTGTTTTAATAACAAGTTTCTTGCTCAGTAATCCAATATTTAAAATTAGTATGTACTCTAAAATTACTATCGCAATTATTACAATGATGATCTGTATTAACAACTCCTCTGCCTTGATTGAAGGTTGTAGCATCACTGGAATATTTATAAGTATTGATGCTATTGCAGTGAAGGCAGGGTATGGGGCTGTCTAATGTGAAATATGTGGTGTTTAGTTTCATTTTGTTTTGCTCCTTTCAGATTATTTATACTGCTTTAACCATTCTATCATTTCTTTTGAATAAGGTCTAAACATATCACATTTTTGATACCATTTTAACCAAGACATACATTGCATTTTTATTGCACATTTTCTACATTGAAATAATTTCATATTAACTCCCTTCATAATTTAATTACTTAGCAGTTTCCTTCATCTTTTGAGTCTTAACAATTTTTAAATTTGTGCGAATTTTTGGTGTGTATTTCCTGTTAGCTTGCTGTTCAACTTTATTCTCTAATACCTTAACAATAGGTTTTAACTCACTAGTTAGCCATTTGTACTTATTCATTATACCTCTGATAATATCTAACTGCTCTTCTTGCTCTAGATATTTTCTCCGTTTATGTCTTATTAATTGTAATTCTTTTGATAGATTATAACCTTCGCAAGCATTAAATTTAGTTAGTTCAATTTCATGTAACATATCATCTTGTTCTGAATGACAATTTTTAATTTTATTAGAAACCGTGTCCATATCGTGACGCAAGGATTCAAATGAATTGATTATGTTTTGTACGTGTTGAATAACTGGCATTTATGTATTTCTCCTTTCGTGTTTGTTTTTGGATTGATAATTATTTATTATATAACTCCTTGGGTATTAAATCAAGGAGTTATATAAAATTTATATATGTATTTAGTCAGTAATTTCAACTATGTATTTATACATTGCATCATATAGTTTTTGTGGAATTTTATCTTTGTATTCGTCTGCTACCTCTTTTATATATTTTTCTTTAATTATCTTATAAGCATTAAATGCTTCTTCGGGTGTATTATAATATCCAGTTTTTTTAATTTTCCCAAACCCTGTATTGCAATTTACTCGATAATTATTTATATTTTTTAAAACTCCAATAGGCAATTCCCCTCTATTAACATTGTTTTTTATGAATAAAAGGTTGATATTTCTTGGTACAAATATACAAGTTTCTGGAGAGTATACCTTATTACCCTTAACTAGAATATCTTTATCTAATTCAGTTCTATGACCTTCAACTTTATAATAATTCTCATCAAACCATTTGGCAAAGTTTTGAAAATTGTGCCATTCCTCACAGACAGTACAATCTATGTAAGTTGGTAACTTTTCTCAATGCTTTTCATTGTAACACCTATCTAACATACCAGTCCATACTAAATAGTGCAAGAAAGGAGTTTTGCCTTTTCCAGTTTTATAATTTCCAATACCTAAATACCCGACTCCTAATACAGATTTAAACAAAGGAGATTTAACTAAACCTTTACTAAATTGAAGATAACTAGTATGAACAATATTGAATTCTCCATCATGAAATTTTACTAAAATATCAATAGCACTTATATATTCTATAATCTCCATTTTTATTCCTTTATTGTTAGTATTTATTTCACCAACCCTATGATTTTTTGTATAATTCATTATATATATTTCCTTTCTTTTTTTAATTATATGGATATGAACCCTATAAATCCATATCCATATATATCTCATCTAAACTGTCCTGGTCAAGTCCAAGATATCTCCTCGTAATTTTTTCGCTAGAATGATTTAAAGCATCTGAAATTTGAGCAATAGGCACTCCTTTCATATAAGCTTGGTACGACCAAGATTTTCGCATGGAATGACTGGAAATATTTTCCTTTATTCCAACTTTTTTAGCTGCATCTTTTAAGAATGTATGAACATGCATTCTAGTAATTGCATTTCCTCCTTTTCTTGAAGGGAATAACGCTTCAGTAGGATGGTCTGAGGATATATAAGTGTTTAGAGCATCTTTAACTTTTGGAGAAAAGGGAAACGTTTTTGTTTTACTGGTTTTGATTTCTTTAACCTTAATCCTATCGCGAATGTTATTATTTTCATCCATAACATCTTCAACATTAAGTGCTAAAATATCGGATACCCTTAAAGCCGAATTAATTCCTAAAGTGAACAATGCCCAGTTTCTCAATGATTTAGATTTAAGATAGTCCTTCATTTCTTCAATTTTTGTTTTAGATTTAATTGGATATACAAAATTGATAAGTCATCAAATCCTTTCCATCAAATCTTCATTATAAGCCCAGAATTAACCTTATAAACCTCTTTACTACCTCCACTAATACCAACATAAGCAACAACACTCAAAACGATTAAAACAGTAATTATGATTTTCTTTTGCATGGTCATATCACTCCTTTATCGTATGTATATTAATTTATTTTTAAATTATTACATACAATAAGCGATTTCCAACAATCCAGTTTCCTTTAATATCCTTTTAGCCAATGGTCTACAGATTTCTTTCGATTTGCCGTGGTCTGTAAGGGTTATAGATTGTTTTGTGTATGTATTTTGAAAAGTAATATGAGATCCTTTTTGTCTAGCTTTGATCCAATTATGTTTGCTTAAGAGTTGGACCAAATCATTTAAACTAAAACCTTTCATCCTCATTAATAAATATCACCTCCTTTCTATGGGAATAGAATGGTAAATTTCTTAGTAATTAATTTTTCCATGCTTCTTCCCAAATTTTATCCTCATCTACATTTACTAATTCTCCACAATTAGGGCATTCATCTGATGTGCTAATCATTGCTCCGCAACAAGGACAAAGAAATGGTTCGTCATCTGCATATGATTTCATTATATTACCTCTTTCTTAATTTAATTAAATTTAAGCAATCTTCTTAATCAAATAGAATCCAACAAAAACATTATATTTACCTCTATCGCATGTCTCAGGATTATGTATAATTCTTCTGCTATAATCCCTATTTGTTACTTCATATGCTCCTCTTTTTTGACTCCATGTACCATCATCATTTTGACGAAACCAATGATAATCGTCATCTGCCATACAAAATGCAACTTTCCAACAATTTTCATCAGGAATATATTTTTTATAAGTTGTTTTAAGAAGTTTATAACCTAATTTTCTCAAATCTCTTCTTGCAGAATTGAGTATTTCTTTGCTTGTTGTTACTATGTCGTTGTAATCTCTCCAAGGTTCTTCACCTTTACCACCTAGAAATCCTGGTTGACAGAAATCATAATCTGCATATGGTTTATTGGTATATGGATTATTTAGTTGATTTATTGCATAAGTATAGCAATTATTATTTCTCCTTCTGTATTTTCTTTTTATTGAATCATTAAATGTTAAACCATTGTATTTTGACATTGTTTGTAACATCAGCTCTCTACTTCCCTTATGTATTTTTCTAAAGCTTTTACAGCTAATTCATAAGCTTTAACCATATGTTTTCTTGGCCCTAATGCATGAGGATTTGAACTTTTACCCATTGATATTTGTTTTTCTAATAATTCAATAGCTTGATCTGAAGTCATTGCTTCAATTTCTTCATCTGAACTTTTCCAATTAATTTGAGTTTCTTTTGTGGTTGACATCAACTCTCACTTTCCTTTGCATAAATTTTTAATCTTCTCTCCAATACATCTAAAGTTAATTTACCCATTGGAGTTGAAACAATTTTAATTTTACCAGAAAAGATTTTAAGATTAATTTGTCGTGTATCAAATTTATAATTTCCAATGTGATACATTCCATATCTGTCGAGAGTTGCACCATGCTTAACTAAAAGAGCGTTAATCGAGGCAATGTGTAATTCCCTTGATTTTGCAGTCATTTTATATTCCTCCTAAATATATTTATTTATAGATTCATTATATCATAGAATAATATGATATTGCAAGGGAATGTTTGGATTTATCTGACAAAGTTTAAATTGTTACTTCAACGCATTTTTCAACATTCTTATTATTATTGATTTTCTTACATTTTCTGGATCAGTATCATAAATGAAAATATATTCAGTTAGACTCATTAATACTTTGATTCTCTTCTCACCCAATTTATTCTTTCCAGTTTTATTGAAACAATGAAAAAATTCTCTCGGATATTCTTCTGCTAATTTACACACCCAGTCACATCCATTATATTTTGGATCGTCTATATGATCAATGCCAAATATAATTCTTTTAATCATTTATAAGACCTCCAAGTAAATAAGTAATTTAATCTACAAATTCAAATTCTTCTTTCCAAATTGTAATAATATAATCTGGGTCATTGGGTTTAATCATTTTAATATGATTATCATATATATTTTCTTCGTATACATCAAATTCTTGTCCGATATACTTTCCAATATCACTACAATTTTCTGTTTGAGGGCTATTAGTAATAATTCTTATTCTTTTCATAAAATCTCCTCCTTAAACTCTCGTATCTAAGTGCAAATAACCTTTGCAACAATGACCGCATCTTAAACATTTGGACATTTTACACTTCCCTTTCCATACTTCCTATAAGTTGAGTCTTTCAAAGTATATTACTTGCCCACCCAATCAGGACAAGGAAATTCATCATAAGTGCCATAATCTTTACAACCATTGCAATCATATCCGCATGGGCCAATTAGTGGTAATTTCCCTACTTCTGATTTTTCACTTACTAATTCTTCATTTTTACTTTGGTTTAAATTGGGGATATTCAGTCTTTTGCAAGTCTTGTATTGATAATTCCATGCCATACATTTATCTTCACTACACTCATTAAATTTATCAACGGATTTATATTGACCTATTACCTTAGTTACCATTTCTGGGCCATTTGAACCTCTAAAATGTTCCATATGACTAGTGGTTCTATTCCCATAGGTAGTATAAGGTTTAAATGGACATTCTTTTGCCATAATAATATTCCTCCTCATTTATATACCATAAATTTCCTGTTTAATTGGAAATTAAATTTCAATAAAACCTTTGGTATAATCTTTTTCTTCATCAATTTCTACACCCATTGACTTATAATTACTTTGTAAATATTTATTAAAGTCTTTAATCTCACCGTTTAATATTATCATACCAAAACCACAATGAGAACAGTCAATGGTTGCGCCCTCATAATCTCTTAACTCTCCTTCTACCGTAATACCCGAAACTTTATTACATTCTAAACAAGTTACGTTAATCATTTTTATTCCTCCTCATAATTCACCATAAGTTTTTAGCTAAAAGAACTACTTTCTTTCTTTACAATTACGAATATTTGTAACAGTTCCATTCCTTAATGAACACCATCTATTGTTAATTCCTTTATATTGAGAAGAAAATGTACATCCTTTACAAGCAATATTGATACTCAAATTATCACTCCCTTATTCCCATATATTCCTTAATAATCATTTCAATGTCCTTTAACTGAAGATTTTCTTTGCCTGTAAATAACTTACTCTGCATTTGCTGTATTCTTACACAGTCAAGCAACAACAATATTTGGTCATCAGATAATAATAAATGTTTTTCTTGAACATTTATTAATCTTTCATCTAGTAAACAAATTCCTCGTTCATCATCTATCCCCATAAGCCAATTTACATTAACATTAAAATATTTTGCCAATACTTCAACTGTAGTTCTTTTAGGTTTCATTTTGGCATTGATATACCTTGATATAGCACTTGGAGTTAGGTAAATAATATCGCCTAAAGTATAAGTGGTTAGATGATTTTCTTTCATTAATTGATGCAATCTTGAAGAGAATTTATTAATATTGAATTTAATGGTTTCATTGTTGCTCATTTTATCTCCTTGTTTACATAAATCTATCTTTCCTTTGGTCTTTCAAGTATATTTCCAGTTCTACATAAATCAGTGTCCCAAGCATTAAAAAATTCATCTAATGTAAACCAGAAACCAGACTTACCAATAGTCTCTACTCCAAATTCTTGCTTCTCTTCATCCCATTTCACGACTACTTCATGAGTTTGACTTCCCTTTAGTTTATCACCCAACATAATTTCTGATCCATCTGAGAGTCTTTTGCCTGTGTTATAATTCATTATCTTTCACATCTTTTTACTTCCATCTTGTACATATACTGCCAATATAATGACATAGGATTCTCATAATGATTCACTCTTAATTCGATTCCATTAAAGACTCCAATAATATCTGTATTAGATTTCTTCTGTTGTCTAATTAATTCCTCAGAAAATGTATGAATTGAACATCCTGCACCTGGTTCATACATGTTATAAGCTATTTCAAATAACATAAATATATCCTCCTCATTTTTTAATTTAATACTAATAAATTCCATCATTTCAGGAAAGTCACTTTAATCCTATTAGCATATTTCTCTTCTAATTCTATCGTTGACTTGTACGTTCCTTTGTGTTCTTTTAAGTTATAGATATAACCAGTAGTCATTAACTCAGAAACATATTTGTCAAATTTCTCTTTGAATTGTACCATGTGTAAATCTTCAACGCTATCCATCCAATGTCTAGCATCTGTTGAAGATAACCAACTAGAGATAGCATTCCATTTATTTACTTCAACATCGTCAACAGTCATAATTACATTTTCAATAGCTTTTTCAATATATTTATCATGCTCATGCTTTCTAGCACTATGACCTAGATATCCTGCAACGACTCCAGAAGAAATATAATTAATAATATCTTGAGTTAATGCTTTTTCTAAACTTCCTTTGTAATCTTCTGCTGTCATTTCATCATACTTTTTACAATATATAAATCCATTTTCTTTACGATAAACGTTCTTAATTTCTTCTTGTTTGTCCCAATATTTTCTAGAATCTTCTGAAGATCCTTCAATAAATAATTGCTCAGCCAATTTCCTATTTCTATTATGTTGAAAGTGAGCTAAATATATTAATCTGATGTCTAATTCATAATCAATACAAGCTTCATTAACACTAAAACTATTTGACTTGATAAATTCATGTGCTAATCCTTCGTTTTCAAAGTCCTTATAACCATTAAAATCCTTAGAAGAATAGCAATATTTCTCTTCTGCATGTACTGATACAATAACCACTGTTTTCATTTTAATAATCTCCTTATAACTGTTCGCCCTTTGTCGAATCAGTTTACAATAATTTTCTACCACTTAACCTCATACCTATCCAAAACTTCTTGATTATACAGATAAGAATTATCATTATAACTAACAACATCTTCCCACCATCTAATTCCCATAGAAAATCTCTTTAAAGCAAACTGAGGAATATCATTATCATGAATATAAAATAATATATCATTTCTGCATCCCTCTTCATCTTTTGATTCATTGCCATTAGTTACAACTTGTTCACAGAATTTTACTCTTGCATTGAAATTGTCTATGAAGAATTGTTCAAAATCTTGAATTGAATTTTCTCCTAAGACTGTTCCTTGCAGTACGCATAGTTGATTGAATTTGTTTTCATTTGTCATTTGATTTATCATCCTTTCAATGATAGATTAAAATCGGGTTTTCAAAGCATATAGCAACCTCTGAAAGTCGCCTATAGCTCAATTTTCATTTTACGTATTCAACAAATTCCTGTCCTCTATCACAAAACTCTCTAACCATAGAGCAAACTAATCCATACGACATACCTGAATGATCTTGACTTTCAATCATTGCTTTTGCTATGATTAGTGCGCCACCATTATTCAATATTTTAACAATGTCTAAACAACTTCCTAACTCCATTCCATGATACAAATCGCCTAATCTAATTGGAACAATTTTATCCCAATATTCCCATTTATCTTCTGTTAAGACTTCTCTTCCTTTTTTTATCCATACTTCACTTAAAGAAGGAATTGTTTCTTTAAATTCTTTTTCTGCTTTATCGTGATTTTCTCTCCACTCTTGATGTGATTTATCAAGTTCCTCTTTAGTTTTACCTGTGATTTCTTTATATGCTCCATCCATTGTTACTGTGTCTGAATATAAGGTATGTCCGTTAAAATCTCCACAAGTTAAGATACCTTTCTTTTTATACGTCAATAGTTTATTTACTGCTTCCTCAACATTACATCCTGCCGAAAATTCAATTTCATAATAATTTTTATTCATAATTAATCACTCTCTTTCTTTTTTAATTTAGTTCGAAATAGTATTTTTACGGGACTAAATTTCAATTAATAGGCAATTTTTAAGTTGATCTTCCCAATCTTTAAATTCAATATAGCAATTATCTTCATCCTTTTGAAGATTACACATATCGGTTACATAATCTCTTAGTGGACACTTCAAACAATGTTTTTCTTTTTCAAATTTAATTTCTACTGAATAAATTCTCATAGTTTAAAAACTTCCTTTTAAAGTATTTGAGATTAGACAATCACACAATATAACTACTATTTTCTATCCACAATCCCTTATCAACTAATTGGCCTATCGTGATCTTCCTAATTTCATTATCTGGAACATCTGCAATAATGTTTGCATTTTCTTCTAATGTAGTGTGATCAATGGTGTGGCCTAAATGTAATGACATAAACACATGGAAATGTGGATATTCATTTGGATTATAGTTTTCAAAATCTACTGGTTTAATTAGTCTAGAATTTGCAATGTGATTTTCAAACATAGTTGGAAGAAAGAATATAGTTGTCATAATGATTTTACTCCTTAAATTGCTTGCCCTAACGTCAAGTCAATTATAATGTTTTTGCCATTTTGATAGCAAGTTCAATACTTTTATAACCATCATTAACACTATATATATCAATACCATTATCCGTACACTCATATTTTTCAACTACAAAAAATTCATCTTCAAGATAAATCTGATTTTTACCAACCTTAATAGTTTCACCTTTTAGTAATTTTTCGATTTCATTTTTGTTCATTTCAATCCTCCTTCCTTTTAAATTTAGGTATTTGACGGACTATACTCTTTAACAAACTTTTGAAACTCAGCTAACAAGTTGATTAATTCTTCCCTTTTATCAAAAGCAAAACCAACTTCTGTAGTTGCAACTCTCATTATTGCGTTCCCAATTACTGTATTTAATTCTGCGTTTCGTACAGCATCTTTGATCTGTTCTTTTGATAATTCAACTGATATTAACATTCTATACTTCCTCCTTTCAATTCATCTAAATTAATTCCATAATATCAAAATCATAATGTACAGCTAATCTTAAAGCATCCTCGAATATTGGAATGTTTGGATTTGCTTTATTAAACCATGATTTAACTAACTCTTGCTTATTTCCTAGATCATTTACAATGTCCACATTACCGAAGTTATAAGTTTTCTTGACTTCCTGAAGATTGGTTTTAATAATTTGTCTGTCTGTGGAATTATACTTTTGCATGATGTTAAGTAATTCTGATTGAGTGTAGGTGTTTTTGTCTTTCATTGCTGTGAAACTCCTTTCTAGTTGATAGTATCAGTTTATCATAGATATAGGGTATTTGCAATACTATTTTAATATAAATAAAAATAATTATTTTTGGATTGCTAGGGATCGAGTTTTTCGTTTTTCTAGTATTTATATTACCCTTCCAAGACACTCCGCATCAACTATAAGATTAATACTAGATTTAGGAATAATAACACTGTCATACCAAGAATAGAGGTTTAATAAATCTCCTAATACAAACCTGTCAAGGTTTTCAATCTTACCAACAATATCACTGTCTGCAAATACTGTGACATGTTTGGGTATTTTACCCTTATACCATTTTCTTTTATTATATTCCTCATTGGATAAATGATTTAGCAAAAACTTATAAATATTTTTATCTGGTTTGCCGACAAATGAAAATATAGAATATTTAAATTCATCTATATTTCTAGTTTTAGCTTTTCAACAGTTTTCTCAAAATGTTCAATAAGATGTTTAGGAATAATATCAAAATCTTTAAAACTTCTCCAATATAAAATGTCTTCAACAATTTTGTTTTGATATTTAGGAGCAAATCCATCCTCAGAAAATCTATAAATATCAATCATTTATATTTCATCTCCTTACTTCTTGCTTAAAATAAACCTTCAAACCAATTTCTAAATCTTTAATCTCATTTTCTGATAATAATATACAGCACAATTCATTTGCCATCTGATCTGCCATTTCCTCAGTGTCATCTTTAAGTTTATTTAATGCTATGTAGTGGCCTATCTCATGTGCTAATACCCAAGGTTCATTTTGATATTTCTCTAATACTTCAATCTTACAATTGTCTAATAATATTCTTCCACTTCTATCTTTGTGATATAGGATATGTCCGGCTGCTTCACCTAAACCATTTTTATATTGAAGAGGGATTGAGAATAGAGAACATAGATTGATTAGTTTTTGATTAAGATTTATTTCTGTTTGAGTACGTTGTTCTTGTTTTAGTTGGATTTCTTTTTCGATTTGCTTTTCTGCCACTAGAATAAAATAGAGATAGAATAGAAAACAAATGAATGTGATTATAAATATCGTTGCGAAAATTGATAATACTATAAATTTGATCATTGTATTTCCCTCCTTTAATTTAAAAACATAAAAGTATTATTTGAAGTTAAATAGAAAACAACTTCTGAATATTATACAACACATCATTTTCTAAGAAAGAAAACATTCTAAAAGGACGTGGTATTTGAAGTATACATGGATTATGATAATCTATTTCTATTTCATAATCTGCTGTTTCGGGAATTAAAATAGAATCTGTCTTACAAATTTGTTTGTATCCTAAAATTTGCAAAGACTTTAAAACTATTTTTTCGTTTTCAGATAAAGATTTAATTGAAGAATACTTTTCTTCTTCATTAATAGTTTTATGAGTTTTATGCCATATTCCACTATAAGGAGACTTCTTGGTTATACGATTAATTGCTTTCATTTCTTTTTTATTTGGATGAACACCTCTAAGATAAACATAACCATAATCCCAAGATTTTTTAATACCTTCTTGAATAGTTAAATTAGTACCTTCCAAAGCTTCAACTATATAATTAATTAAATCAAAATTCATTTTAAAAACTCCCTCTAAATCGTCAAATTCGATGTATTTTGAATAAATTAATTTAGGAATTTCTAAAATTTGTTCCTTCTATATTAATGCTCAATCCCAATTCTTCATAATCTTTAAAATATGCAAAAATAGATATTGTTTCACCATTAGTTAAATGTATTTTTGCACTTGTATAATCTTCATCGAATTCAATTTTATTAATATAACTTTCATTCATTTTAAAAATCCTCCAATTTTATTTTAATTTTACTATAAAAACCTAAGAAATGCATGTTTTATAGGTTCTTTAATGTCTCTAATCTTACTCCTATCTCTCTAGTAAAAATGTCAATAATAAATTCAATATTATTTTCATCATACATCCATATAAGTTTCACAAAATCATCTAATTCATCAGTAGTTAAAGCATTAGTAATTTTGTTCAATAGTTTCAGTTCCTCTTTTCTATCCACCCGTATTCCTCCTCTAATTATAATCATTTCCTTTCTATATCAATACAACTTACTTTGTCAATATTGCATAAAGGAATCATATCAACCTGTTCTCCCGATAGATAATGATTATATTTAATGAATAAACAACCATCTTCAATCCAATATTTTTCTATATCACTAAAAACATGTGTCTCTTGATTTGTTTTTACTAACATTATAATTCTTTCCTTTCAATTCCTAATTCAAGCATCAACGAAGGTAATCCACTATGTTTATCCTTAAAACATTCTTTTTGCACTGGGCATTTAATACATCCAATATCATTTGATTTCTCAATAAAGTCACACATTTTTAAAAATAAATCTACAACTTCTTTTACTGCATTTTTATTCATTATACTTCACTCCCATTCATTTTTATATTTTGGAATCCAATAATTCCTATTGAACTCTGATGCACACGCTCTAAGTCCATCATGATTACCTGAATAATCATCTTTAAGATACTTGATAAACTCATTCACCCATTCAACACGACTGTCAGGAGTTGTGCGTAACTCGTTCATATATGACAATATACTGTCAATCCTAAGTCTTTTTACTTGCTCTATCGCTTCGTATTTTGATAGTTTATAGCTCATTTTAAAAATCCTCTCTATTTAAAAACATTTTATCCTTGAGTCTGTAATAATGATATTTATCATGAAAATAACCATTAGAAACTAAATATTCAGGAGTAGATAGTTTATTAACAGAGGCTCTCTTAGAATATTTTGAATATTATTTTCGAGTGACAAATTCATTTGTATTTGGATCTTTCCATGAGGTTATGTCAGATTTCATTTTGATTATCTCCCCTTATACAATAGTGTTAAAGTATAAGTTCTCTATTCTAAGGGAAAATACCTTTATACCATGCAATATCAGTTTGATGCTATGCACTTTCTTAATTTATTTTACTACACTCTAACTTAATTCCATATTTATCTTGAATCTTATTAACTAATTCATTCAAATACTTTCTAAAAACATTACTGTTTGCTGAAGACTTATAATATGAATAACTAACTTTACCATCTCCATTATCTTCTTCATAGAAAATATTCGCCAATGCTTGATTAATCCATCCTTGCGTCTTAATTGGAATTTTAATCTCATATAATTTCATCATATGAAGAATTAAACTAGTATCATTTGACTCATATCTTGATTTGTAGATTGTCACATCCTTATTCTTAACCTCTTGATTATTAATAATTGCTTGTTCTGCTTGCATAACTAAATCATCGACAATTTTATTTTTAGCATCAATATATTCTTTATCCTCCAATTCTATTTTTAATTTCTTCTCTTGATCTTCTTTTGCTTTTCTATCATACCAATTTTGTCTGTAATCAATTAGTTCTTGCACTTCTTGTTCACTTGCACCAGATAGCTCTATAAGTTTAATATCTGCCACATTTACAAATTGATTAGTATTCTTACGATTATAAACGTTCTCTAAGGCCATTTGTAATGTGTAATTGGTTAGACTTCCAAGATAGTATTTAAAGTCCTCAGAGGTGGTATTCTGTGCCATTGTGCGGATATATACGTGTGCAATACCTAAATCAATATATACACCAACATCTTGCTTATCGGTTTTCTCAATGTAAAGATTTTTATATGCTTCATCGTTGATAATATCTGCAATACAGGTTAATTCTTTGTTTCCGACTACTGCTTTATTATCTTTGATATATAAGCATTTTCTAGAATTCTGTTTAGATATTTTCTTAGCATCTTCTTCTAATTTTAGATTGTCAAGATAATCACTGTAATTTTTAGCATTTGGAATATTACAATCTTTTACTTTAACTGGTAGAATTATGCCAACAAATTCATTGTCGCTGTTATAAATTGATAAGGGATTCCATTTTCTATCACTTTTTACAGTGAATAATTTACATTTTAAGGATTCAATAAAATTTAAATAATCTTCCTTAATTCCTACTTCTCCCATAATGACAATATTATGATCATGTTCTATATGGATTTTTTCTGATTTAAATTCTGAGTCAATATCCATCTTTAATTGACTAGATACTATTTGAGAAAATTGATTGTTATAACTCATGTCTGCTTCAGAAAAAGTATTAATAAATTCCAATTGATTAGATTTAAGTTCAGTTTTATTAATGAGAAAATGAGTGTTACTGGCGTATTCGCCATTGTGTATTACTTTGTTGCTGTATATAATGTCATTTGTGAAAAATTCTTTGAAATTAAACTTTTTCATTTGTGGTCACTCCTTAAATTTATTTTAGTGGTTATAAAGGGAGTTTGCTAGGCTCCCCTTATGTGATTTACTTATTCTTCAAATTCGCCTTCAGCATCTTCTAAAGCATTGATTAACCCGTCGAAATCTTCACTTGGGCCATATGTGTCGGCTATGACTTTTACGACTTCTAAAGGGACTCCATAATCCTCAGACATACACTGAAGATAGTGTTTTCTGGATTCATAACCATTTTCTTGATATACATTTTGATCCATTATGTACCGCCTCCAATAATTTATATTTGCCTTACTTGGGTTTATTATATACTCAATTAAGGATAAACGCAATAGATAATAAATAAAAACTAGAGAATATTATATTTATATTCTCTAGTTTAAAGTGTTTGAAAGAGTGAATTCAACGACTTACTTCATTATAAGGATAATTATCATCAAAATCATCATCCATTCTATCAAATTCCTCCTGCCATATTTTATCATCCATTGCCTCTTCATCATTCACAAGATGTAAATATATAACTTCAAAATTATCCTTCATGTAGTCAATCATAACTAGAGTATCAGGAACTAATCTGTTCTTACTATAATATTCATTCCAATACCTACCAGTTACTTGAATGTTAGAATCCCAATTGTTGAAGAAGTTTTTATAAAATATTCTACCATTGACATATGATCCATCTGTACAGATTTGAAGTTTACTTAGGATTATATCATCATCAAGAATGTAATTGAATAATTCTTTATCCTTCTCAAGAACATCATTATTATTGATAAATGACAGGATTGTTTTGATTAGTTTTTCTTTAGAAAGTTTATGACAACTTGATTTTTTGAAAGATGCTATTTCAATATCCGTTAGGTCTTCTCCTATGATATCCTTTTTGGAAAGTGCAGGGATTAAATTCTTTTTCATTATGTAGGCACTCCTTTTTATTTTAGTTAATGAGAATAATTATTGAATATCTTTTCCTGTATTACAACTCCTCAAAAGACCACCACAGCAACAATATTTATCTTCTGTATTTTCTAAATTAAATTCTTTTCCACAGTCAGGACAATAATACTTCATTTAATTTCCTCCCAATTAAAGTTACATTTCGTCTTAAAATACATATGAATTAATCAATAAACCATCTTTATTAAAAACGTATCTAATCGAACAAAAATCATCATCAACATTGTCTTCAAAAATATCTAACTCATGGCCAATTCTAGTCAACATAGCAATTAATAATTCTCTTTCATTCATTTAAAACCCATCCTCTCATATTTTAATCATCGAATTACTCTAAATAACCTAAAATATCAGCTTTTAGAACATCCATGTTATAAATATTAAAGAATTCACCAATAAATTCTTTGAGATTGCTTTCTTCGATCAACATATCAAATTTAACAGTATTCCACACATAATTGTAATCAAATTTGTCTAACCTTCTATGAGTTCTAGAATCCCAATCTCTTTTCTTTAGTAAATAAAGATTAAATTTAGTGAATTCCTTCTTATCTAGACTGCCATAATCAGCGAAATAATAAGGCTGTTGACGGTTATAAGGTTCAATATTAGGATAATCAAAAGGTTCAATCATAAATCCTTTCTCATTGCCATATAGTGCTTTGTATACGTTATTTTCAACATCAAAATCAAGAATACCTGCTTGATCTTCGTCAACTGTATTTAATTTTGTTATATAGAATGTTCCACCATTAGCAGAAAAATTAGCATTGATAACCACTATGCCCTTTTGAAAGTTCTTAGTTTGATACTTTTGGATTAGTTTTTCAGTCTTATTAGCAACCTCTTGATCTAAGATAAATTCTTTGTTGCTCTGTCCAATTTTACCATCCATAAAAAATTGATGTACGGTTTCCAGTTCTCTTAAAGTAAATTGCTTTTCCATTATGTAGTCCTTCTTTCACATATTTATTTCTTAATTCATTATAAACCATAAATAAAGTTTGGTCAATACATCTGTCAAAATAAAGTTCGATCTGCTATAGCGGTTCTGTTATTGGTATTTGAGCATCTAAAGGACGGTATTCATCTTTTTAAAGTCGCAGACTGTGACTTAGGATATTAACTAAACGAATACCGTATGGTTAGCTTATAGCAAGGTTTTCACCAGATATGGGGAATACTTAATCTCATGTCATATAATTGCGTAACGCTCTAATGACCGTTATTCGGATGTTTGAAAAGTCTGTGCAATAAATAATGTCTGCCGTTATTAATATTCCCATCTAATTTACTATTCGAAGGGTTTCCAAATATAATATTTACAATCTAATAAATCAATAGCATCTTCAATAACCGAATTAATAATTGAATTTAAAAACAATTTTTGCTGACTTGTATTTTGCAATGGAATTTGTTCTAAGATATTTTTTACTGCATTGTCCACTAATGTTTTAATTTTTTTTACCTCTTGAGTTTTACGTCTAAATTTTAATTTACTCAATTTGTTTTTATCTTCATAAGTATAAAATTTGTTTGTTAAAGAATTTATCATCTTAATCATCCTCCTAATATTTGATACCACCTAGCAGAGTTTATAACTCTGCTAACGCTTTGAGCTTAAGGTACTTTTTATACTGACTCAAACCAGTGTTATTTACTTTTACTCTTTTTGGTTTTACTTTTAAAATTTCCATTTTCGTCATACGCTTCTGGATTTGCTCCTGGAACGTGCCAACCAAACATTGAACCTGTTAACATCGCTAATACTTGAGCTTTTGTTATTCCTAATTTCTCGTTTGCTTCCTCTGGATTTAAGTCCTCATAGCCATTTTCAAGATTGTTATAACCTTCTTGACCACGCTGTAGGATAATTGTCTTTCCACTTAGTGGCTCTTTTGAGTAACAAAATTCTGGTAATCCTTCAAACATATTATACACTCTCCCTTTAATTTTAATTGCTTGGCAAATTATACTCTTAATTATACATCAATCACTTGTATTTCCACAAATCCTCTTGTCTTTCCGTTTGGACTTATGAAAGAATATTGATCTTCTGTTATTTGGGTTATCTCACACCCATTGTTAGGAACTTTCATAAACCATAAATGTAATCCTTTTCTTGCATCTTCGATTGTTGTGTATATTCCAGAAACTCTACAAACTGCTTCAGGAATCATACTTTTCTCATTAACCCAACTGTGTACAATCGTAAACATAATATTAGTCATCCTCTCATTATTAATTTTGAGTCATTCGAAACTTGCTTTTCATGCTACTTTAAATAGTTTGTTCCTCTTTTTAGCATCATTTGCATACATATACCACATATAATTCAAAGGTGTCCTCATTGTCTTATGAGTTTCATTCCCAAACCGCTCTACTATCTCTATTTCAGGAAGGTCTTTAATACTGTTAAAAACTGATAAATACTTCTCTTTTCCAACTTCGTATACTTCCATGTATTCAGGTTTTAATGTTCTTCCTTCTAAAATAAATTCATGCAAATTCGTAAACTCAATAAACTTAGCAAGATTTTCTCCATTAATGAAATTATTTTTAATCCATTTTGTTACTGCAATTTTCGTTTTTAACATTTTATTACCTTCTTTCCTTTTAATTCAATTCTTCAACCCCTGAAACCCTTGTGTTATAAGGGTTTGCTGTTATGGTATTTAGCATAAAATAATAGATTTAAGGGATATAAATTTTACAAAATTACCTTAAATCCTTTTTCCTTATCATCAATCCACTTAATAATATAATTCAAAGTTTCTTCTGAATTTCCAATATCACAAAACTCCTGTCTACCATCTGAATGTATTTTACCGTTCATTTCAAAATTGAACCATACTTTCACATAGATATTATTTAGATTATCTTCTTCAATTAAAACTGATTTAAAACCTAATTTGTTTAACTTGATTTTTAAATTCTTGTTCAATACTTTGTCTCGCATCTTTTCAAATGCATTCTCTTTAGTTATCAATTGCCACCCCTCACAATTTTCATATTCACAATTACAAGAGACTACTTCAAAATAATCATGAAATTCTTCAATTGTACATTCATTACTTTCTACACACTGTTCTATAAATTTTACTTTATCAATTTTCATTTTTTAATTCCTCCTAATAATTTAGTTTAGTTTAATTAATTACCTATACCACTTACAAATATTCAAGTAAAGCCTAAAACCATAAATATACTGACTGCCATTTACAATTGCTTGCTTGAATTTATATGTCATCAAGTATACCTCCTTGTAATCCCAAAGTGAATTTGTTATGGCAATTATACCATAATTAACGCCTTGGTATAAACCTTAACCACTTGATCTGAGGTGAATAAACTTTGCAAAGTTTTTCTTCGATTAATTCCTTTAGTCCATAAGTAGGTTGTGAAGAAAGCTCTTTCATCTTTGATTACTCTAAATCCTTTTGCTAACCATTCTGCATATGTAAAGATGTTTTCTCCATTATATACGAATCCTTTAGATTTGGCAATAATATAAATTATTTCTTGATTTAATTTTAAGACATTTACATTTGACACAATAGTTCTATCCTCCTTAATTAATACTTAATTCAATCATAATTATTTACTGACAATGGTAATTACATGAGTCTGAAACAAAATTACAACAACAATCAATGCAAATACATTCAAAGTTATATTCTTGCGTACAGATTTGTATTTTAGCATTTGACAACCTCCTTATTCGATTTGTTATTACTAAAATAGTTAATGTGTTTTAAAATTGCATTGTATAATCGTGTGAATGTATGAATGTCAATTGTTATAGTTATTTTACAATTATACAATGCTTATTAAACCACACAAATTAAGCTGCCAATTTTGATTTCTTATTCTTTGCTTTCTTTACTTTGTCGGAAGAAACTAGAACAACATCAGATAGCTTCATAATCTTAGTAACTGTCCGGCTATTCCAGATTTTCAATTTAATTTCTGCATATGGAACTGGTTCAAGATCAGTATAGTAAGCAATGTTAATGATTTCTCCTCTGTAAGGCTTTAAGGAGTGGCCTTCACCAGTATAAACAATTTCTTTACCTAAGTATAGGATGTTTAGTTTTGAAGCAGAATGGGTTAAGTTTTTGATGTTTTTAGGTTTTTGCATTTGATTACCTTCTTTCAAATTTTATTTAATGATTTGGTTGGGTAGTGTGGAGTATGTAGATTATTTAGAAATATGAGCGATGAATTTCTCAAAAGCATCCATAGTAAAAGGTACTTGAGGATATACGGCACAGATTGCTTTGAATTCTTGGAGTAGTTTTAGATTGATTGCCATTATAATACCTCCTTTATTATTTTAGGATATATTAATTAGATTTACATCCTTTATCTAGCACTCTCCAAACATTATATTAAGTCTGTTATGAAGAGTATCAGATAAAGAGCATAAGCTCTTTAAATCATTAATTTACATAAGCAATATAATAATTATTACTTTTTAGATTCCTTAACCATTGCAATAATTTTCTTCGCTGTTCTAACATTGCATTTTGTCATGTTCATGATTTCTCTAATAATTTCCCCTTCTGATTCACAGGTATCATTTAAGTAATAAGGAAAAGGATATTTAATCATTTAATAAAAACTCCTTTCACATTTCAAATTATTGGTTTATCGTAAATTGTTAAGACTTACTTCCTTAATCTCTGCCTTAATATTCTTAACTAATTCTTTCGCTTCCCTTAAATCTCCTTTAGCTCCGTCAAGTTGTTCTTTGAGTTCTTCTAATTCCTCTTTGATTCGTGCAAGTTCATCTTGGGCATCCATGACTTTTTCCTCTGCATCTTCAAGTTCTGCTTTTAGTTTATTGATTTCCATTTTAATTCCCTCTTTCATAAATTAATTTCTGACCTCAAACCGTAACACAAATTTGAATTTATTATAGAGTGTTTGTGTTACAGGGTTTCAATTCAGAAGTTAATTAAATTCTAATACATAAGGGTTATTTGAATCATATTCATCCGACCATTCACTGACATCTTCTTGCTCTACATCTTCAATTTTGTCAAATGCTAAAATGTATTTTGATTCTTCACCATCTTTTTCAAGATAATAGTAGCTAAGATTTAGAACACCATCATCAATGTATTCGGGATCTTTGTCATGGTTGACTGTGTAAATTTGACCATTGATTTTGAATGTTTTTGAATCAATTTCCTCGAATTTGACTTTGCTTGCAATGTAGTTGTTCATTTGTTTAATTCCCTCTTTCTTACAATATTTTAAAAGTCCATGATCAAAATTTAGGCTCGTGTTATACAGATTATATCATTTTAGCAATCGAAATGTAAGTTTCTGGGAAATGTATTTAAACTAAATACTTTGTAATATAATCTTTAGACCACAATTTAGACATCCATTCTTTGCCTTTTTCGGCTACTTGTAATCTGACTGAATCGCCTTCAATTGAAATTGGTTCAAGATAAAAATCCATCGTGTGACCATTATAACCATCAGGAAGAGTTATAATTTGATTTTCTACCACCGAGCAAGATCCATCACTATGTACTGCTAATTTAGTCATGTTTTACACTCCTTACTTTTTGATTTCTTATTGCCTATTTTATATGAAAAATAAACAAATTGCAATAGGCAAATAATTATTTTTTAATTTATATCTAATATTTTAGCCTAGAATATAGTTAAATCAATTTTAATACACTATAAAATGCAATATAAGAGGTTTGACTTCTCTTTGCATACAATAACATAATATTGTGTGTTACAATTGTGTAAAGATACCATTGTGTGGCAGGCAAACTCAGTGGAGGAATAACTATTTTGTAATTATATATGAATTGGTTCAAAAATTTTTCCTCTTAATGGTTTTACTAAATCATTTCCTCTAAATCCACTTTTATATCTTTCTTTTATTTGTCCATATGTAAAGTTATACTTTTCACCTATTTGAGATATTTTTAATAGTTCTCCGTTAATTTCTGTGACAATTGGCTTGTTATTTGCGGGTGGTCTTATTAATTTTGATCCTCTATCACCTTTGTCATATCTTATTTTAAAATTCTTATAATCTATACCTATTATTTCTGCCCATTCTTTGCTTGTATGTATAGTTCCATCTACATTAATTATTGTGTTTGAAAAAGTTTCTATAATTGGTTCTAGTAATGCTTTTCCCCTAACACCTGAATAATATCTACTTGTAAATTGATCATAAGGTATATTATATTCTCTTGCCCATTCTGCCATGGTTTGGGTTTTATTCCTTATTTCTATTAGGACATTAGTAGTCATATTATTACATTGAACTTCTTGCGTTACCCACTCACAATTACTTGGTTCATAATTTCCATTAACTTCAACTCTATCAATACTTAGTCCTTTCTCATATCCGTTATTTATCGCCCAAGTATAAAAATTAAAGAATCCTAATTCAAGATCAAGCCATTCGTCACAAACTTTAACTCCTTTACCTCCATACCATTCGTAGTGTTTATCTTTTGGATTATTGCATCGATATTTTATATTGTTCCATACGTTCTTCAATTCTTTTTTATGTGGTAATTTATTTGACATAGATATACTTCTGATAGAATTTTTTGAACTTTGTTTATGTAATTTTAATACATGTTCTCGTCTTATACATCCACAACTTTTAGTGTCACCACTAATCAGATATTTACCTTTAATTGTTTTTATTGTTTTATCAATACAATTACATTCACATATCCAATAAGATTGTTTCTTTTCGTTCAAATGAGAAAACTCTAATACAGTTAGTCTCTCAAATACTTTTCCGGTTAAATCGTTCAACAAAATACATCCTTCTTTCTATTTTATATATGTTATTTGTTATTAATATAAAATAACTAAGTTTTAACATCTTTTATTTTATTAATAATATTCATCTCCTTTTATACGATATACGTAATAATATTATACTATCCTCTGTTCTCCCCATGTCAATTTTACATGTCCATTCTCATCTTCTCCCTTCTCGATTAGTGCGTCGAGTATGCCCAAATCTACATCAAATTCCTCATAAATTTCCTCTTGGTCTTGAAAATCTAATGTTTTGATATACTCATTAATTCTTTCTTTAGCCATTAATAAGGCCATTAAATTTTGTTCAATCGTGTGATCGTAGGTTATAAAATGTACTTCTTTGTTTTGTGTTGAATTGAATCTAATAAACCTAAAATAATATTGACTAATCTTTGGTATGTTCCATTGCATAGACTCAATAATAACCTTGTCACAAGTAGGAATATTAACACTTGATTTTAAACTCTGCTGAGTGCTAACTAAAATTCCATTACTAGTGGCCTCAAATTGACTTATGATGCTCTTTCTTTTAGCAAATGAAACATTGCCTTGGATCATGAATATTTCACGCTCTGGATACCTTTGACGAAGTTTGGTATAATAACTATTTGCAGTATCTAAGAATACAGTGCCGATTGCCACCTTTTCATCTTTCCACTTGTTTACCAAACTAAAGATTTTTAAATATTTATTGGGTGTTTCGGTACTGGTATATTCTTTGAAGTTTTCAGGTGTTGAAGTCGATTTGATTAATAATTGAATCTGTCTGATTATTTTTAACATAGAATCCTTTCGACTATTCCCCGTACTCCGAAATAAATAAAGCATTTCATAAAATTCTTCCATGATTACTTTATAAACTTCTCTTTCTGCTGAATTTTGCTTGATCCTATGAGTAATAATTTCGTAAATTTTACGCCCCACTATCTCCTGGAATTTACGTGTAATAATTGTCTTTTCAATGATTTTTTGAAGATGCTCGATATTATAAATATCTTGGCAATCTTTCTTAATACCAAATACAGAAACTTTATTTGGAGAGAATGAACTTTTAAACAGTCCCTTACCATGATAAGCAGGAAAAGGGTTCATATACTGTTCATTATATTCTTCTTTAAGTTCTTTCTCCTTATTGAATTTGTAAATATATTCAGCTTCACACAACATATTAACAGAATTATTATAAAGCAATTCAAGTTGGCTATATAATTCATTAATATTATTGCGTGTAGTCGTTCCAGTAGTCAGAAGTTTATAATTTACTTTTCTAAAACAATCTAAAGTAACTTTTGTTCTCTGGGATTTATCATTAGTTAATTCGTCTGATTCATCCACAATTAAAGCTACTTTTTGAGATTGCATTTTAATAAACTTTTTAATCTGTCTTTGATATTTAATTAACATATTGAATGAAAGTATTACAATTTGATGAGGTTTAATACAATTAATGTCTTTTAATGACTTAATTTTAATATAATCCTCTTTGTAATCATTTAATTTTACATCCCATGTTAAATTTATTCCTAATGCTGCCGATACAATAAACACATTTCTCACTTTGTTTTGAGATAATAAGTATTTATACCACGCAATTCCACCTAGCGTTTTCCCCGCGCCCTGCTGCCAATTAAGGACACTGTAAGGCTTTTGCATGATTCTGTTCAAGTCTTCCTTTTGCATGTCATTAAGATGTATTGTCTCGCCTGTAGAAGTGTCTGCAATAGAGAATGCATTAAGGAAATTTGATATATTTGAATTAATAGGAAGTTCACGTATCTTAGAACTATTAATTTTATAAGCGTTCGTCTTCTTGTCTACTAATGGCTTATAAGTTTTGTCCTCAAATGGATATTTGCCATAAATAATTAAATCGTTAATAGAAATATTCTTTTCTCCTGTATACTTGGATAAAAAAATCTTATTCTTTTGTGAATATCCTTTCAATTTTAAACCATATTGAGTTTTTACTAATTTAATTTCATCATGTTCCTTTTTTGATTGCTTTGCCAATGTCTTTTTTAGATATGATAATACTTTCTTTTCAGTGATTTTTACCTTTGACCATTCTTCATACTTCATGCCCTCTGGCATTTTTTGAGTGTTGAATTTATCTAAATATGATAGGCATTTTCCATAATATGAATTAATTGCAGGGTGCTGTTTGATAGAAAATAACATCTTTTTGACTTTATATTGAAACTCTACCATCTCTTGAGTATCGTTGTCATGTATGTTTTCAAAGAATAGCTTTCCTTTGATTGATTCCTTTTTGGTTATATATGGTAGTAAGTATTGATTATGTATGATCTCAGCATATTCATCCGTTATAGAAATATTAGATATCTTATCAGTGATATAAGGCATGATTAATAAATGTTCTGATTGTTTTTGAAAGAACATAATTTTAGTGGCGAAGTTATCAACCCCTACAGACTTAAAAGCATTTGTAGGAAGATTGAACTGACATATAAAATTAAAACTTTTATTAATTGTCTTAATCATTCCCGAATCTGTGAAATTATCTGCTAGAAATGAATTAGGAACAATTAATACCATGAATCCAGCAGGTTTAAGAAGCTCTGAAGTTTTAATACAATAGTAAAGTTGTGATAGATATTCGTCTTTGCCTACTTTTAATTTAAGGCCAAAAGGAGGATTTCCAAGGACTAAATCGAATCTAACGTCTGGCGTGTAATTTCTGATATCATCATTAGAAATATTTGCTTTTGGATAAAGATATTTAGAAACCTTATAAGATTTTATATCAATTTCATTGCCGTAAACATTATGTTCGACTGGAAGATAATTAAAGAATGATCCTGCACCACAAGTAAGATCCCCTACAATGTCGCTGTTATTTGGTTTAATACAGTCAACCATAAACTTTGAAATTTTAGCAGGAGTAAAGAAGGCTCCTAATTCTATATTTTTCTTTGCTTCAGAGAATGAATGATAATTATCAAATTCTTTGAACTCTAGACCATGCAAGCCACCATCTCCACTGTACGCCGTAAAAATATCAGAAGGGGTAAGTGTGCCTATATTATTTTCAATGGCATATAAGCACTTCTCGTTGATCTCCTTACGTCTTTTCTGTGGTATTACGGTATTTGTTATAGCGTATTTCATTCTCTTAACTCCTTCATTAACATTTTGATTTAAATATTTCCCTTTGCTCATCTGTCATTTCAATATATCCTAAATACCTTTTTGCAAAATCAAGAGCATAAGAAGCATTGTAGAACTTAATATTTGTATTGCCATTCTCATAACTGGTATAATCATCTACTTTGTTATGAGTGTAACAGTCAATTAAGTTTGTTTCGTTGTTGTCATAGAAATATAATGCTTGCCTTATATCATTTATACTTGTTCTGAATTTAATAGTTTTGCCTTTAACTTCATAATTCCAGTATTTACGATAATCGTACCAATGTAAAGGCATTTTTGCTTTTTCTTTGATTTCATTAATAGCCTTCTCGAAGAAACTAAAACCATTGAGTTGACAAAATATCTCATCTAAAATAATGTTGTAATCAATATGTACATATTCAAGCAAATTAGTGTTGAAGGTTTTATTCGTATTTTCTTGTTGGCGAAAAGGCAATTCAATGTCTTGGTACTTTTCATAGATTTTGTTATTATTTATAGTCACATTATACTTTTTACTAAAATAATAACAAATTTTACTAATAAAATTTTCTTTTGCGTTTAAAATACCATCTTTAACGCCACTAATACTAAGATCGCTCCCATATTTTGAGATGCATAAATCATAACTATTTTCTACTAATACAATTTGTTCATTGTATAAAGAAATCAAACTATTCAAGGTATTCCTGTAGCATGTCAAAGTTTCGGAATAAATTTTATTGAATGTCTCACAGAATTTTTTATCATCCCCATCAATTCTGCTTACATTCTCAATTTTGATTTCGTCAAACTTACTTAAAATATTCAACATAATAAAACCCTCCAATTTGATTTTTTGTATATTTACTTTGCTACCATTTCCCCTGTGTATCCACAATATTCTTTGGCAAATTTCCTCATATGCTCTGTGTTGCTGAATTCTAAATCAATTTTTCCATTTTTATATACTTTCAAAGTTTTGATAATATCCTTGCCAGTGATTTCATGAGTTCTGAATACATCATCATTCTGCTTTCTGGTTATCGTGCTATATACATTGTCAAAAAGATTTTCATTGCTTTCATATAAAAAATGAGACATTGCCTTAAACAACTTATAAAACTTTTCATCACTACCATAACCTACTTCATACGTTCCATACTTAATACTGAAGTAATCAACTTGAAAAAAACTTTCAATTGATATTTTAGTATTCTTTAATTTTATCTTGTCATACTTTAAAGTATTTTTGAATTCATCTTTAATTTCCTTTTCTGCTTTATCTATGAAGTTATAACCACCTAATTGCTCAATAATTTCATTAACAATTGTATCATAATCAATATTAGTATCATATTTATTTTGTACTAGTTTGCTGTCAAGAGTTACTTTATATTTATCTCTAAAGTAACTTACAATCTTTGAGACGAAATCATTCTTTTTATGGTCTCTGGTCTTGCTCATTTCACCAATTAAAGACTCGCTGTTAAAGAATGTATTTGATAATATATTTTCTTTTAGATATCCCAAATAATTATTTGAGAATTTTATAAATTCATTGTAGCCTCTTTCTTGTTCTTCACAGAATGCCTGATCGTCTAAGGAAATACGTGAACTGTTTTTAACCTCTATGTCATCAAATTTGCTGAGTATATCATCAAAGTTTTCCATTGTTTTGATTTCCTCCTCTTGCTCTTCTTCTAAGTCTGGCAATGGTTCTGAGGCTTCTGTTATAAAGATATCCCCATTTATAATTGCTTGAAGTTCTTCAGTAATATTGATTCCCTTGATACTCTTAGATATCAATTCTCCTGCCTTTTCTTTGCTGATTACTAAATTAGTGGTCTTAATCTTAGTTCCAAGATATAAGGCGTATAATTGACGTTTAGAGGCTTGAATAAATTCAGTTGACGATTCTTCATTAATTAATGTCGTGTCGCTTATATCGGAATTCAAGACTTCCTCTTGGCATTCTTCATGGTCTGGTGTTATTGGATTTTCAGTCTTTTCGTCTTCAATTTTGGTTTTCTTCTGTGTAGATTTTGTGGCCTTATCTTTTGCAATTTTTACACATTTTTGCACTTGATAAGGTGTTTTTACTTCCTCAAGTTCTACGATAGCAATATATTTTTTACCTATCCAAGTATTAAGCTTTTCAAGTTCACAGTCAAAATTATTGCTTGCTGTTGCTCTACCAGTTAACACTTTGTTAAGTTTGCGGTTCATTCTAGATGCTGTAATATACCACTTGTTGTTATATTTATTCTCGCGAATTGTGGTAATTACATAAATATCTCCTGAATTGCAATGAGTGAAACTTGCTTTCAATTTAAAATGCATTCCAACAATTAAAGTTTCTGGTGTTTCGATTTCGTTGGCCTGAATTTCGCTTTTATATTCCGTTACTGTGATAGTTTCATAACCTGAATTCTTTTCTGCCTCTAGTCCTTCCTGCTCTGTTTCGTCTGTTCCATCTCCCATATTAACTACACCCGATGCGACATTATTTATTTTTGCAACGAATGATAAGAATTTGTTAATAGCTTTTTGCTCTTTCTCGTCTGGTGTCCATTCTCTACTTCTCCATGTTTTTTGCAGACCTGTTGAACAGTCGTAATCATAAGGAAGATCAGAAAATTGGAAAGCTCCCTTCCCTTTAGCTAAAATTACACCATCTTTTTCAACATGCCAATTACAAGAAGGGGGATTTACTTGGAATGTAGGATAAGTATATTTTAGAACTCTTGTAGCTTCGCGGTCTTGATCTTTGGTTTCTTGATTGTTATGTAGTTTCTCAATAAATCTTAGTGCTGTATCCTTTTCTTCTGGACTTGCTGCTGAATCATTAGCAAGTGCTTGGAGTTTTTGAATTTTGGAGTGATCCGCAACGTTTGCATAATCTTTTGTATACTCATAGACTTTTTTACCTGAATTTTGAAACTGATAATCTTTAATATCTACACAGAGAACAAAGCCGTTTTTAGTAGCAATACCGCCCCATGATGCAGGATGATAATAATCAGACTGAGAGTCAGATTGATCCGCACTATAACCAAAAATCTCCCAACCCTTTCCTTCTAATGCATAGGATATATTCACCATAGATTCTCTTTGATCTCCGTAATACATAATATCCAACTCCTTTAAATTTTTAAGAGTCTTAAATACTCTCCATGTCGTAATATTTATATTTACATTATACCACGACATAGAGAATAATTAAAGCTTTTATGAGCAATTAATAAATATATTCTTCGCATATGGGACAAATTTTCCCATTCTCAAAACTTTCTAATCCTTCTTCGTACTCTGTAGTGTCTGGTGTTATTAGTTTTTCACAATTTGGACAATATACTTTGTCGTTAATCATTTCCAACACGCTCCTTTGATTTGTTACAGCAAGTATGAAGGATAATAAATTGAACCATCTTTTCTGATACAATCCATTTCTTCAGCATCGTCATATTCTGATTCGTCATCTTTGCAATAAAAACAAACATGGAGAATTTTCTTTTGGTGGGCTAATGTCTCAAATTGAGAAACAAATTGATCATCGAATGAATCTTTGCATAGTGAACATTTTTTCATTTGTTTGAACCTCCTTAAGGTTTTAGAGTTTATATACCCTCGACAACGTTTCAACCTGTTTTGTTATGGTTGAAACGCTCTGAGAACACATACACACTAATTAGTTTGTTTATAAATATTAACTTGACCTAATACCTTTTCAACTTTTACGTCCGTTACTTCTGGATAAAGTTGTCTGAAATATTTGCAAGCTGATCTTACATTTTTTGCTACAGATTCTTCATAATGCTTTTCATTTTCAAATTTATAACTCATTAGATATTTAGTAAACAATATTTTCACCTCATTAATATAATCCAAGCAAAACATGATTTGCAAGGACTATTTAATACATTTTTCTCTTCAAGATGTCCTCACCATATGGTGTAATATCTTTTAATCCTAAACCCCTTAACACCATTTTATAATACATTAAGTGCTTAATATTTTTAGCCATTTCCTCCTTTTCAGATATTTCCTTTTCAAGTTTTTCAACTTCATTAGCTGAAATATAATCCCTAGTATCATCCAGTTCCCACTTCAAAGTATTTACATCGTCCATACACGACATATGTAAATTGAATTGCATAACTGACACAAAACCATACTTGATCACAAAATTATACCTCTCTTTTTCAGAGGCGTTCCTTTCAAGTAATTTTAGCCACTTTTCTAGAAAATCAATTTGCATTTCTGCTTCAATTGCATTTTTATCAACTTGTCTTTCCTCGAAGTTTGTTGGTTTTATGTTTGCTTTGCTTAATGCTTCTGCCATTGCATTCATTATAATCATTTCCTTTCTAATTCCTTTTAAATTTGACTCGACACAAAATAGCGAATCTGTTATAAGCTCCGCTACCTTATGACCAACAAACTACTAAGGATTATTCTTCGTCTTCATTTTCTTCTTAGTCTCCGACTTGCTTCCCTGTCGCTCTATAAACGATTTCGGAAGCTCTTTCACATCCTGAGCCATAAACCACTAATACGCCGTCTGAAGACTCAAATTTGAATTCGATTTCATCCTTTTCATATTCCATGCCACAATAATATTCAAACTTGCTGAAGTCTTCTTTCCTCATAAAAAACATGATATAAGAATCAGTGTCGGCAATTTCCATACGTCCAAAATACGTGTTATATGAACTGTTCATTTTGGAAAGTTGATCTCTAGTAAGTTCTTCAAAAGTGGCCTCTTCAACATCTGATAGAATATTGTTGATAGCATTTAAAGCATTGCTCATTTGATTTTCCTCCTTGATAATTTAATTTTAATAACTTTACCTCGAATGCTAGACAATAGCAAGTCAACATTGTTATTGTCTAGACTCCAGATACAATTATTTTAGGAGATTAAGCAACATTATTGACAATGTTTAGAATAGCTTGAGTTTCTTCTTGGAATTTTTGATCCTGTTCTTGTTCATCATTAATAGTTTGTTCTGGCTGTTCTTCTTGATTTTCGCTGAACTCTTCTGCGGTCATTGTTATAGCAGGTTCAAGGTTTTCAGTTTTCACAACTTCAACCTTTGCTACAATTTTGAACTCATTAATTAAAGCATCATTCAGTATATCAATTCTGGCCTTAACTTTATCTGAATCAGAACTACCAGATTCCGTTTTGCTTTTGTATTTAGCAGAAATATTCTCAAAGAATTTAGAGATAAATTTAGCGAAGTCCTTTGTATTTACATCGTTTTGAAGGGCTTTTAAAGCTGTGTTATAGATAATAGGAACATTTACCTTCTTGAGATAATCTATGGTCTTGAGATACTTTTTAAGCTCTTTAGGTTCAAGTTTGGTTATAACTTCAGATTCTTCAAGGGATTGAAGTTCGACAGGTAAGGAGGATTTTTTGATAAGTTTAACGACTTCGTTTAAGTATTCCGTGACCACTTCAACCTGTTCCATGATTTCCGTATCAACTAGGGCTGAATCCTCTGAAAATGCTTGTAATGATTTGCCGGAAAGATCAAATTGATTAGTCATAACCATTAATATCTGTTGCATGGTCTCAAATTTAACCTCTCGATTTGCAGAAACATTGATAAATTTTGTCCATAGGTCTGTTGCAAGTTGCTTGTAAATGAATTCTCTGACAGTGCCACCTATGCGAACTTTATTTACTTCTGCATTACTTAGTTTCTTGCCTCCTTGGAGTTTGATGAATTGCAATTCGCGTTCAGTTTGTGTCATGTCCTTGAAGTAAACCATTTGAATTTTACAGTTTTTAAATACTTGCTTTGCTCTTTCAGGGATTTCTGACCACTTTTTACCCTGTACTATGTAAGTTTCTACAGTATCATCTTCATTTTCAATAACTACAGGCCGAATGTTAAATCCGATTTTGATTTCATCATTTAGGAATTTTTCTAGGGTTGTGCTGCGCTGTTTTCCGTCAAGAAGGTCAATGACTTTTTCAATTTTGCCTTTTACCTCAACTTCTGTTTCAGTTTCCGCACCAATAAGAGGGGGAATATAAGTTGTTAGAGCTTGGAATACACTGTCAATAAGGTCTGTTTGCTCTTTGTTTCCCCATACGAACGAACGTTGCATTTCAGCATCACGGTTGATTTGACCTGATTTTAATTGACCAACTAAGCCCACAATTCCAAAAGTTTTTACTAGCATTTCTTTCATTTTACATTACCTCTTTCTTTCCTTAATAATTGATTCCCAACTATACGCAAGCTTTTGTTATAGATATTTTAGCTTGAGTACACTTACAACCAGTTTTAAGGGTTAATTATTTGCATCTAATAATCCAAAGCATGAAGCAGTAAACCTTCCTTCGATAGTAGGATCTTTTTCTAATTCTCCTCTGAGATAATTTACAAAGTATCTTACATTTCCAAATATTCCATCATTACATCCAGAACCTTCTTTCGCAACATAGCGAACCGTGTTAGGCAGAGTTAAATCTAGAAAGTAATTAAAGTTACCTTCTTTTGGAATATACAAGGGTTTAAGATTTTTCATTTTTACCACTCCTTTTATTTTACTAAAGCATACGCTAATTATTAATTAATTCATGCTTTAGTAAAATTCTAAGGGTTAAAAGTGCCTTATACTTACTGTTATAAAGCACTTTATTTCCGATCAATTGTCTTTTTGATTGGATTGTTAATAAAGTGGTATTTCTGGAAAAATTTCTTGTAATTCTTCCATTGTAATATTCCCTTCGTTAACCTCAATATACAGGTCATTGTCAATGAAGTATCCCGTTTCTTTGTCTTCAGTATTGCCTTCAGCATCTTCAAATGTTTGGAAGGTTATCCGCGAATCCTCAAAAATATTTCCTTTCTTGACTGTTTCAAAATCAATGCAATTCAATTCTAGGATTTTAAGAACATAGTCCTTTATTGTTTCCGGTTGAACATCCTCGATAATCATCATTTTAGTAAATAAAGAATACTCCTGAATGCTTTCGCCGACTTCTCCAGTCTCTAAATCATACTTTTGAACATGTTTAACCATATTAACTTTTAAAACGTTTACAGGTTTTTGCATTTTACATAACCTCTTTCATTCTTTAAATTTTTGCACAAGGTCTAAACTCCTATATATTATAAGTTCACACCTTGCGGAAAATTCAATCCCTTCAGCACTAAGTATAGACAATTTAACATTAAATTGCAAGCAACCTGCATTTTAATTTTGTTATGTAAGTTTAACGCAATTGTTATGATTAAATTGCAATAATGATAAACTAAAGAGATTTTTATCCTTTCCTCTATCCTTTATAAATACTAGCATATTTTGTATTCCGTGTATCTCTATTTTCTTTTGGCTGTCTTAGATCATCATTCGACTAAGGGACGCTGTTAAGAAAATTTTGATATAGAGGGAATATCCCATATGTTAGAATTTATGAAGGATAGAGAATTAGATAGCTTAAAAGAGAGGTTTTAAGACAATTCAGTCTAGCTTAGAACATAGCATTTGTTATTGTTAAAAGACTAAATCCAATATTTTGCTATAGCGCAACTACCCAAACATTTTCCATCTTTGTATAAAAATTTTTGATTGAATTCCACATTTTCAACTTTTGTATCATCGCTAAAGATAACCGTGATAATTTGGTAATTTTCTGGATGAACATTTACAAACATGTTATAGTTTTCCATGATTCAACAACTCCTTAAATTTTAATTTAATTTGTTGCTATGCTCTAAGCTAGACTAAAAAGTCTAGTCGGTTTAACCTTTGTCTTTTTACTCTGTTGCGTCAATGCGAAACTAGTGTAAAAAATCCTGGGGGTTAAACTTTGATCTATCCTATTACTGAAACCCACTATCCACCTATCTGGCCCATAAAACTGGATGAAGAGGATTTTCGTCTATTAAACTCGTGTAGCTGGCTCTTGTTAGGAGCAAAGTCAAAAACAGGAGTCGTTCGGCTAAATCTTACATGGTTTATTATGGCGATACATGAGGGATGCTTCTAAGGATATGCTTTTTCTGAGTATGTAGGACTGAGGTTAAATTCTGTGAGAGGGCAATTCCTCCTTTTGACTGTTTTGCTTCTGAACTAATTTTAATCGAAAATGGTCTGTAAGTCAATAGGATGTAAAACTTTATTTTTGGATTTAACTGAGTGAAGGAAAACTGAGGTAAGAGGGTTTATGTCTGCTCTTGTTTGTGTGCTTCTCTATGTACCTTATTTTAAACTAAAATATTATATTTGTATATAGGTAAAAGTCCTATTCTATTGTACTATTTTTACAAACAATTTAAAGATTAATTATTGATCCGATACCAGATATAACCCTATTTTGATTCTAAGGACTTATAATTGTGTTAGGTATACGATTATATAGGGATAATGAATCTGAGGGCAGTAAAGGCCGTTTTTTATAGCAGTGTTTTGAACCAGTGCAAGCCGATACAGGATTTTTGATTTGCTTATGTTTGTTTTTGTGGTATTTTATTTTTAGGCAAAGAAAAAGAACCTCTTTTTAAGGTTCTTAAGATATTCTAATCTTCATCGAATATTAATTCGTCCACTTCTTTTTTTGCCTCTTGATCTAATACTCTTTGTGCTTCTTCAATTTGCTCCATCGAAGGGTTGATCATTGCGTTTCCATAGTTTTTCATATGTGAAAACCTCTTTCATTTGTTTTATTAACTATCTCTAGTATATACTTATCTAGGTCATTGTCAATATAGTTACAAATAATTATTTGTTAATACATTTCTTTATCAATAAAATTATATGTATACTCTCTATTGTTTAAATAATTGTTTCCTTCCTCGGTCTTATAATTTTCTAATAATTTATGCTCCGCGAACTCTTCCACAATGACTATATAATCATCTTGATCATAATTACCATTTTCAAATTCTAAACTAATCTCTTTAATAAATTCCACTAACTCTCTATAATCAACTATCTGTATATATTCTTTCTCCATAAAGTTACCTGTAATTATAGAAATATTTATAGCTATTTCAATCAATTTATTATCAATAATATTAATTCCTTCTCTCAAAACTTTATAGTATGTTCGACCTGGAATCACTTGTTTAAATATTTTTTAGGATTGAAGCTATAATGTCAACCGTCCAGCCATTGCCTATCATTTTATATCTTTGCGTATTACTTACACCATATGTATAGTTTTCCGGTAAGGTCTGAAGTAGTTCGCATTCTATCGGATCAAATTTTCTAATACAATCATAATCTATCAAAACATTATATGACACTCCTTTGAAAAAGTTTGCCACAATTGCAGATGACTTATTATTATTTATATCTGAATGGTGCTGAAAATCCCAATGGTTACGACCTCCTTTAACTGGCCTATCCATATAATCTAAAGCTTTTTGTGTATGTATTAAATCAGTTTTATCTATTCCTTTATTGATTACATTTTTTAATAATATACCTTTGTCTTCTGGTTGTTGCACATTTGGTATGTTGGTCCAATACAGTCTATTCCTATTTTGGCCTGATACTAAAGCAGAATTAATTAGAATAGGTTCAACTCTTAGAGCATTACTAATTATGTCTTTATCTGCTTTTTTCATACTTGCAACATTTTCAAGCAGAAAGTATTTAGGTTTAATTGTTTCTAATGCCTCAATATATTTCCAAAATAAACCGCTTTTTTGTCCTTCTAATCCTTGACCTCCCTTCTTTGCTATTGATAGATCCTGACAAGGCGAACCACCAATTATTAAATCAATCTTGTTTATAAACTGTGAAAAGTCAATATTAATTATATCTCCTAATTGAATAGTATTAGGATAATTTTTCTGTGCTATTTGGATTGAATACCTATCTATTTCACTTGCATAATATGCATCTATTTTTATTCCTGCTCTTTCTAGTGCTACCTGACCGCATGAAATACCATCGAACAAACTTAGTATATTAATAATAATTCCTTCTCCCTATAATATTATTTATATTAAATTGTCGTTGTCCTATCCTCCTTTTAATAGTATCAAGACAAGAAAAGAGCTTCTTATAGCTCTTCACATTGTTCATTAATATACTTCCTATCAATAAAGATTAGGTGTACTGCGGTGGCCTCTGGATAATTTCCTTTACCTTTCATCCGGCCATTATCGGTTATTGTTTTAAACATTTTTGATTCATGATCATACCAAATTTTAATTTTTGTTAAATCCTTAGTATATTCAATTATTGAATTGTTTTCTTTCATGGAATTTATAATTTTCTGGGCATCTTTTTTAGTTTTAATCATTTTAAACCTCCTTAATTTTAGATTCTACATAGTGGTAATTGCCATTTACATACTCGTAAATTGTCGCGGTCTTTTCATTGTCATAATGCTCTTTAGCATGTTTGTAATTGCCATATTCATATTCAAATACATCGCCATCATCTAGAACATTAACAATAAATAGGCTAGTGTTTGATTTAAACATTTTAAAACCCTCCTTTTTTGGCTTTGATTAATAATATCATAGGATAGATGAAAACACAAATTAATATATTATTTATAGATTTGTTAGTGATCTTAACTATAAATAACCCTATTTTGATTCTAAGACGTTTAAAATTGTCTATAGGTAAAATTATAAAGGTTAACACAATCTGAAGGCAGGAATGGTCTGTTTTGTAGCAGTGTTTTTGATGTAGGAAGGATTAAAACTGAAAAATGAGTTGATCGGGTTGAGTGAGCATAGAAAAAGACTAGATTTTTATTTCTAGTCTTAAAAGGGTTTTTGATTTATTTACTAATCACTTTTTTAACGCATTCACTCCCGAAAAAGTATTGACTTCCTTCAGCATCTAAAAAATAATGTCCTTTCTTCAAATCTTTTCCGCAATGGTCGCACTGATAACCAGTTGCGTCTATGACTCCATCGAATGTTACTGAAAAAGATCCTTGTACTCGTTTGCCTTTGTCTTCGCCACATTCAGCGATGGTATCATAATTATAGTTATATGTTTCGCCTTTTACTAGTTTCAATTGTTCAACCTCCTTTATTAATATGTAATTAATTGATAGTATAAGGGTTAACCGCTACAATGTCAATGTAATATTATATTACATTTTAAGGCCCACAATGGCACTTTTAAGGCACTGGAATATGATTGGGGCTAATTAGTATCAGACAAAGAAAAAGACTCCTAAGAGCCTAATTTATTATTTTCTTTAGAAAAGTTAAAATACATTCTTCTAATTCTTGCAATTTTTAATCTGATTTCCTCGGACGTTTCTTCATCTTGCCATTCTGCTAATGCGTCCATCATTTCTTGACAAACTTTTAAATAGTCCACTTTTTACCTCCTTTCAGGATTTTAATAATTTTTATTTTTCTAAGGCATTTTCCATAGGATACCTATCCCAAAAACGTCCATCTTTTAAGTTGAATTGACCTGTTACATAGTCAATTTTAACAAGTTTATGCTTTTTGTAAACTGATAATATTTTTTCTGCTTCCTTTTGGGTAAAATTAAATTGTTCCATAACCGAGTCAATAAATCTGTTTTCTGCATTAACTGACCTTTGAGCAATATTTTTACAAGCTTGCATTTTTCCAACTCCTCAAAAATTTATTTAATTAATAATATCACGGAATAAGAATAAACGCAATAATTATTTTGAGATTTTAACAAAACGGAAAACCCTAGAACCCTTACTATAAGCCACTTTTAAAATCTCAAATAACCAATAAAAATGGATTTTTAAAGGATAGGAGAAAAATACAAACAAAAGAAAAAGAGCTATTATTTAGCTCTTAGTTTTGGCAATATTCCTTTGCTGTATAAATTTCTGACTGCGTGATCCCTGTAAAATCTTTAGCATGTAACATATTTACCAGTGTACACAATTCTAGTTTTTTATCTCCTATCGCATTTCTGTATGCTTGCATGACTATTTTAATATCCAAAGACTTGATAAGTTCTAAGTCTGATTTCTTATTTTCTTTTTGATTTTCTGAGCGTTCCTTTTCTTTTTTGATCGCCTGGATATCTTGATCTAGCACTTTTGATGCTGTAATAAAATCCTTAATGCTATGGATGTAATAAGGTAATTGGAGATTATTTTTAAGATGATAAGATATATATTGATCCCATGCACGATGTGGGTTATTGTCTGATAATAGATATGAACGACAGGTATCTGCTGCTTGAACCATTTCAGATTTAGTTCTGCGCTTAGTCATTGGGCAATCACTCCTTTTCAATATGTATTTGATAGATTTATTCTACTACAGATACTAAAATAATGTCAATATTATTTTAGTATTTATTGGTCTTATACCTATATTTTGATTCTAATAGAGTTCAAAACATGTTAGAGCAGAATCATATAGGGATATAGATTCTAATGACTTATAGGTGGCATTCTGTGCGTGGTGTTTTAGATAGTGAGAGTTGGAAGGATGGATTTTATATATTTATTTTATATTTAGAGAAAAGAAAAGACTAGGTTATAATTCCTAGTCTTTAACATCCCTTCAGGCAATTTTGCATCTTGTTAAGATAGTTTGTTTTGCTCCGGCATATTCGGAATGGTCTTTTATTGTACCTTTGATTTTAACAACTTCGCCTTGATCCGCTCTTACTGAATTTGAAGACTTCCAGACGAATATATTTCCATTTTGGTCTAAGAATTTGTGAATGTATGATGTTCCCCATTCTGTATCAAAACTATATGAATTCATATAGGTTAATTCAGTTTGAATTTTTTCTTTGATGCTTCCTACAAAATTAGAATCCTTTTTACCTTCATTTTCCTTTGCTTTCTTCAAGTCATTCTCAATTTCTTTTTTGTATGATTCATAAGCATAGGCCACAATTCCATTCTTTTTAGTGTACTCGTTACTGAGGTATAATTTAATATTGTTTTGGAATGTTTCATACTCTTTGAATTCTCTGTTTTGGAAGTAATTTATAACTTCCTGGGCCAGTGCTTCGAACCTTGAATCTTTGCCGGATTCGACTGTCATATCCCATGCACCATATTTTGTGTCATCTTTTTTGTATCCTTCAGTGCTAATCAAGTTTATGCAATTTGTGAGATAATCAAGAGTTGGGACATACTTAGAATATTTTCCAAAGTCTCCATAGTTCATTGCAAGTTCTTCAATGATAATGTCGTGTATGTCCTGATAGTTGCCTATGATGCTTAGTCCATCAATTCCGGTGTATTCCTTTATACAAGTGCTGCCAACTTGGATAATTTTGTTTTCAAAATTTATTAGAAGGATTGTTTTATTGCGTTTGCGGTCACTGTTGCAATGTTGGCAGTGACTTTTTACTGTGCGATATTCAACAGGGATTGAAGCATTTTCTTTAATAACGTGTATGATGTTCTCGTTTGTTTTTTCTACTGCATTGTGTTCGATCACTGCCAGAACTTCAAATTCTCCAAGTTTTAAAGATTCCATTTCAAAGGTGTACGAGGTAACATCTACAGCAACTTTGCCACAATTTTTAGGACTGAATTGACTTGCAGGTATTCCATCATGGTTAACATAATCCCACATTGTAACTTCCTCGACTGATTCGCCAATAATTTCAAAAGACCATTTCAGGGAATTCTTATCAAGTTTTTTAGTAATGCGCTTAATTTTCTTTTCGAGGTCTTGGAAATCTGAAGTGAAGCATTTGTAAACTTTCATTTGAAAAACCTCCTTTAATATGTATCTGATATTTATATTATAGCACAGAACAAATAAGAGTACAATAATTATTTATACCTTTTGTACTCTTATTGTGATATAAATTTTTACCAGTCTCCTCCATCTAAACCCTCAATAGAAATTCCCTCTATTACATTTTCATGCAAAGGACTTTGATAATTAGTATCATCGTGCGTCTGCCCTTGCATTAGATTCAACGTTTCCATTGCTGTATAATAATTAGCTTCTGGACAATATTTGCGAATTTCTTTCATTAATAAATCTAATTCATTAGCTAATTTAATAAATTTATTAATATGCTTTTGTTTAATATCCAATTCTTTTCACATCCTTTATATAATTTATATTATAAGATAATATCATATTTTCAGTATTAATACAAATCTACTAAGGTTTGGAATAATTATTTTTATACTTATATTTAAGGAGTTTAAAGGGTTGTACTTTGCCAGTGGTGCAATTATATCAGATATAAGATTACAAATGAATACAGGGCATTTATGAGCGCGTCGGAGGATTTTAGGGTAAAAGAAAAGAACTAATTGCTTAGTTCTTAGTTTGTTTTGCTATTATTGTATATCCTAATTTCCCATAATGCAGGATCTTGATAGCATATTCTTTGGTATTCTGTTTCAAGTGCTTCTATTAATTGTTTCCCTTCAATTTCTGCTTGATATTCTGTTTCAAGTGCTTCTATTAATTGTTTCCCTTCAATTTCTGCTTGATATTCTGTTTCCGCATAGTGTTTATTGTGGCTCTGTTGTGGTCTGCCATCGTAAAACAATTTCCAGCCGACTGGAGGAGTATTCCCTCCTATTACTGTTCCTGCGACATCGTCATAATTCCATCTTGTCATTCTGAAAAACTCCTTCCAAATTTAAAATAATTTATATATTTATTATATAGATTTGTGGTGTAATGTCAAGATATTATATTTATTCCATAACATGAATTATAGGTTTCGAGGTATTTTAATAAAAAGAAAAAGGACTGAAGAAGTCCTTTTAAAATGATGTATACTTATATTAAACCCTTTCTAGGTTTTAAATATTTATTATAATCTTCAGTAGACCATTGTATTATTTTATTATATCTTGATTCAGTAAAGAAATCTTGTTTTCTATACCATTCATCTAATGTTGCGGTATGCTTTGAACAATTACAACTTTTACAAGCAGGGATACAATTATCTATATAATTACTACCATTATGTACTAAATGATCTTTATGGAAGTCTCCGTTCTTTGTGATTCCTAACCTAGTAAAATAATGATCTTCAATTTTTAGTCCACAATAAGCACATTCATTATTAAAATACTCTTTTTCATCAATCCACTCCTTCTTACTAATTATATGATCTTCATGTAATTGACCATATACTTTTAGTTTGTCTGGATTCGCTCTTTGCCAACCTAAAGTATATCCTGAATCTCTTTGCCTTTTCCAATCTTCCTTTCTATATTCTATTCTGTCCGGCTGACTTTCCTTTTTATTTCTTGATATTGCATAGGCTTCAGGATTTTCGATTTCCCAATTGTGACTCCTAATTGTCACACATTTTTTACATTCGCGCCAATAATATATACTACCATCATTCCTAATTTTAGTATAATATTCTGATAGTTCCTTGTTTTGTTCACACATTGGACAAATTTTACTATTCAATATTGTTAATGTTGTCATTATTTTTATTATCTCTCCCTTTAATTATTATTTATTTTAGTATTATAGAGATTAATAAAAATAGTTACGTTTTTACGTCCTTTGTTTTATAATTATTAATTGTGCTTTACTCCTTTCCTATATTTACCGTTCTACTCATTCTATCATAAGCAATATATTTATGTCAACATTTTATTTTAGTATTTGTTTGAGTAGAAAAAAGAAAAAGGAAGTTTTCACTTCCTAGTATGAGTCTATAAATTCTATGCAATGCTGAATAGTGCTACACTCTATTTCATCATTTCTGAGCCCTTCTCCATATGCCCATTCATCCTTTTGAAATACTGCATAATTGTCTTTGTTTTCTTCGGTTCGCTCCTTTAAATTTGTTTCAGCAATGACAAAGGATTTATAATTTTTAACTTTTTTCATAGTTTAGAATCTCCTTTATTAATTATTTTAACTTTATATTTATATTATCACTAATAAGGTTATATGTCCATAAGCAAAAAGAAAAAGAACCTCATTTCTGAAGTTCTTTAGTATTTTTGTATTAGTGTTCTGTAGTGTAATTTTTGAATGTTATAACCTCCGGCTAAAATTGTGTTAATTGACACTGTACTTTTTGTACCTTCTATTATTCCATCCATTCCTCTATGTCCATTGTATTCCAGTTTTTTAATTTTTACAATGTCTCCTACGTGATCCTTCAGCATGATTATTAATTCTCTTAACATAATCCAGTGTACATTTTTAATAGCTTTTTCTGACCATTCTTCTTTATCCCAATTTTTCTGTGCTTCCTGCTCCATCTCTTTTACTTTTTCCGTTAGAATCTTAATGCTTTCCACATTATGTTTCATGTAATTTTCATATGCTGTTTCGTTGATTCCTTCTAATTCTTTTTTATCAAGGATTGGTCTTAAGAGACTTAAAAAGGTTGTTTCTTCTGCAATGTCTCTGCTATAACCCTTTATATGGTCTGCATAATCTTTAAGATTGCTTACATAATTTCTGCTTGCAGGATCTAAGTCAATGATTTTTTGGGAATGGTCTTTTACTGACTGAATCATGTAATTTAGGACTCTATCACGTTCGGAATAGATTCCGCGAACTTCGCCAAGTGTTTTTGATTCGTAATGGGTTTTCATTTCCTTTTTGTTCATATGTAAGAACCCTCCTTAAAATTTATCATGATTAATAATACCATACAATTAAGCAAAGTACAATAATTTTATTTCTATAGTCTATAAAAATTTTAAAAATTGCGTTCGTTCCATTTTATCATGATTTTTATAGATTTGTAAATAGTGTATAGGAAATTATTTTATAGTTCTGCTGCCGATAAAACAAGAGTTTTATTTTATTTGTTTGGAATTGATAAGAGCAATAGAAGCTAATGATAAGGCCAGAATAAGGGATCTAAGGAATTTAGAATTGATAAAAGGTATAATGTAACCAAAAAAGAAAAGAGACTGCTTTCAGCCTCTTAAATTAGTTAATATTATTTATCTATTCTAATCCCCTGCTGCCAATCTAATGTATGTCTTTCACAAGCAAAATCAGAATATGTATTACCAGACATTGCACTTGTTCGAGTAATAATTTTAATTGCAGGATTTCCGCACCAATTGCACGAGTGAAATTGTGGCCTATTTGATTTGCTGTAGGTTAGCACATAATCTTCAATTTTTACATTTAACCAGTTTTTCAATTAATTTATTCCTCCTTAAAAAATAGATAATCAGAATAAGAAGAGAACTATTTCTAGTTCTCTAATACTTTTATAAATCCTAGCTCAGTTAATGCCTTAACATTTTCTTCGTTGTTCCGCATCGTGATATATTCATTATTAAGACAAAAGCAAGCTGTATTTTCCAGATAACTAATTCTAGGTCGTGGCGTATGCATAGGCGAATAATTTGTATTTATATATGCATTATTTGCAATTTCGATGCTAGAATATTTTTCCCATTTCCCTATAGATTTTAATAACCATTTGTAATCTTCAGTCTGTTTTCTAGCTTTAAACATGTATTCTTCAGCCATCTTTTTAATGGTTCCTGCTTTGATATTTAACTCCTTCATAGCTGAATTTTTACCAAAAGGAAGTATTTGATTGTCTTTTAAGATCCAATAAATATGTACAATAGTTCTGCCAGATAATTGGGATTTTTCTGCTTGACTCCAATCAGATACTTTAGCAGGGATTAACCCTCCATCATATGCGGAGAATTTTTCTCCTTTTTCAGTTTTCCACTCATATCCAACTAATTTAGATTCTGACATGGGATAACCTCCTTAAATTTGATATGTAATTAATTTAATCTGATAACCTATAATATCATTTATCCGGCTCAATGTCTAATATTATTTTAACATTCAGGACAAGAAAAAAGGAACCTAGAATATAGGTTCCTCAGTTTGATTGTACTCAAATATTTTAAGTCTGATTTTCTGGTAGTTCGCCATCCAAATTTCTGCTTCTTCTGTTGTTTGTGGCACTCCGAATAGTTTGAAGTCTGCTGCAAGGTATCCGTCTTTATAAAATGATTGAATTGATTTTAAAGTTTGTTCACTTGCCATTTTATTCGCTCCTTATTTAATTAATTTTTAGAAGAGAAAAGAGAATTATTTCTAATTCTCTAAATGCTACAATATTTAATGGTATCTAAATCAAAATTATTTAAGTGTAGATTATTAAAACGTTCTTTGAGTGCTTTCTCTGCTTCTTTAAATTTTTTACAAGCAAATTCGCATTGATCGTTTGTTTTAGTTTTGTCTAGTAAAGACCTGCACCACATTGTACGAATTTTTAAGCATTTGTTGAGCATAGATATAAAAATGGTTTTTTCTGCTTCTGGTAGAGATTTAATTTTATAAGATAGTGACATATGTATTCCCTCTTTCCTTAATTATATTTGATTTATTGATATTATAATAAGGCATAGGAGAAAATATGTCAACTAGAATAGATATAATTATATTAACATTGTTTGTGGCCTTAACATTTGTTTAGAGTGGAATTTGTATCAGATAGGATTTATAAGAGCTTGCAGGGCATTGTGGAAGGTCTGGAGGGATTATATTGGGATAAGATAAAGGAGTATAGAGCATAGAGCATAGGTAAAGAAAAAGAGAAGCTTTTATTTTACTTCTCTATTTGATTTTATGCAATTATATCTCTATCTAGGTCCATTGTATTACCAGGCTGTACAGATGATTCATAATAATTTTGACCGCATTTGTAAAAACTTACTTTAGGATTTTCTAGCCAGTCGAGCCATTTTTTAGCTGTAGAATTTTCAAGTTGTTTTAAGACATATTTTCTAGCTTGCTTTAGTGCTTCTTGCTCTGTAATTCCGGCGAATGTCGTTTCGAATTTATCATTTATGTCTAGTCTGTATATTGATCCTTCAGGCCAATTTTGCTTTGTGTAGTAATGGCTCATACCCTCGTGATAGCATACTTTTTTATATTTAAGAGAATCTAAAGTTTCAGCAAGTTCGATTGGATTTAGATATTCTAGAGAGTTTCTGCCGGATTTTTCGAGGATTGAAACAATTGCTTTACAGATAGTTAAGCAAAAACTTTCATTACCGAAGGAATTAATTTTAGTGCTATAACCCCATGCTACATCAGTATTTTTTGTTTCTGCAAAAATAGAGATTTGTTCTCTTGAATAACCTTCTTTTGATAAGTCTGGAATGATAGTAATTGATAGATACTCGACTCCTCCAGTGCTTGAGCGTTTGGTGGAATATGCTTTCATTTATGTATTCCTCATTTCTTTTTGATTTATTTTTGAATTGATTACAATAAAAAACCTATGATTTATATTATCATAGGTTGAGTAGACTTGCAAGTATTTATATTTTACTTTATATACCATGTATCTCCATTATTGTCTGAGATAATAAAGCTTGCTTTTTCATTTGGATTTTTTGAACTTGCATAACCTTTTTTAGTGTAATGAGATTTTTTATAATTTGGATGTTTAGCAATAAAATCTTGTGCCTCTTTTAGAGTTGGAAGTGTTTCAAGTTTTTCTCCATTGTGGCGTACAAAGAATTTAGTTGGTGTATTCATTTGCATTTTCCTCCAATAATCCAAGATCAATAATTTTATCATCTTTTATGTTTTCCGGTGTATTGTTGCTATCGACTGAGCAATTGAACCATTGACCGGAAATATCTTCTACAGATAGGATTGTGAAGACTTCTCCGTTTTCATTTTGTAGGATTGTATGATAGCAGGAATCTGAAGGGTTATAGGTGCTTTGTGTGGCGTATGCTATCATTGTGTAAGATGTATCAGAACCGGGAAGGATAGAGGGATTTGCATTTGTGGAAATGATAGAGGATGTTAAGAGGGATAAGGTTAGGGTTAGAGTTGTTAGGATTGAAACAAGGGATAATTTTTTCATGGGAATACCTTCTTTCTTTTTTATCTAAATACTGATTCAAGATTTAAATCTTTTCCGTGGCCTAATTTGATAGCATCATTTAAAAGATTATATACTTTCAATTCGTTGAAGGTATCAGCAGAAGTATTTTCAAATGCTACATGTTTAAATGCTTTTCTGCTTTCGCCGATAATGTAGTTTTGATCCATATAATTTCTAGCCTCTAGGATAGTCCTTTTACCGTTTAGGACTTTAGAAAGAATCTGATTTACTCCATTAGGCCAATATGCTTTTTGCATTTATGTATTTCCTCCTTTTGATTTTTGATATTGAATAGATTTGATATTGATAGTATAGCAAAATATTTAACATATGACAATATTTATTTTATTCTTCTAATAAAAAGAAAAAATGATAAGCAAATAACAATTCTAAACATGAGCTTGCGAATGTTTAGCAAGGGAGCGCAGTTCGCGACCGTTACCTGCTTTCGTTGCGTTCTTTGATTTGATCACATTTTAATACTATATAAGGGATAAATTTAATTCTTTATCCCTTATTAATTTATAGTTTTTGTGTAAAATTTATTTATTATTATCTCCGCACCAATTATTACTTATAAAGATATAGATTTATATAGTATTATTTCATGCGGATTAAATAATTTTTCTTTTCAATTTTTTCAATAATAATATTTAATTCAATAACAATATTTTGAATATCATTATTTTTCCATAACCTATTAAAACTTTTGGTATCATAATCAATTTGTTGTAATAATTCATTAACTAAATACTTATTATTGATTTCTAACGTATTAAGCAATTCAATAAATTCCTTTACTCCTTTTATTTCTTTTCTGCTAGAAGAATCATAACCCTTTTGTTCCCTTTTCTTTCTTTCCTTCTTAACTTTATCTTCATGCAATTTAAAATTAACTACATTAACATCTTTTAACTGACTAATAATAACATTTACTATTTCAATATCACCATTGATCAAATAAACATCAGCTTTATCATCAATATGTCCTGTCCCTCTATTAATTCTTTTAATCCCTTGATATATACTAGATATTATATCTGTTTTTCTTAAACTTTCCAACGTTTCATTGTATTTAAATCCCATATTTTTATTTATCTTCTGGAATTTAAATTCTTCCTCTGTTGGTATCTCATTAGTATAAAGCATATACATAAAAATATAGTAAGGTGCTGGCATTACCGGAGTATGGATAATAAAGCATTTGCTAAAATCTTTCCAATCATTTTTACCGCGCATATTCTGGAAATTACTATATTTTAAATTCTCTAAATGTATAAGTTTATCACTGTAATTATTATTTATGTGTGCTATATCTTCCTCCAGTCCTAAGACTAAAATATTATCCTTTGTATCACATTCCTTTGTAATTAAGGCCACGACATCAACATAAAAATTATCATCATTATGTTTCGCTGTTTTAGTTGAATTAGTATTAGAAATATGAATCGTCCAGTTATTGTGTGGAAATATACGTTCCGCTTCAGTCAGTTTAAATTGTGAACCTAATTTATATAGCTCATGAAATTTTGCTGAAGCATCTAATAATATATTATTGTCTAAGAAGAAATACTTCATGGTATCGTCAAATGTATATAGCGTCTTATTACTGACTAATACTTTAGGATTATTAAAATATTTCTTTAATATCTCTAATTTATCTAACAGTTTAAGTTTATTTGTAAATATATTCTGACTATATCCTAAATGAAACTCATAATTATTTGTAAAAGTTGTCTCATTGACCATTAATTTTAACATATCGATTGCCCTTTCTATTTTATTACTTTTAAACTCAAAATATCTTAATGTTTTGTCATGACATTGATCTTTCTTTTCTACTAAATCTGATATGATTCTATTGAATGCAACTTCTAAATCGATGTACATATTTTCTTCGGCATCTTGATATTTTAAACCTCTTAGGGTTCGCCTTAATATGTCTATGTCTGTATCTCCTAGTGAATCCATTTCCACCATATTTAATTCTTCGTCTATGATTAAATTTGTTCTCTCAGCTATGTAATATTTTCTTTTATGATAAGGATCTTTGCAGAGCTTTTTATACATTGCATGGGTAATTATTAATACTTCATATTTCTTTAAATCCTTTTCATATCTTTCCTTATTTTCTGAATTTTCATCTTTAGCCATATTTGTTTTAAATTTATTCAATTCATTTGCAATATATTTTCCCTCGTCTATAAATTTTGTTACAATTAAAGTTTTTACAGGTTTATTATTTAATGCAGTTGTTGTGGCTGAAAGTTCTTTTAAAGTTTCAATTATTGTATGAGTTTTTCCAATTGCTGCTTCACACATAAATACATTAAATAATTCTTCAATTTTAGTAAAAATGCTATTATTCATTATTCTACTCCTTAAAGGTATTAGTTGTTCGTTGGCTTGTTGGTTTAGTGTTTGTAATATTGATTTTGTAGACATCATTAAAAGTATTATTCCTCCAATCATGAAATTCTTTTATAGTTTTTTGTAATTCTGGACTATTAGAAAATATGAATACATTTAAATTTGGATTATCTCTTGATTGCTCCATATTATGCAGTTTAAATCCTTTGAGCATAAAGAACCCACATAATTGCTGTGATTTGCAAACAAAAACAGGTGAATAAGATTTTGAATAATTAGCGTTATTCATTGATAATTAACTCTCCTTTTAATTATATTTGATTACATAGATATTAAATAGGATTAGATCATAATATGATTGATATGTATTTGTTTTGTATATTTATGGATTTAAACTCCTTTCTGATTTATTTATAATGATTTTATTCTAGGAAATAGTTTTGATTATCCCTAGAGTTCCAGTATATCATCTTGCTTATATTTATGTCAAGGATTTATTTTATAATTTGTTTAGTTGTGATAAGGGTAATAGAGTATTGATAGTAAGCAAAGGTTATAGGATAGAATCTAAGGGCATGTAGTGGTTTGTAAGAGGTTTAGAGTTGATAGTGGTGGGATTGTGTAGGGAATAGAAAAGAGACTCGTTAGAGTCTCAATTAGAGTATGGTTTATTTATTTTGCTGCTTGTGGATTATCTACTTTTTCTACCTTTGTTCTTTCCTTTTTCTCGACTGCTTCAGATCCATATTTTCCTCTAATATCTTCCATGCTAAATGCTTTGTGCTTTTTTGCCTTATAATCAGCAGGTTTAAAATACCATGCTTTTTTATTTGCTGCATACCATAGTCCTGCTTCTTTTAGTAAGTGTTTAACTGGCTTTGTCTCTCCATTGATCCATAACCAAGAACCGCATATCTCAATTGTAATTTCAGGAATGAAGATAATTTTTTCTAGTGTTTCGCGGAAACCATCGTTTACGTTAGCGTAGAAGCTAGATTTCTTTTCTTGATCGTTTATTGGGTTTGATTTGATATATTCAAAAGCTTTTTCGTATTCTAGATTTAATGCTTTCATTGTTTCTAGGTTTCCGGTTGGTTTGTCGGGATGATGGAGCTTTACTAATTCGCGGAAGGTAGTTTTAAGTTCTTGGATAGTTTTGCATGTAGAGAAAAATTTGAATTTGTTCATTTGGGAATCACTCTCCTTAAAATTTAGTTTGGATAGTTGGAGTGGTCTAGGTTATGTAATTGATTTGATTTAGTTGAGGTATAAATATAATTATAAACAAATTTGGTTAGATGTCAAGAAAATATTATTTCTGTATTTGTTAGAGTTTAGGAAATGGAATAAGAGTATATGACTTGTGTTAACGTTAGAGGCTTCAGGATTGATTGTAAGAGGGTTAAAAGTTGAATAGTGGTAGGAATGTTAGACAAAGAAAAAGAACCCTTTTTAGAGTCCTTAGTTTGCTTTATTATTTTACTATAGGTTTAAAATTATTACATCCTTCTTCAAATTTATCAGGATCATTTAAGTATATATTGCCAAAACATTTATCTTTATTAATACATTTGTAACATGTTTGTTCTTTCATTTTAATTATTCCTCCTTTCTAAATTGCTTTTAAATCTTAAACTATCTCCAAACATTTCCTGAACTATTTCTAGTTCGTCGCTCAGTTCATTAATTTTATTAGTTAATTTTAACATTACCTCTCGAAGTTCCTCTAGTTCATACTTCATGTGGTAATATTTCTTCTTATAACTTTCTAGTCTTAATCTTTCTTGAATATCCTTTAACGCATGTGTCATTTAATTATTCCTCCTTGTAATCTTCAATAATTTGTCCATATTCTTCACAGACTTTCTGATTTGCTTTTTTACTTTCATTTTGATGTCTACAAAACTCTTTAGATTTTAAAAAGTAAGGACAGTCTGAACAAGTATAGAATTCAAATTCATCATATGCCATTTTATTATTCTCCTTTCTTTAATTTGTATAATTTATTCTATGTTATCAAATGTTATGATATATGTCAAATAATTATAATTATTTTAATATTGTAGAATTGAGTTGTTATAAGCAAATTGCTATGGTGTTATAGTGATTTTGTTATGAGTAAATAGACAAAAAGAAAGGAAAGACTTTTCATCTTTCCTAAACATTTTCTTCTCTTTTTGTGATATTCTCGAAATGTTTTTCTAGATATTTATACATTTTAGTTTGTTCCGCTTGTAATGTCTTGATATCCTTTTCAGTGGCTTCATATGTTCCAAATTCTATTGATATTTCAAGTTCTTCAATTTCGAGTGAATTGTTAATGCTTTCCATACCTTCGCTTGTTCCGTCTCCGTGCCAGATAATTAATTCGATTTGTGGGTTCTGAATTCTTTTAGACTTCATAGCGGAAAGGATTTCTTTTTTAATTTCTGTGTTAGTCATATTCAAGCAACTCCTTCAATACCTTCTTATACTGTATTATATTCGTCATTGATGAGGAATATACCTTTATTTTATTTTAGGTTTATTGAATTTTATTATTGTTTATACTGATAGTATTATTATATTTTACTTATGATGGATGTTAGGAATGCTATTGTCTGATATAGACTGATATGATTATGTAAGATTATACTGTATTAGTACAGATATATAATAGTAATGTAGTGTGTTAGGATAGCAAATTGTATGCCAAGTGTAATATGTTAGTGTGTTGAGTGTACAAATGCAGAAATAAATATATTGCGTGAGATGGTCAGAAAGGGGGTTTTAAGACGTTTGGGGTTTGGAGGTATAAGTTAGTATAGATATAATTATTTTGAGGATAGTTCGAATTGCGTTGGATTTTACTATACCATGGTAGGGTATGAAATGTGATGAATTTATACCCTCTAAGGGTATGTTATAGTGTAGTGTAATGGTCGGATTAGTTGGTATGAGTGGATATTCATATGAATGATAGTTCATGTATTAATATGCATAATGATGTATACTTATTAAGTAACAACTTATAATAATTTTGTTTGTTGTTAGTAAGATTATATAAGGTAAAATTGAGCAAAGAAAAAGGACTTTATTCAGTCCTTTAGATGTTTCATTATGTTCTTAAGCTCTTTAGACGTATAATAGGTAGTTGTATATACTTCCTTTGTTTTAGTGCTTACAAGGTATAACCTAGAGCGTGTGAACCCTATTCCATCGTTTTGCTTATGTGAATATAACTTATGATCGTTGACATGTAACAAACACTTCATAAGGTTTAAATTGATTGGATGTTCAATCTTTACAATGAATGAATCATCTTTAAACATGTTAACACACTCCTTTAAAAACTAATCAATTTTTTGTCTCTTAAATAATCTAGAAATTCTTCATATTCTGGCATACTCCAAACTATACCTTTATGTTTCATTAGTTTACCAGTTTTTGTAACGACAAATTGAACCTCTAAGTTTTTACCAGTTTTAAATATTCCATATACACTATATGTATAAGTGCTTATTTGACTTAATTTTAACATTGCTTAATACCCTCCTTTTATATAATTATTTATGTATTAGTATAACATAATATATATTATGCGTCAAACAAAGGAATAAGAACCCTTTCGAGTTCTTATTATAATCCATCTACTATGCTTTGTAGTATTATTTTATCCATACCATCATGACCAGAATATTTTCCAGTATTATATTCTATGTATTCGTTTAACAAGTTTGTAAAGTATTCTTTTTGTATTTGCGTGAATCTTTGTGAACTTCCTTCTGCTGAATTTTTAATTCTGGTGTAAATGTTCTTCCAGATAGCAAAGTCTATTTGATCATATTCATCTAAGCGCGATACGTCATTATCTTCACCCATTTGATCATAATATTTATAACTTTGATTATCCAAGAGCTTCAGAATGCTCTGTATTGAATCAGAATGTAATAGGTGTAAGATTATGAAGGGTATGAAGGATTGACCGGAAAGAGTGTAGAACATGTAAGATTATTTTCAAATGTTCCATGTGGAACATTATTTTTGTATTTGTGGAACATTTGTAGAACATTTTACATTGACTACGGTTGTAGTATTATAACTTCACTACTAACTTCACAAACTTCGCTTTTAAGATTTTTAGGTATATTAATGTAAACTGTATTACTTACTTAATACAATGATACAAGACTTCAACAAAATTTTGCATGTTATAGAAAACGAGTTGAATAGTGTAATTTTACACTATTTCATAATTACAGCTATCTGGCTCATAATCTTACTCATATTCATCCAATTCAGCCGATAATATTCATTCGACATTATTATTATCGAGTGCAACCGATACAATGCCAGGATATATTCTGTTCATTCATCCTCATATCATTCCTGCCACAAAAACGACCTTCTAAGCTCTTCAAATCTCATTCTCATACAATTCTATACCTCATTCCAACTCCAATGTTACTCATTCCCATTGTGTAACATTCAGAAAATGAAAGGAATGAAGCTATAGGCGGTTTACAGGGTTTTTATGTTTAACCGGATGTCTCAGTCTCAGTTTGTCATAGGCAAAACTAATAGACAAAAGGATACCAGACTACATTCCAGTCAAACCCTACAGCCCTACTCCGGCTAGGTTTACAAGTTCTTCCATTTTCCATTCGACAGGATTCGACACAGTACATCTAGGCTTAGACCAATGTCACTATCGAACACGATGCAATCACAAATATTATAAAATGTCAATAGTAAATTAAAATTATTTTTAATAAATTTTCTAAAATATTAAATCACATTTCCAACAAAATGTCAATACAAAAATCTCATAAATCTAAAATTATTTTTAATGTAAATAAAAATCTCACCAATTTTCCCTTCGTATTTTCTTCGCTAAAACATAATCAACACAACAATTTCTACCCTACTAATCATAATAATCTAGTTCATAAATCCATACAAAAGTCAAATAAATTTTAATAAAATATATCTATTTTATCTAATTACATTTAATAATCACACCAAATCCATAATATTAAAATTACTCACAAACTCTACTCTAACAACAATTATCTGGATCATGTAATCTATATAATCTATCAACTTTTACTAACAAAATTTCCATCTAATATTCATAAATTACAAAATTCATTTCAATCTAATCGAACAAATTCCAAAAACAATAATTACAATAAATGCATCCATAAAAATTAAAATATCCATTAATATAATCCTCTCTTAAATCCTTATCTGATAACGCTTTCGTCTATTATATCATATTGCTTCTATATAGAGGGGCGTATGGTTTACATATTCATCGATACAATTATCTCCTATATACGACTCTCTAAAATTTGGTGAAAATATTTTTGTGCAATCTGGATCTTAAAAATTTAATCTCAATCTTTAACTAATAAATAATAAAATAAATACTTGCATTATGAATCTCAATATGTTACAATTGATACAGGTACAAATCTGAGAAAAATCAAAAATCAGTATCTAGAAAGGAGTAACTATAAACATATGAATAAAAAATATAATAATTTCAAACAAAGTAATCTTAACCAATTCTCTAACTATAAATCACAATTAAAATCCATATCCAATCTCTATACCACAGCACTATCCTTCAATTACATCCTAAATAACATATTCTGTACATATTCCTTCCCTAAAGGTAAAACTAAATGGAGGGAAATTAGTTCAACAATCCCAGAATCTATAAGAAGAAAAATATCTACAGAAATATATCATGTAGAATCTGGTCATGGAATTGATCAAGCTAGATTAGCAGTTAAAAGTGAGATGGAAAAGTATATTGAGTATATGATTGGTATGAATCCTAATGAATAACACTGTATCACAAATATAAAAATAAATACTTGCATTGTCTTAAATAATATGGTATACTTATAAAGTAGAGGAAATCTATTAAATAAATTCAGAAAGGAGGATAAAAATGTTGAGTAAAGAAGAAATTGAAATATGTGCAAGTAATTTTGGACATGAATATTTCTTTCATTATGATATTGGTGACTGGAAACAAATCAAAGATTATGGAAAAGATATCCCAAAAATAATTAGAGCAGTTATTATTCAAGTGAATGGAATTAAAGATTATGATTTATTTAGAGTAATAATAGAAGATATAAACAATATTTGATATAGTATAATTATTGTGGTAAACCTTTTGAATAAGACATTATAAATTGGAGGGAATTGTGTTGGTATGGTTGTCAGTAAATATTATTGGTTTTACATAAGTATAGAAATAAATAAATATAATTAACTCTGCGTAGATACATTAGTATTTTAATTTTCGTTCCCCATCCTATTCCAATAAATCAAATTATAAATATCAAAAGGAGTTTTATAAATATATATATGGATGAAAACAATAAAATAACAAACAAATCTTTTATTAAAATACCAAATTCCCTATTTACAATACCTAAGAATGAATATGGAGAAGAAATCGGTGTTAGTATATTCAAGCAAATTAACACAGAAGGATCAGAAAATACTTAATACTTTAAATGATAGGAGAGAATATAAATTGTTTGAAAAAGAGACGGATTTAGAACAGTTAATAATTAATGATATTTCAGTAATTGAAGAGGGTATGGTTTTTATAGATAACCAAATTAAAATTGAAAATGGAATTATAGATATATTGGCAAGAGATGAAAATAATACACTATGTATAATAGAACTTAAAATAGTTGCTGATAGTAAAGATATTATTTGGCAATCTTCATATTATCCAACATGTTTTAATGAACCAACTCGGATGATAACTATAGCTCCAGAATATGAAAATCATATATATTTTGGTTTGCAAAATATAAAAAATGTAGAAATAATGAATTATGATATTGGTGAAAATGTTTTAACTATTAAACCTTATATACATAACAAAGAAAGAAAAGAAAGTATTAAAAATAGGATTGTTGACATTCTAAATAAAGAGGCAGTTTATAATAATTGCAGATATACTACTATTAATATAATATTACATAAACTTGTGATAAAAGATTCAAGAACTATAAAAAAATATTTAATTGAATTATTTAATGAAGGAGTTTTTCATCTTGAGGAAATATCTGAAGTAAATAATATTAATTTAATATCCAAAAATGATGTAATTTGCTATTCATTGTTAAGTTAAAAAACATTTCTCATTTTGCTTTAGCAAATGAATATATCTCTTTATTATATTTTTATCTTTATTACTTCTTTATTTCTTTATACTTGTATCTATCTTTATTCTCTGTGGTTTGAGTACAAATAATAGGTATACATTACAACGACTGCCTCACGCTATTACGTAAACATTACGTGTATTGCACTACAGTTTTACGTGCAAGATTACAATGTGCTATGTAATGTATACTGGTTTTTGTATAGGCAGTCACCTATGTAATCTAAGTACAATTTTACGTAAACATTACATAGATATATAAAAAATATTAAATAAGGTGGTTGATTTTGAAATGAAATTTGATAAAGAATATGCAACTCAATGGAGTGTAGAGGTAGATTACTTATCTACTAAAGGAATTAAACCTGTATTTATAAAAAGAGATAGTCAAATTAGAACTTACAAATTCACAAAAACAGAAGAATTATTCGTAGCATTAACTGAGTTTTATAATAGCCTAAAATAAAATAATAAATATGATTGAGGAGATTGATTAAATTATGAACGATGATCCAAAGGGAAACTATATTATGTTGCCAAATAGTATATATGATGATTTAAGTATTTCTAATGAAGAGGTTACGGTATTCGTATTAATGTATAAACATTATCAGTTAAGTAAATCAATTGGATTATGTTCAATTCAAGCGATAGCAAGTATGATGAGTGTTAACACATTAAATAATAGAAGTATGGTTTTAAAAATAAAAGAATCTATGAAAGGTTTAACTGATAAAAAATATATAATTAAATTCTATAATCTAAGTGATGAAGAAATAACCTTTGAAGAGGCAACATTACATAAAGATTCATTATTTCAGATTGAATTAATAAGACCACCAGAAGATCATTTCTTTAAACTCTATGATAAAGACATTATACATATATTTAATCAATTACATGGTGAAAACATTAGCAAGTTTAATATCGTAAGATATTTTATTGCTTGTAAAAGAGTATCACATAATACTAGTAATTTTGGATATTTAACTCAAGGCAAATTGAAAAAATTAATTACTGATTCTAGGACTATTCAGAGATATAATAAAATATTACAAGATGATTTACATCTAATTAGATACAATAATAGTTATTTAACTCCAGATAAGCATTATTGCACTACATTTATAGGCAATTGGGACGATGAGGTGAATTTTAATTACCAATTACAGATAGAAGTCAGTGCGAAAGGGTTAATATATACAGATAAAGTAAAATCTAATGTAAAAAGGAGTATTAAGCAAAAGATAAATAATCTTTCAAATGATAAAGATATTAAAATTAAAGAATTGGAGGAAAAACTTAAACAATATGAAGAATTACAGTATAAAGAGAAAGAAGTAATTAAGGAAAATGAACCTGTGCCTAAGCCTATAGGACTTCAGAATAAGAAACAAAAACCATTACCTATACCAAAAATATATAATGAAGATAATGAAGAACCTGATATATTTTAAGATTTATTTGGTGATGAGGAAGAAAATGATTATTGGGATGTAAGTAATCTTACAATTGAAGAACAGAAAGCATTGCAAGAGATAGAAGATTTAAATAGAGCACAGATACCTTTAGATGTTTTACAAATGATTGAGAATGAAAGAAATAAAAGAGAAGAGGACGATGAATAAATGATATATTATACTAAATTTAATGAAATTAAATCTGTATCAAAATTTGTTAAGATTATGAATTCCAATGAAGATATTACTTTAGCAGTAGAAACAAAAGATGAAATGTTTGCTATGATATTAAAACCTAAATCTTGGAGATTTGATGATTGCTATAGTGTATGTATGGTTGCTAAAGATAAAACCAATGCAAATAAAGGATTAACTATGATACATAAAAGTGTCCTTACTACTGATGAGATTACAGAGTTGCATTGTGAAAAGAGTGGGACAGATTTTAAGAATATGTTTAATAAAAACATTAAGGAATTGTTTAAGTGTAATGTATATGAGATTGACAAACCAATGAATATAATTATAGTAAATAATCTAGAAAATGAGGATTATTAGAATGGCATATGAATTGCGTCCATATCAATTAGAATCAGTTTAGGCAGTAAATAATTTACAACTAAATTTTAATACAAAAGAAAGAGGTAACAATTAAATGAAGAAAGCTATGAATCAAAACTTTAAAATGGTGAATATTATTGAATCAGTATCTACAGATACATATCACTGTCCAGTTTGTAAAAAAGAATTAATTAGGAACTTTGGTGCTATTAAACAGTTTTACAGTCATCAAAAAGATGTTGACGCAACTGACTGTGAAATTAAAATGAAACTCATTATAAAAAACAATATAGATTTTAATCCATCGGAATCAAATGTCCTTGCAGATGAATTTTATAATAAGAAATTTGATAATGTAGAAGTAGAAATGTCTGATTATATGTCAGAAGATGGGTATTACCTGACTCAGGAGCAGAAGGATATTATCTTTAGTACAGAGGATAGGGTTAAGGTTAGTGCGTTAACAGGTTCTAGTAAATCTACTACTTTGTACTACTATGCCAAAAGCAGACCATTTAAAAAGATATTATATTTAGTGTATAATAAATCTATGCAAATAGAGAGTCAAGAATTATTTAAATCACAGAAAGGAACAGAAATTCGTACAATACATTCACTAGCTTATTTTTACTGT
>Ga0209728_1000161_pt1 | contig 61805 bp, 132 predicted proteins | sample RifGroD1_FD_183997 | JGI IMG/M metagenome (GOLD analysis project Ga0209728, IMG submission 183997) | Groundwater microbial communities from Rifle, Colorado, USA - Groundwater D1 (SPAdes) (version 2) | ecosystem: Environmental > Aquatic > Deep subsurface > Groundwater | place: Rifle, Colorado... | reverse complement strand
TTATTATTTTTTCACCTTTAGAATATCGACATTCTGGGCAATGAAAATTATATCTTAATGAACAATCAATATTTCTTTTGTAATCACTATGTATACCATGTTCGCATTTCCAATAAACTTCTTTATCGCTATGAGGACTATATTCATAGGGAGATGTTTTATTTTTATCACTCCATACATTTAATACTTCAGGGCATACAGTACCCACACTATCCAATTTATGTACTTTGCCACTATTAGAATTACAATATGAGCATCTATTATTTTTTTTATTAAAGTTGTATATTGTTACTTTATAACTACTATGATAATCTTTCTTTTGACATATAATCCATACCTTTTTATTACTACCACGACTAATTCCCCAAGGGTCTATGTTGTCATTTTTATTATAGTCCCAATATTTTTCCAAAAAATTTTCTCCGTATTTATCAATGCCCCATTGGGCAAAGGAATTGCATTGATTGCATTTACCTGTAACTCGACTAATTTTCTTTAACTCACTTTCGTGTATATTTCTAGGACATTTAAAGTAATATTTCTTCGTAGAACCATAATTTATTTCATCTGGTTTTAATATATTTAATTCATAATCCCATAAATTAAGAACATCTTGTTTATTATTGTCAATACACCATTGTTCAAATGATCTGCCGTTCTTTAGTCTACCTTTTCTTGTATTTTCACTTCCAAATATTCTATTGGCACATTTATTACAATAATATTTACCATCACTATGAACACATTTTAAATAATCATGCCATTTTACATTCATTACTTTTGTACATCTATCACCATCGCACTTTATTTTTGCTAATATTTTAGCTCCAATTTGTAAATCTTCTATTTTAACTTCAAACTTGTCTTTCCATTTCGTGAAAATATATTCTTTATTTTCATAATGTTTTTTATTTCTGGGATGCCAATTTATTATAGCTAATTTGGTTAATAACCCAATAAGTCAGTCCTCCTTATTTTTATTTATAAATCATATCCCCTAAGTTGTGTGCGAATGTCTTTTACTGGTTTGCCAAGTTTGCCAATTGTTTCTCCTGTTGATAAATTATATTTTACGTTTTTACCATCATCAAAATAAAACACAAGATATTGATTCTCTTTACATGAAGTTAACATATATTCCTCCTATCTGATATCTTATCATATTAATCCTCCTTTCTACACGTAGGACATTTCCAATCATACCTATACTCAAAATTATCATCCTTATAATGATAAATCAGAACTCCCCATTTCATACATTCTTTACACATTTCTTGAGCATAGAATTTAGTTTTATCTATCCCAAACATTTCACATTGTTCATCAAAACACCAAATTTCTTGTAAAGACATTTGCTCATAATTGGCAGTATGAACTAGTGCCTTGATTGCCATTTCTTTTGTATTAATTTCTTCACCTTTTGAATTTTTAAGATACATGAGAGGACTCCTTTCTTTATTCTTCAACATCAGATTTTATCTGGTTATGTGGCCTCTAGAATCCTTGTTAGAGGCCACTTTCAAGAATCAACTAATTACAGATTCTTCATTATCTCATCAATTTCAAGTTCAACTTTCTTTTCATTGGAAAGAAGCTGATGCAATTTCGATTCCATAACTTTAAGTTTATTTTCTTCTTCTTTACAACTTACAAAATCAAGTTTAGACTTAATATCGGTAATCCACTCAACAACATGATATCCACTAATAACAAAATCAATTCCCAAATCTTTAGCAGAAATTGCATATGAATTTAGTTTAATTAATAAAGTAGTTAATTGCTCTTTCGTTAGAACTTGAATATTTACCCTAATACCATTTAGTTCAATTGAACAATTTGTAATTGGTGAAAACTTTTGAGATTTTCCTAATTTAATTTTCTTTTCCTCAATTTGCTTTTTTAGTTCCATAATCTTAAGATCGTTTGTTTCTGTTTTCATTTTTATTTCCACTCCTTAATTAATTCTTTATTTGAATTATAAGTTACTAAATATTTAGGGTTAATTGTATCAAAAACTTTTTCAAGAGATGCTTCTCTCATAAATATTTCATCTTTTCTACCCTTGGTGGTAGTATAAACATTATAAACTTCATTTTTCTTATCATAATTAGTATAGTGATAATAACTATAATGTCTTTGTCTTTCAATATAATATTTTATATATTTGTTATTAATTTTAACATAGCATTGATTATGCCAATAAGAATTCTTTTCTAATAATTTATTGAATTCTTCTGATGTATAATCTAAATATATATCATTCTTGGGTTCTCTAGCAGAATAACTATCGCTCTTTAATAGTTCATCCATCAAATCAGAATAATCTTCAACACAATTCTCATCTATTATATCAATAATATTGCCTGATAAAGATTTTATAGATGTAATTTTTCTATAACTTACATTTCTATTATAGAAAAAATATGTTTTTGTTTCTTTACTGTCCTTATTGTTTTCATAAAATCTGCCTAAATAAATCAATTCATTATTGGAATTGGATTTATATGTCCCACCTAATATTAAGGTTTTACCATCGAATTTCTTCTTTTCATGTCTTAGATCGTTTAATTTGGATAGTTCAACATAATCAGGAGATTCCACTGGGATTAACAATAAATCTGACCCAGACCAACCGTACACAAAAAATCCTTCTAACCCCTTACCTTTAATAGAACTAGCATTTTCAAGAATATAGAGTAAGTTTTCTATTGTAATTTCGAATTCAAAGTTTCGCTCATCGAATACTCTACAATATGATTTTCGATGCTCCCATCCCGAACTATAATCGCCAACTTTCTTATTTAATACAAATCCACTCGTAGGTACATTTTCAAACTCTTGTGGTTCAATTTTGTTGTCGCGCCAACCATTCCAACTTTTTTCTTTTCTTAAAACATTTCTTTGGTCATAATAAATAATGTAAGCAAGTTGTCCAGTGTATGTATCTTTGCGTTCTTGATAACCTACTTTAATAGTTTTTGGTAAAAATATTGTACTATTCATTATTTATTCACCATCCTCATATCCATTATATTTGCAAAATTCTTCATCACCCTCGAATATTTCCATAAATATATCTTCAAATGGTTCTCCCCATCTCATATTATTCCCATTGTTTGGTGATTCGTCCATAAGCATAGTTACAATATATTCAGCAAATTCCTGTCTTTTACCGCGCATTATTTTTGCACCTAAATTACTTCCATCATCACTACAATTATCAGGACTATTATGAAACAACCACACCAAATCTTTAAGACTTATTTCCATTTTAAGTTTATCATTGGTGATTTTAAATTTTAGTAATTGATCGTTAAATTCTTTCATTGTTTTATCTCCTTTTTATTCATTTTTGACATTATGATACAGTCATCACATTTTTTAACCCAACCATATAAAGAATTTGTCCAGACAGTAAGCAATTTCTTTCATCTCTTGAACCTTTAACAAATTTACATAAGGTATCTCCATTTTTACTTGCTTTATCTGTTTGTTCATTACAATATTCCCATTGTGGGACTTCTACTTCTGTTTCATAAATTGTAATTAATCTTGGCATAATTTATCTCCTTTCCTAATCTTCTAAAATAACATTATATATCTTCCCATCGATATCAATAAATTGAATATCAACACTTTCTAAACTATGTATTGGATACCCTGAAGCACTATCTCCATTTGGACAATTAAAATCTACTTTATATTGTTTTTGCAATTCCTGAATATGTTCATCCACATTTTCATATCCGTGATCTTCATTGGTATAGTCTTTTCCAACTAATTTCTTAACTTCTAGTAAACATTCTGCAATTTCATTAAAATATGTTTCATCAAATTCTTCCTCTGAGTAAGAATAATCAGCATCATTATAATCTCCACACATTTTAACATTATAAATTGGTTTTTTATTTTTAATTAGATTTTTTACAATTTTCATTTTACAACTTCCTTTCAAATATTTTTTATTTGTTTTACTTTGTTTTTTCTAATACTCTTTTAGCATAGCAATATGAACATTCTTCATTATCGTCATATTCATCACAATGACAAGCATTGTTAACATATTGAACATATTAGTCTTTTAAACATTCTAGTGCCAGTCTTAGTTCACTAATTTTTTCTTCTAAATTCATTTAATTAGCTCCTTTTTAATCTTCAATTTTTACAAGCTTCATACTAAAACTTATTTCCACAGGTTTATTAATTAACTTGCTACTCATGACAGCTTCTAAAATAGCAAGATGTATATTTGTTTTTCCACATTGCCTTCCTTGAGAGAGTAGAAGATATGAGTAATCTCTATCTGGATAAATTATCAATGTTATAAATACTCCTTTCTAAAATAAAACCATAATATTGTTTACGATCCATCAAATTGAACATAAATCTTATCGATATCCACCCTTTCATCCGCAACCCACCACTCAATACCACTATCATGTCGTCCTTCAATTTCCGATTCTTCATCTGTTTCTGGTCTAACAAAATACTCAAAATGAATGTCTTCAACTCTATTATAATCATCGAGATTTACTATTTCCTCAACTGCGTCCAAAATATCTTTTAATCTAATAAATCCTGCTTCTTCATTTCCTTCAGAATAGTAACATTCTTCAAACATCATTTTATTTAGAGATGAATTACAATCTGCTTTTACTAAATTGCTTGCGGTTTTAAGATCATAATCTTCATCTAATATTTCTCCAAGAAGTTTAAGTGTTGTCTTTCTGTTTGTTAAATCTAATAATATACTAACTTGTTCTTTAATGTCTTCGAATTCCATTTTAATCAATTCCTCCTTAAAATACTTCAATGCTATCTAATTCAAATGACTTCTTATCATCACTTAACGTAATACACCAATTATCAAATTTTCCTGTCCATAGATGCCTATGATTATCATTCATTATCATAATATCTGCATAAACCTCATGATCTGTAATTTCTATATTAGGTTCTGCTAAAATCATTCCTATTACTTGACAACTATCTTTATAATTATCCATATCTGTATAATTGTTAAAATCTTCACGTTTATTCCATACAATAGGTTTGTTTGCGAATGTGTCTAAAGAGTTCATAATCATTTCTTTGGTTAAATTCCATCCATTTTGTGTTTTTCCAATAGTCATTATTAATTGATTATTGAGTTTAATCATTTTATCAATTCCTTTCCTCACATAAATCCATCCTTTCTAATGCAAGAGTTGTACGCAATCCAGTCATTCTAGGGGGAATTATAATTAATACCATTATTAATCATATATTGCAAACGTAATTCTGCCCACTTATAATCTTCACAATCAATTGCATTATAAAAATCTTCTTCATTAAAATAAATAGTTTTCATATCAGTGAATCTATTTAATATTGCAAATGTTATTTTTGCAAACAAACTTTCATGCTGATATTGTCTACATAAATCCCATAATTCATAAGTGAATGTGTTGTCTTTCATAGATGCTCCTTTTTAAAACAATTAAATATAAATTTAATATCCTTGAGTAATTTGTTCATTTATAGTACGGACATCTTTTCTATTTGTTTTAATTATAATTTCGATCTCTTCATCTATAGCTGTCGGACTATACCCAAAATTAGATAGAATTTGATCTAATCCATCAAGAGACTCAGCATCCATAATATTTTCATTTTGACTTTCTGCATAAAAACCATTTTCATCATCACATTTTACGATACCTTTAAACTCAATTGTTAACATGCTCATCAATCTCCTTTATTTTTATTAGGGATGAAATAATCCTTTTAACCCAAATTAATCCCAATCTGTTTCTACATTATCACTGCCAATTTTTAAATACACATTCCCACTCATAGGTTTCTTTTGTACTTCTTTAATGACAATATCATGAATTTCTTGCCTAACACTACCCTCAATTCTCCATTCAATATCTGAAACTAATTTTTTTATTGAAGTATCAATAATTTTAGTTGTTTTTGATTCAATAATTGATTTTACTTTTTCTTCCACTAATTTTTCTACATTTAATTTTATCATTACCTCATCAATTTTCCCCTCAATAAGTTCGCGCACAACTTGTTTAGCCATTTGCTCAATATTCTTTTGTGGAATATTAATATCCAATTTAAAATCGTTTGACATATGATTACTCCTCCTTACCTAGATACTCTCTCACCTTATCTCTAAATTCTATAACCAAACTTCTCATATCATCATTTATTTGTGCTTCGGTTTTCAAGGCATCCTCATCTGAGATTTCTTTTGTAACACCATACATTTTCTTTAATGCTTTTTGTACTTGCAATGCATCTTCGTCAGTTGAACCATATCCATCAACATACATATCACTTTCCAGTAATGCTCCATAAAATAGAATCTCTGTTTTTGTCATAACTTTAACCTCTTTCTTAATCCTTTAATTCACCAAACAATGATACTCTTACGCTCTGATAAGCATCAACATAGCAACTGGCTACTAACATATCTTCTTGATCGTCTGCATTTTCTTTACTTCTACGCCAATTTGTAATAGAGTTGTCAAGATATTTTTTAATCTCTTCTGGATTATTGATATCAACTTTTTTATCTAATTGCATAAATTAATCTCCTTTCTAAAAGCATTTAAATTTAGAGATTTATGCTATAATTTTAAAAAATAATAACCATCTTTATTTTCTTTCTCTTGCTCTTCTTGTCTTTTCCTATCTTCCTCTGATATTTTATTATAAAGTTCATAAATCTTATTATATGCAGATTCACATATTTCAGGTATATTTTCTACATTAATATGTCTACTAAAATTTTTAGGTCTTAGTCTACCAGATGGTAAAATATCAATTATTTTGTCACTATTTATTTCTAAATCATGACAAATTCTATTAATTTGATAAGCCAGAAGATCACGTTCAGTTGGATGTTCTCTGTAAACTTGTGTATATAAGTGTAGCAAACATATTTCTATAGAATTTAAAAAAGTATCATCTTTCACCCATTCACATAAATATTCTTGCATAAACAATTCTCTATTATTGTCTCTTTTTACTCGATCCCAATAACCAACATCATAGTCATCTGCTTTACACCCACAACTTTTAGCTCCGCAATAATCGTCAGCTTTTGCCATTTCTATACCTCCATTTTTAATATTCTACCTAATTCCAATCTTACTGCACAACCTATAGAAAAATTATTTTGTAAAATTTTATTTAGTTCTTCTTTTGTTATCTCTTTATGTCCTATTGATTTTAAATCATTTAAAAGCATATCAACACTCTCGGTATAAGTAATTAAATCATCAGTGTAAGATTCTCTTTTACCAAACGCCATAACAACATCTCCTATGTTTAATATTTATGTTTTTCTTCTTTTGTCATGTATTTAATTTTTGATTCTCCGTGTTCAAATTTATCACATAGCATATCCCACGGATTTATTCTACCATCTTTGATAACAAATACCCCAACCAAACATTTCTTGTCAAATGCAAACCTTCCCCATTGCCCATCATATACTTCTTTTCTTATACAATTTATGCAATTTAGACAATCTGCCATAACTTTTATCAGTTCCTTTCAATTCGATATTTTAAAGTATTTACATATTTGGGATATGGAGCATATGGAAGCATAAGTGAGTATAAGAGAGGTGTAATTTTACACTTCCATATTTAATTCTATTATTTTATTTTTTCTAAAAATTCATCTTCAGTTAAAATTGGAACTCCATCTTTTAACGCTTTTGCTTCTTTAGATGAACCTTTTAATTTACCTACCACCAAATAGTCCAAGGACTTAGCGTAACCTGATCCAAATTCCCCACCTAACCCCTCTATGATTGCTTTTAATTCATCCTTCTTATGTGATTCGAAACTACCAGTGCAGTACAGTTTTTTACCTGCAAAAACTCCATCCACATTAATCACTTCCTTCTTTTCTTCTTTGATAATCTCAATATGTTTTAATAGTTCAGATACTTGAATCCAATTGTCATTATCCATAAAATAACTATAAACATTTTCTGAAGCAATTGGCCCAAAATCTTTTACCAATAATAAATCTTTTACCTTTGCACTCATAATTTCAGTAATATCATTATTGAAATGTTTACATAAGTTTTTACTACCTCCTAATCCAATTCCATCAATTCCTAGAGCAAAAATAAACGACTCTAATTTTACCTTTTTACAATTTTTAATTGCTTGGATTAGGTTATTGTATTTTTTAATCCCGAATTTAGGAAGTTTAATGATTTTATCTTTTTTGTTTTCCAAACTAAACAAATCCAAAATATTATTGATAATTCCATTTTCAACAAAGAGCAACGCAGTTTGTTCACTGAATCCATCAATATCCATTGCTTGGATTGTTCCAAAATGAGATATTGATTTTACAATTTGTGCCTTGCATTCTAATGAATTCATACAAAAGTAATGAACTCCATCCTGTACTAATTCACTTCCACATGATTGACAATGAGTGGGCATTTTAATTTCAAGCATATCCTCTGTAATACTATCCTCTACTACTCCTAAAATTTCAGGAATAACGTCATTGGACTTCCGAATAAATATTGTTGCACCAATTTTTACTCCTTTCTTCTTGATATCGTCCATGCTATTTAAGGTAGCATAACTAACGGTCGAACCCATTAAATCTACAGGTTCTAAAGTTCCTCTAGGAGTTACTTTCCCTGTACGACCAGTCCTGAATTCAATATCTAATAATTCTGTAGTTGTTTCTTCTGACTCATATTTAAATGAAATTGCCCACTTAGGAAACTTTGTGGCGAATCCCATTGCTTCTCTTGTTTTGATATCATTGATGCTTACTATTGCTCCATCAATTTCATAATCTAAATTAGGTCTAAGTTCTTCAATTAAAGCAATTTTTTCTTTAACTTCTTCAATGGTATTACATAGATAATAATCTTGATCTACTGGCAATCCCATTTCTGTGATAAACTTCATCATTTGAATGTAAGTTGTGAATTTAATTCCTTCACTGTATCCAATGTCATAAAAGAAAGCGTCTAAGTTTTTATTAGCAGTTTCTTTTGAATCTAAGTTTTTGATTGCTCCGGCAGCACCATTTCTTACATTTTTCAAAGGAATTTTAGCTGTTTCATTATATTTTTTAAAAGCACTTTTCTTCATATAGGCTTCGCCATGAACTTCAATAACATAACCACAAGCAATTCGTAATGGAATAGATTTAATTGTTTTTACTTGTGATGTTACTAATTCACCTTTAATTCCACCAGTTCCCCTTGTGGCAGAAGACAATAATACACTTTTATAAGTATTATTAATTGTCAGTCCGTCGAATTTTTTCTCTACAACATATTGAAGTTTTGGCAGATTATTTTGTTTTACAAACTGTTCATTCTTTTTATGCCAATCATCAAGTTCATCCATATTTTGTGCTTTGTCCATTGAATATAACCTTGCTTTATGTTCATGTTTTTCAAATTTGTCTAAAACTATATCTCCAATTCGTTGTGTGGGGCTATCTTCTGGTATGTAATTAGATTCCTTTTGTAAGGCTTCCAGTAGGGTGTATTTTGAGTCATATTGGGAATCTGAGATAGTTGGGTTACTAAGGGTATAATAATCGTAGGAGTGCTTATTTAGTTCTTTAATAAGGTTTTGAATTTGTTCAATCTTTTTCATTTATGACATCTCCTTATTCTGTTTAAATTTTCTAATATGTACATCTATTGTAGACAAACTACATTTATACTTAGTTGCCAATTCTTTTCTATTGTACTCTATCCCCACACCCATAGTATCATTATAAAGATTATCTACTTTGTATTGAGTCAATCTTTTTACTTTTGGAATAGAAATACAGTTGTCTAACATTTGAGCAAAATGTTTTAATTCGTTAATTGTTTCCGCTTTATTAATATTTTCATCGATCATATGAAACTTATCAATATTTGGAGCGAATTCCTTAAATATCAACTGCTCTCCTTTTAACCTTACTGAGATAGCAATATTTTTACTTTTATAATAACCTAATTGGAATTCTTCTTTGTAATATTGAATATTTACCTGCCATTTGTTAGTATTCTTATACCAAAACACTCCAGTAAACCCACTAGTATTGTTTCTTTGCATTGATTTGTTAGCACCATTATCTGAACTTGAAGCGACTCTTAGATTAAATTTTCTATTATCTCTCCTATTTTTATTCTCATGATCCACCTCCACATCTGAATTTAATAACATTCTATGCATTCTAATTTTTTCTATTCTATTTATAGTTGTAACAGGATATCCTTTGGAGTCTAAACTCCACTTCATATCTTTAACTTTTTCTACATCTTCAATATCAATCAATATCGTTTTGTTTTTAACAATATTGTGAATATCATATAATAATATTTCAGCATAATTTAGTTCGTTATTAATAATTATTTCATTTTTATCAAACCTTGTTCTTTCCAATACATGTCCATGTCTAAAAACCTGTTTATAATGTTTCTTGTAATACCCCTTTACGTGTTCAATATCCTTACATCCATTGGCTAAACACGTATTTTTCTTTTCTTCCATTTAATCTCTCCTTTATAATACTACAATTATATGTCTTTGTCAAATAAATTATTTTTTAGTTTTGTATTAAGTTTCTTACTTAATAACCTTCTTACTCAAACATTTACCACCATCTCTAAATCCCATAATAAATCCTAATTTTCTTAATCCATATTCATAAACATTTCTACGCCTATTATCGTTCCACCCTATGCGAATATAATCTCCATTTTTACAGAAATCAGAATTCTCAAATTCAATAATCTGATTCTTAGCCCATATTAAGCCTTCCAAGCCACACTTACCAGTTTCCTTGCCTATTAGTACATCTCTTTCTTCTGATAAAAATTGTCGGATATGTTTTTTCTTATTTGCAATTGCTAAAAATATTGAGTATTCTTTACATTTACTAAATTCATATTTATTGAAGCATATTATAATTGTTTGATTATTAGTTAATTTATGTGTTTTATAATATCCAAAACTACCATAATATCCTTCATATTTTATTTCATCAAAATTTTTCATTTTTCTCCTTTCTTATATAACATTTAAAATCACAAACTTATCCTATTATTTAATTCCACCAATTGCAAGACAAATTACCCATATTGGGGTCAAAACAACCTGCAAGATATTTATTATCAATATATGGATTATCAGCATTCAGTCTCTCTAATAAACACTTATCTTCTTTTTCGATTTCGTCAATAAAATTATCCCAATTTTTAGAAATAAAATTAATAAATATCCCATTATTATCACGTTCCCTAAAACGTTTAATCCATTCATCTTTCATATTCTTATCTGGATATACCATAAAAAATCTAATATTGTTTTCATTTAACGCTTCTCGCACGATATTATGACTTGATACAAAAATTACATCCACTTTGCCAATATTATCTTTAATATGTTTAATATAATTATTAGGGAAATTAGAATCTCTTTCCTTAGTATTAATTCCATTTTCATCTTTAACCCAACTAAAATTACTAGAATCTGAATCTAACATTGTATATGGTTTGTCATTATAATTATTAAACATGTAGGATTTACCACAGGCAGGAAATGCACTTACTATAATTGTTGGTTTGTATTTCATTATTAATCAATCTCCTTTCATTTTAATATGGTACAATACTTCCACTTAATGATCAATAGTAATCTTACCTGCCATATTACAATGTTCACATCGACAAATAGTCCACCTATATCTATCCTCAGCACCCATAAGACAATATTTACCTTCACCCAATAATTTCTTACGACTAACAAATTCTTCAAAACTTCTCTCAACATCAGAATCAGTTTTAAATTCATTAAAGGTATAGTGATTAAACCATCTCAAGCACCAAGATTCTTCTTCGACAAATTCATATTCAATATTCTTAAATATAACTCCATTATGTTTTGTTAATGTCCTTAATTTAAACTGTTTTAATTCTTCTTCTAACTGTTCTGCTGATTGATTTTCTTTATACATAATAAAATAATCTGTAAAATTATTCTGATAATCATCTTGATTCCAAGTGGCATAAAATTTATAGATTGGGAATTTATTTTCTAACATTTTTATTTATCCTTCTTTATATTTTAATATTTTTCGTCTTCCATATCTTTATCCGATATTTTTTTTGTTTCAACTTCAAAACCTAATACTTCTAACAAGCCAATCCATCCATAATTAGATATTGAGTGGCCTTCACATTTAAAATCTTCTCCAAAATTTACTTGTAATACTTCCCAATCTCCTGACTCACAGACTATAAGTTCAATTAACGGTTTACTCATTCTTTTCTTCTTCCCTTCTTCGAATTATAATGGTTATTTCATCATCAATATTAAGACGTTCCTTATTGACATTAGATAAACATTGGTCAACGCCATCTAATAAATTGTTAGTATCAAAATCATTTAATTCAACACCTTCTAAAGACCATCTATCAGAAGGAATATGATATTTTACTTTACCTATAAATTTTATAAATTCCATATAATTAATCTCCTTTCCTATAAATCGTATTCTTTATGACATACCATCAATCACTTCATCTAAACTATTACTACAATCAATTTCAAATACTTCCTCAAATAATCTACATTTTCTAATTAATTCATCTCTAGTCTCTTGAATATTTTTTAAGCAAATTACACTCATTATCGTATCTATTAATTACATGTCTTGTTTCTTGACATATTGGATAAACATGAATTTTTCTATGAGAAAAACTACTGCACTTTTCACATCTACATCTCATTATTTTAATTTCCTCCTTTCTTGCATAATAATTCTTAATATGGCATATAATAATGTCGTTACGAAAATTGTTCTCGTCCTATATTAACCTCTTAGAAAGATAAACTGGCTAAGAGGTTCTTTTTGATTTGAGTAATAAGATAGATAAGAGAAATAGGAGAATAATACCATGACTATAGAAAAGATTATAATTATAATTCTTGGAATGATTATTATTTTAACGCCAATTATTAGTATGTTGATTTACTATTTTAGTCATTAATCAAATAAACTAGATCAATTTAAACAATAATGCAATAGGTATTGCGAATATAGCTAATACTCCACCAAATATTATCAAGTATATTAATCCTAACAATACTATTAAAAATAATTTTATTAACATTAATAATAAATTTGTTAATTTAATTGCAATAATTAATTTTAGTTTTTTAAGTTTAAACATAATAATTTCATCTCCTTTTAAACTCGTCATTTATAGTATTAAATATAATCCTTATACCTATTATTTAATGAAGATAATTCATTTTCATATCTTAATCTACTGACAATCCTTGAATTCTCTTAAATTTTTCATAACCACCATGTTTTTTAATAACTTGAGCAATTTCATCATGTAATATTGTTTCTTCTTTTCCTAATTCACAAGAATCACAATAATGATGATAAGTAAATTCATTATCTCCCCAATACTCAGAATTTTCTTTTGTTTTATTTCCACAATATACACAATAATAATTAATTCCTATTTGGACAGTTTTACTTTCTTTATGCATTTTTTACTTCCTTTCTATATTAGAATCAACTCTGTAGCTTAAACCAATTCTTTGAATAAATCATAATCAATTTTTGATAATTTAATGTTTGTTTTAAAATTCCCATAGCTAATTTCATATGTCCAATTTGAAACTATTTCACCATTCATTTTTCTCATCCATTTTAAGAACTTGCCATGAAATGGAGAGTGGGTATAGATATTATCAAATTTATTTACAAATTCTATAATATTAGAATCATTTACAGAATCAGCAAATATTATTTGAAAGCTATTTTGTAATATATTATTGTGTCCTTGGCAACTAAACTTCGTTGTCAAACCGATATTGTTAAATAATTTTACCATTGGGATACATTCAATATCTATTTCATCGTAGTTTATTTCCATGAAGATACTCCTTTCACTCACCATCAATTATTACATTGAAATGCTTAAACAAACATCCAAATTGACTTTTCACACTTTATACAATAAATACCAATCACATCATACCTTTCCCAGAAATCAAACTTGCTATAATCATCAGTAACTACATATAAGCCTTCATCAATAATATCACTATCTTCATTATCATCTGGTTTAACTAAATTTACTTCATTACCACAATCACAAATTATCTTCATTAACCATAGGCCCACGATGCAATTTAACCCAATCTGGTTTATATCTATCTAATAATTTAAACATATTATCTCTGCCTACTCCATTTCCAGTGTGAAGATAGATTTCTTTAGGATAGATATTAGGATTATAATATCCAGCTTCAATGAGCCACTTACAAAGATCGTAACCAGTTTCAGTTTCACTTAAGTCGTGGTCAAGTGATAGAATATTGACATCATTGCTTAATAGTAACAGGCGACATTCTAGAGCGTTTTTTGCTAAGATAAAATGTCCAGGACATGGTCGTAAATCATCAAGAAATATATTAATCATTTGTTCTCTCCTCCCATTTAATATTTAATTTAATTAGCAATTCTTCCGCAAGAAAATTATAATTGGCTCCCCATTCACATTCCTTGTGAATTTCACAATTATGACAAGCATATTTTATATTGCTGTCTAATCTACATCTAATTAACGCCTTATCTTTAGTAGTTAATTCCATAACTCATCACTTCCAATTCAATATTCTATTTTCTATCATTTCTTTTAATTTTCTGTGAGTGGCATTATGAACAATATCGCTATCGCTCAATTGATATTGTACACTTTCCATAACTGCTTCTGGTAATAATTTATCTATTTCCATTTCAATGATTTGTTGAATATTTTCATTAGACATTTTCTTTCTAACAATATCCTTAATAATTTGAGTTAATCCTTTTTCTTGGATTATAGTTTCGATTTCATCTTTAATAATATTTTCTAACATTTTGTTTCCTTCTTTCTTAAACTTTAATAATAATTAGTATCATATTTTTGGAATTTGAAAATTATTAATCACCCATTCCTCATGAATACACATCTTATAAAATATATTCCAGACAATTCTTTCTGCATATTCACCTCTTATTTCACCATTGTATAAAGGAGAAAACATTAATGATAAATTATAATCAATATCTCTGTCAAATAATCATATCTTTCTATTGTTTTAACTCTTGAACCAATTATTTTGCCTTCTAATGGAATTTCTGCTTCAATTATGAATGAAATGCCATAACCATTGTCCCATTTATAAGGTTCTGCAATAATGTATTTATCATAAACATCTTTTGTTGGTTTAAATTTTGGTTGAAATTTATATTGTATTGGGAGCATTTTAAACATTAAATCATATCCTTTCATATCCTTTCATATCCTTTCATATAGTTATGTTTATTTCTTTCTAATATGATAATTATAATTATCTAAGAGACACTCCAATTCTTCATCATTTTCTAACATACATCTTTCTAGAATTTTATTGCTGTTTTTTCACAATTTATACAATTATCAACAATTCTTTGCTCAAATAATTCATCTTTCAAACTTTCAATAGTATCAAATAAATCCCTAACCATATCCTTTGCTCCATCAAAAAAGTAAAATGATCCATATCTATTACATATACTGATTAAACCACAACATGGATTTTCTAGTGTACATTTCATACAGTCGTAATTATCTTCTTCATCTAAATCAGCCAATATTAAAACTTTTAACTTGATTAATTCCTCATTGCTTAATATCATTAATTTGACAACCCTTCTTTCTAACAATGTTTTTTGATATATTGCTCTATTTTACATTCTTTTATAAATTCTATAATATTTTCATCATCACCTTCCATGTCTTCTAATAAATTAATTATACAGCACCTCCATGTTTCTGGATCTATTTCATATTCATTAAGAATTTCAATATCAAAAACTTCACGTTCTTCCCTATTATTATTTCTAATTAAATACATTTCTTCAGTGTAATCATAATCTTCACCTTTAGTAAAATCAGCTTTTTCTTTTTCAGTAAGTGGTCTGATAATTTCAAATGTTTGCATCTCTGGGAAACTAGATTCTGGATCACACCAATATTTTCTAAAATCTTTCTTTGTATATGGAAGATATTTATCTTCATTTTGTTTTTTCATTTATTCTCTCCTTTTAATTCTTATAATTATCAAAATCATTTGATATGGAATTTGAATATTGTTTAACAATTAAAATCCCTTCATCGTATCCTATTCCATAACAACGATAATTAATAGAAACTCCAAAATTATTCTTTTTTAAAGTAAAATTAATATATGAAATCTTTTTACCATATTCATAAGTCCTAATTTCTGATTTTGCATATCCTAGAACTGGTATCAAAAATTCACAGATTTTATTTAGTTTCTCTGTACCCTCATCCCCCCTCTTCTTTACTTTCAACACTCATATTAAAATTCAGGCCATCATTAGTAGGATATAGTTTGAGTGCATTAAAGAATGCTGTAGCAATTTCCTTTTCTATTTCTGCTTGCTCTAACTCCTTCTTATTTTTCTCATCAAGATATTGTGGATTCTTCTCTAGATAATGCTTACATTCTCTGATACCAAATTTAGTTTCTTCATAAAAGTACACATCTGTTTTATCAATATAATACATATCATTTAATAGAGAATATTGCAATTTATATGCTTGGGAGTGTAATTCTTGCTTCACCTCTCCAACTTTAACATTTATTACACAGATATTACCTTTAACACAATTATCACATTTATTTTTATACATTTTATCTTCTCTCCCTTCTCCTTTCAAATATATATTTAAGCCAATTTAATTTTTCTTGGAATAAACATCGATTTTGCTTTCTCAAATAAAGTCATACTATTTTCTTTGCCATTACGTATAACTTCAATAATATTTTCTTCTAATGGAATCGCTATTTTAATCATTTCAACAATTATTTTTGCCATATTCATAACTATAGATAATCTAGTATTTTGCAACACCATGTATTCCATGAACCCTGAAATATTCACAACTCCGGTAATACAATAATCTCCGATTTCTGGTAATTCTTTACCAACTCCTGTTCCAGGTTTTAATGATGAATAATTTAAATAAATGTTGCTAATATTATCTATTTTCCCTAAACAAGCATCAACAGCAATTACCAAATCATAATTCATTTGTTTCAAGATTTCCATACGCTCAACTATATTACTAGCATGTAAAGGGTCATCTAAAGTACCAACAACATTATACCCTAATAATTCTAAGGAACTTCCTACAATTGGCCCTAGAGAATCGCCTGTACTTCTATCTGTGCCAACACAAGCAAACAATACATTTTTATTTTTAGTAACTGATTTTATATTATTTATAAATTCATGTGGGTTGTTTTTATTGAATGTAATTTTCATTTATTTCTCTCCTTTCCAATTATCATTTAAACATAATAAGGCTTTCGTACCTCTATTGCATCAGAAACATCTTCATATTCCTCATAACTCTCATAATCCAATAAATATTCCTCATAATTTTCATAATAATCTCTCCAAGGATCTTCATCACAATTCCATATCCCACTAATTTGCCACTGTTCGAACAAATTTTGATGTAAATCATGATCTAAATCAAAAGACGAAGTAAAATAAGGGCTACTTTTAAAATTCGTTGGCACTATGGCAAATGATTTGATGAATTCTAAGTGGCATTTATCGCATATTTCATATTTAGGATTTCCATATTCTCCAAGATCAGTATTTGTAGTTTTAATATCCTCTGCATGTGGACTGAATGGTAGTCCACACTTATTGCATAATTTACCTACTGTTTTTTGTTGAACAATAACCGTTTCAATATTTTCTACAATTATCACATTAAATTCCTCTTTTCTTTTGATTATTATTTGAGTATTATATGTATTAGTGGAATGCACCTTGTTCCATTGCATGAGAATAAATTATATTTCCTCTCTCATCATCTTCGATAATTCTAATACCTTTTCTATGCCTATTTGCTTCTAACTCTTTAGTAATTCTAATTTTATTATCATACTATTATCATAACTATATTCTTTACAATATTTATTTTCTGCGTTTTTGCGTGATTTTACTGCATCTTCGAACTTATAGAATCTACCAAGTTTCATCACTTTCTTATTAACAGTTATATACGCCACCCACTTTCCATATTCTTTATCCCAACAAACTCCTTTAACTCCAGATTTATTATTGCTTGGTATAATTCTATTCATTTGATTTTGACTATCACTAACTAATCTTAATTTACTTTTTCGATTATCTGTTATGTTATGAAATATATGATCGACATATTCATTATCTTTAGCATTCATTATTAATCTGTGCATATTAACATGTGTATTATCATTGTCATCTACATTAATATTTCTTGCACTAACATATCCTTTACGCAAAGACCAACAATAATCTTTAATTAAATCATAGTCTTCTAAATCAAAATAAAATTCTTTTCCTTTAAATGTATATCCTATACCATATTCTCCTGATAAATCATACGTGTTGAACTTCTTTTTAATTAACTTATTTAAATTAATTATTTTTTCTTTCTGTAAGCACCCGCAACTTTTTGTGTTCCCACTAACCAATGAGCCAGATATTACAGATATAACTGTTTGACATATGCAATCACATTGACACAACCAATATATGCCTTTCTTTGTGTTTCCATAATCTCTACTAAGTACAGTTAATCTTTCAAATACTATACCAGTTAAATCTTTAAAATTATTATTTATTAAATTCACCTTCTTTAATTTAATATGTAATCAGCGATTAATCAATTCTCTCTCAGACCTATGAATTGCTACTAGACATTTTTCTTCCACCATTAGCTTATACCTTAAGTCATCTGGTCTATTCCTTCCGAACTTTTTAATCATCTCCTGTTCAAGTTTCTTTTGTTCGACTAATCTTTTTTTGAAATCACCATCAAAATATATAACTGTGTAATCTGTTAACATTTCTAACACTCCTCATAATTTTATTTATATATTTACTAATTTATTCACATGATATGTTAATCTTCTAAGATTGTTACAATTGCATAAGTTACTCCGAAATCTTTAGCAAACTTATTTGATCCATAACCACTTCCAACAAATAAATCTATTTGAAAACTCTTTATTCCACCTCCTATATCACGGCTAGTATATATACCATCCCATTTCTTGTATTTGCTATTTTTGAACGTAAGCATGACTTTAGTACCAGTTGGTATGATGATAGGATCAGTAGCAATTGTCCTAGCGGAGACAAGAGTATGACCTTTTAAATCATAACCTGATGAAGTTATACCATAGTCCTTTGAACCTCTAGATTTTTGACATGATTGATATGCTAATGTATAAGCAGAGACTTTGAATACTTTGTCTATTTTTTCATTTACTGATTTAATAATTTCCTTTTCCACATCAATTTTACTTGGAACTACTATGTATTGTTTTCTCAATTCCTTAATTGCACCACAGGCATCACTCCCTAAATAATTAGTTTTCTGACTAGCAGTTTTTATAATTTTATTCTCACTTATATGATTTCCATTTGCACTTCCCACAATGAGAAAAGCACTAATTAATGTGATGAATAATTTATTATGTTTTAGTGTAGTTTTTCTCATTTGATAACTCACTTTCTTTTTATGATAAATTTATTTATTGAATTGTATTAATTTTACTTATGTAATATCGAGACATAATAACACATCCCGATAATATAAAAGCAAATCATGATTTCTCCATTTGATCAATTGCTTTCTGCCAACTACCAAACTTATCTATAAATACAATAGCCATTGGAAATTTCATGTCTTTGTTGCTTGGAATTCTTCCTAACTTTTCTTTCTTCTTTTTCAATATTTTGATTAAGTCTTTTTTAGTATACTCTACTGCAATAACTTTTTCAACCTTATTGTAATTCCCAAAATATTCTTTAATTAATCCTTCAGGATAAATGGCGTATATCTCATTTTTATCCAATACTCTTTCTTTTTCTGAAAATAATTTCTTTAAATGAGATATAACTGATTCTTTAGAGTTTTTACTAAAATCAACATCTTTATAGATGTCTTCGATCAAACCTGCCTTCATTAAAGACTTCTCCCATGAACCAAATCTATTACTATAAATAGCACTACTAGGCGTTTTCATATCAACTCCTTTAGGAATCCTGTTTAGCTCTTTTGATTTTTCTTGGAGAATATAAATCAATTCGTCATCTGTATATTTTCTATGAACGAAATCAGTGTGTTCATTTGTTTGATACAATTTATCTGCCCATTCTTTAAGTTCTGGATAAGCTTCTCCTAAGCAAATATACATACTACCATCAAAAACTGTTGAAATCATTCCAACTAATTTATATTCTTCAAATATTTCTCTATTTACTTTATGTTTAATATCATCAATAGTCCAATTTAAAATATCCTTGAAAACATAGTTTAGAATTTTCTTAGCAGTTTGAAGTCCTGCGACTCCATCCCAAAATCCAGAAGGAAATGATTTTAGAGAACCACTTTTGACTAGTTGATAAACCTCTATATCATCCATCTCAAATGTGTCAGTTGATCTTCCTTTGAATACCATGATTATTCACCTCTCTTCATTTATAAATGTTGTTTAACTAGCGTTTTTACGACATGTAAAGAGTCAATACAAATCTCTTTACTTTTGTCGTTCATTAACATACCATCTACTTTTATTCCCTCCTTTCCTAATAACACTATCATATTGTTGATTAAAACACCAATATCTTCTGAATTTACATCAATAATGTCAGAAATTTCTTCTTTTATGACATTCTCATTTCTTAAAAAATCATCAATTGTCATATTTAAATATGAGCAAAGATTTATAAGATATGACATGTCACTTATTTGTTTAATCTCTTCTTTATCTTTAATTTCGTTTAACCAAGCAGGAGGAACATTTGCAGACCTAGCAAAATCAGCAAAATATTTATGTCCCAACCTTTCTTTAAACAAAAAAACCTTTTCTCCCACGTTCATTAATATCAATTCCCTTCTTATTGCCATTTGCTACTACTGAGAACATATCTATATCCAGTTTCTTTCCTAGATATCCTACTAAATGTAGCAACTGTTGATTTACAAGTGAAAATTAAAACATCTTTGCTAATCCAAGCATCATTATCATCCTCAATTTTATTCAACGTCCATCCCTCTGGATCATAAACAATTTCAGGCAAATACTCAATTCCTTTATCTATTGATTGAAATATTCTAAAATAGGTCTTTTGTAATAATAAACTCAAAACACTTTCACTTTCAATTTCAATTAATTCCATCAAGAGATATAATTGAGCATGTAAACAATATAAATCTTTACTAGCGTGTCCACGTTTATTCATCTCCACTTTAAAAGAAAGAAGCAAATTATATCTTTTCCACATTTCTAATAGCGTATTTTGCATAATATTTACCTCTCATCATTCAGATACGATTCAATAAGTTCTCTAGTTTTAAAAACATATTTCTCCTTAGTTTCACCAAATTCAAATCTCTCATTAATTGAAAGATAATCTTCTCTAGTCAATTCGCCTTTCTCTTTTTTCAACTTTTTAGCATATTCAATAATAGCAGAGAAGTATAAATTACTTACACTAATATAAGGTTTTCCTAACCATTTTTGCATCCGTTGAATTCTACTAGCAAAAAATTGATAATCGACCTTGCCATGTTTGTTGCTCCCTGGGACTCTAAATACATATTCAGTTTTATTAATCATTCTTCCCTTATCTGTACTTTCGTATACCCCATTTTCATTGGGTTTTGTTTTTAATCCATTATTTGAAATATAAAAATCTTGATTAATGGTTTTTTTGAGTAAATCTAAAGTATAGTCATCAACTTCAATCCACCTCAATTCGCCATTATTTTTGGTAAGATATAATCTTTTCTTTTCCCATTTAATATCGTCTTCTTTTAGGTTTACTAATTCTTCAAGAGTATTGCCTTTTTCAGTACGGCCTCTAACCCCTAGACTTGGTAATTCAAGAATTGCCCTATCTTGATAATTTGCTAATTTAGATTGAAATTCTCGACACTCTGATAGAGGAATATAGGAATTTTCTTTTGCTTGAGAATTAATATAAAATTTATAGTTCGATGTTAAAATGCTAGAAAACCTGTTTTCATTGTGTCGTACTAGATTCTTAGGTGAAATGCAAAAATCTACATAAGTTTTTAATGGAGATAAAACAGTTTGAAAAGCGAACTTGTTTTTGTTTTTATATTGCACAATTAATAATTCGTCTCTCTCTTCTGTATTAAAGTTGTAAATAGGTTTACCAAGTTTTACTTCAAAATCATCTGCAAGTTTTAAAATATAACGATAATAACTTCTAGTAGATTTTAATTGTTTTTCTAAAAATTCTTCCTTAACTTCAGGATCAACTTTAAATTCCACTTTTTCTTCATTTTGTAATTCATCATTTGCAATTTCAATCATTTTAAAGCATCTCCTTTAAATTAATTTCTGAAAGAATTTATATAAATTTGTCCGTGTAGACTTTTTCATATCTGAATCTTTGTTCAATTTAATATCATCCCAGAATGTATTTTCCATACTGAAATCTATCTTATTTAAAATTTCTTCAAGAATATCTTCCCACTTTTTCACACCATATAATCGCTCAGACAAAGCGATATATCCTGCGAACATATTCTTATGATTGATATAACTTACCTTCTGAGTAGCTTCAGGATGTTCCATAAACTCTTCTACATGCAGTCCTATAATATAATCCATAACATTTGCTATATGCTTTGCAATAGGTCTTACTTGAAGCTTATTAGTTAATTTATCTCCATAACACTCTTCAATAGCTAATGCCAATGTGGACTTCTTAGCCATGCCGAAATGTTCAAGTTCAAAATGTCCAATTTCTTTATCGTTATCCTTTATTTGATCTGCAAATTCAGAGGTATCAATATCTTTAATTGCATCTACGACTACATTTCCAAGACTAGCAGTATCCATATTTTTAATATGCTCTTGCTTCATTTTTTGTTGTTTATTAATTTCTACCATATATTTTTGCGCTCTAATTTCACTGTAATTTGTTACAACTAATAACCAGTTGAACTCTAAATCTTGGTTAATGGCGAAGGCCAAGCTATTTCCGACCTTCCGATGAAATCCGTCAACTAGATTTTTAGTTCCTGAAATAATAAATAAATCACCTGTTTTTTCATCATAATCTAATTCATCAGTACCATCTTTAAGAACATTTACCACAATAGTAGTTGGAAATTGATCTCCTGAAAGAACACCATCTCTAATTTCTTTTGCATTTGTTTTGTTTAAGTGTATTCGCTTCATTCCATACACATCAATAAGTGGATCACGTTGCGTTTTAAAATTATAGATGAGTTCATTTCCAGCATCTAATTCGGCGAATTGTTTTCCTGATATATATCCAGAATAAAATCCAGTAGCAATTCTATTCATTTTAGGGAAAACAATAACTTCGTCTTTTTTATCTACTTTCTTTTCAAATTTATAATCATTTAAGTTTTCAATCTCAATTTCATTGAAATAATTTTTAGGATTAATCATTAATATTTCTTCAATTTTCCCCAATGGTTCTTTATCATCTGATTCCTTAAACATTAGTGCGTTATACATGCTCATAGTAAAAACAAACAATATGATTAAATCTTTACTTTCATCAATATCTAACGTGGATAACTCTCTATTTTTATTTAGAATACCAACTGCTAAACTACCTTTCATATTTCTTTTGTCAAACTCTTCAACAATTATTTTTCTTACCTTGTCGTTCGATGCATAATCTTCAATTAATACATTAAGCCCACGAATCAATTCAACCGATTTTTCTTTTAGCATAAATATCACTCCTTCGCATTATTGTCACAGTAATGACACACTTATATAATATAATATATCATGACTTCCCTAATAATGTCAAGGAATAATACTTATTTTTATATAATAAACTACTCCACGGAGAATAGAAGAAGTAGTTTATTATATTGCATAATTAATTGGTCTATTAATTACTAAATTACATTCGTCATCATACCCAAGCATTGATGAAGACAACATAAACACATATAGGAACAAATACATGCTTTTACAATTTCCCAAGGATTAGTTGAAGAATCTTTATCACATATGACCAAATTATTCCCTTGAAATTGCACACTCTCTTCAATTATTTCATCTAGATTAAGTCTTTCAATATGAAATGTAAGATCAAATCCTGCAACTATTTTCTTTTTATTTAATAAATCCAATGCTTTTTCAGCCGACTCTTTAGTTATGTACCCTCTAGATTCTTGAGAAAATGTTTTAGAATTAATTTCACTAGGTATGTATATCCATTCTTTATTATTTAATTTGCAAATACTAGTTTTTTGACAATAATTACCGTCTTGATCCTTAATAGTCCATATAAATCTTTCCTTATTAATATCTATTTTTTTAACACATTCCATTTATTCACTTCTCCTTTAGTTTCTAATATTTGGTATATTCTACAAATAGTACCTGAATTCTTTTAATACCTCCTTGATAATAGTATATAGAACATTTGTTCAGGAATCAAGAACAAAATTACCAATAATTTCTTAATGTTGACACGTTATGTTCTGTTTTTCGACATGATTGTATTTTATTTATAGGTCTAATGTCATAGGACTTTAGGACTAATTTTTATGAATCACTTATAAAGGAAATAAACTGTCCCATTTTACTACAATTAAATAATTCTAACAATAATCCAAAACAACTAGCAATGACAATTATTTTTAAATTAAGGTGGAGAAAGATTGTCATTATAATTGTCCATATTATAATATAATACAATGACAATCTTTTGAATTTTAATCTTTCTAAAGGATCTGTAATCGGTTTGTTTATTGAATCCCTAGGAATATACCTAACTACCATATATAACGTCGTTAAGACACAAAATAACAACAAAAAATAGATGTTTTGAATAGACAGACACCTTAATATCAACTTCATAATCAATCCAGATCCAATAAACATCACTATAGACATAATCTGGCATCTTCTATGCGTTGAAAGGTGTATTCCTCCTGCTATACTTCTTAATGAAATAAAAGTTAATGCAATAAATATAACAGGAGTAAATACACCTAAAACCAATGAAAATAAGATTAATAATATCATAGTAGATAATTCTTCAAAAACCCCCTTGATAGCAAAATCATAAACTTCAATTTGATCTTTTATAGAAGGATATTTAGAGTTTGGTACTATTGTGGATAAGTATTTTGCAAAACGATTTGATAAATTATTAAGTAAAATCATTAAAACTCCTTTCTTTAAGCAAATACTGATTGTTTGGCTGTATTTAGATTGCGATTATTTTCAAATTGATATGTTTTAGTTATTCCTCTATTCAAATTCATTAAAGCCTCAATGGCAATTTTTTCAGGTACATTTAAATCAATGATTCCATCTGCCTTGGCTACTGCCACAGAAATACGAAGTAGTAATTCAGGAGAACACTGTGCTATTTTTTCTACTACTCCAGATCCAGATATTAATCTTCTCTTACTAACAGTGTCTTCAACTTCGCAACAAATAATAGAATCAGATGTTAAGCCTTTATATTCCTTGCTACTTATTTCTATATGCGTCGGCAATTTTGCTTTACTGCGACTGGTGATTGTGAGAACTTTGGTATTACTGCTTCGTGCATTGCCTATAGAATTCTGAATTATACACACTGGACGATGACCAGTTATCTCACTATCAATCCCACTATCGCCAAAGTTACAAAAATAAATTCCACCTCTCTCAATTTTTATATTTTTAATTTGTTCCAAGTCATTATTACAATAATTAGAATAACCGCAAGCTAGTGTTAAATCCTTGAATGAAACTCTGCCTTCGGAATTATCAGATACAACTTTTAGGAACTGCATTTGGGGATAACAATTTATTTTCCCTTTTATAACACTTTCCATATATTGCCCGCTAACCCCACAATCTCCAGCAAAACCTCCGATTGATCTTTCGCTACCTTTTGCTTTAATTACATAACTGGCTACTTTTTTGAAATCCTTTTTAATATTTTCCTCTGTATTAAATTTTTTGACCAATGTGTCTAACATAACAATACACTCCTTTTTATTAGCAATTAGATAATTAATTTTATTAATTTATTTATCTAATTATATACTAAAGTGTATTCAAATGTCAACAGTCTTATACTATATTTATAAAATAATTATTTTTATAGTTGTAGGGAAGACTATAAAATCCTCCCTACTTATGTTTACTTATTTACTTAAGCACTTTGGAGTTTGATCTTCTTCTGGTTGAAAAAACCAGAAACGACAAGCAGTTTGAACAAGGCCCATTGCTACCAAACCCAATAGACTAGCAACAACCGTATACATTTTTACTTTCATTGTATTCACCTCCTCTCACCCATATAAAATTAATTATATATCAAAGTCTACTACCTTATCTTGCGTTGCAAGATTTTCGTAAACTTTATGGGCTTGTTTTTCTCGAACTAAGAAAAAGTTTATTATCATTAATATTAGATATAATACGAGTGCAGGAACAACTAAAATACTCATTGATATAATTACTTGCCCCAATGTTGAAACTTTGTCTAGGATTTTATCTCCTCCAACTAATTTTATAAGATAAACTGCAAATATATTGGATAAAACTACGAAAGTTGTAATAGGAACAAGTAGTGAATTGTGTCTAGATATTGAATCAAACATTTGAATTTTTACAGCATTATTGTTTTTAATAATAAAAAATGTAAGTATTAAAAATTCAAATGTTCTTGAAGGAAAACTTCCGACAAAGTTCCAAATCGCATTATCATTAATATATGTTAAAGGTTTATTCAATAATAATAACATTATTGGAGCAGTTACAGATTCTAAAACTCCTAATATTAAAAGACTTATAGCTAAACCTGCGAATATTTTTTTGTAATCTCTCATATTGAAGTTGTCACTATTCTTTTTTGCTACATATACCATTAATATGTAAAAAAACACTAGATTTAGAATGGTTAATATCTGACTAAATAAATTATTTGTAATTATAAAAGTATTTATATCCTCAATAATTGATATTGGTATTACTGGGATTAATATCCACTTAATGTTTTGTTTCCACATCAATACATCTAAAATTCCAAATTTCTTTAGAAATATTAATGTCATAACCACTAAGAAGAATTGCTCCGGTATAGTTACTAAAATCAAGTTAAAGAACATATTTGTGATTCCTTGCATAAATATTCCCATCTCTCTTTCTCTATCTTTTATTTATAATCTTTAGATAATTATAACAGAAAGTCAAGTGGTTTACAAGTCCATGCTATAAATTATTTTTATTTTTGTTAAATATTAGATGCTTTAACAGAACCATAAATTAGAATAAATGCAAAAGAAAATATAAATATATCTCCGATACTATACGTACTTATTCCATTGTCCATAAAATCGCAAAGTGGTATTAATTTTGTTGTATAATCCCCTATGACATGAAAATCTCCATACATTGATGAATCAAGGAATTTATCTGGATTTGTAACTCCAGTAGAAAATGTAATGGAAGGGAATATCGGCATATGATTTGAATTTACTTTGATAGCAATATTATTCAGAACTGTTCCAATCGACATAAATATGATTCCTTGAAGTAATTTCATTGTTTGGTTGTAATGTATTGCTAAGACTAGAAAAGAGCTTAGAAATGCCATTCTGAAGATATTAGAGTATTGTAGCAAGGAGTAATCATTGTTCCATGTTGAGTATTCTAAATAGATATAGAAGATTGACATAATAATCATGGGGTAAATACTCCAATGTTTGAATATAGGAGTCAGTTTGTATGATTCTTTTTGGAATTTTAATTTCCCTAATTCTATATGGATTTTAGATTTAGAGATTAAGAATGAGAGGAGTATTGATTCGATCATGTGATTATATCACCTCATTTGATCACAATTTGTCATATTTTAATTTTAATTCATCTCTGACTTTAAAATCAACTATTGGTTTTCTATTTTTTGTTTTCTCTAAGAAACGTCTAGACTCTTCTAGGAAACTTTCCCACTCTTTCATTATAGAATATTGGTCTGGAATATTTCTATGTTCCTCATTATATTTTAGTATCCCTTTGAGAAACATTTCCTCAAATTTTAACATAATTATTAAGTTCCTTTCTAAACTTTTTCATACTCTGCTCTCAAATTACTATAAGTCAAAGGCACTGCTGATATATCTTCAAATCCTTTGCCATATTCATCGCAATACCAAAAACATTCAGAAATTTTAGTAATATACCAATACTCATCAATAGCGAAAGTAGCTTTATATACTTCCCTATCTTTACAATTTTTAATTACATCTGCTAAGTCCATGATTATTTTCCTCCCCCTGCACAAGCAAAAAATATACCAATCCACATTATAAAAAACCAAGCAACTGGACTTTGAGGTAGAATGTTAATTATGACATGTTTATGTCCTTTATTATTTTCACACATGATTTTATTTCCTCCTTTTACTTTTCTATTTGAATACTTTCTATTTCTGAAATTCTGTAAATAACACATGTATCATCATTCTCTAAAGCATCAAAATAAGTTTTACTATTTAATAACCAATCTTCAAAAAATTCTTTAGTTAATTTTGCATCAGGGTAATTATGTACTGCTCCACTTTTTAATTGAATTTTTACTCCCATTTAAAATTATATTCCTTTCTTATCAAATAAATCTATTCTTTGTTTGGAATTGATAACTTATCTGCATAATTTTAAATTCTTTAACCAATTTAACTCTTTTGGAAAATCATCATAATCAATAATGCCCATATTAACACAAGTTAATGTATTAGGTTCTAAATCTGTCCATCCTCTATCTCTAATTGTAATATATTTATTCTCTTCTAATTCCTCTAATTTAGATTGCGGAGCATACAAAATAATTTTCTTTTGATAATTCGTCATATATAATTCAATAGTTGAATCGTATAGATTATTTTTATCATCCATTGTATTATAGAAATATACTGCTACCGCATGACCTACTTGACCAGCCAATTTTCCTTTATTAATCTTTATATCTTCATTGACTAATATATACATTCTTAAATCCATTTGTAATCACTCCTAATTCCAAGTCTCAACAGCACTTTTACACACTTCATCATAATTATATAACTTCATATTCATACCTTTATCATAACTCAAATACTCAGTAAATAAATAATATTTACTTGCCATGTATGTACAATCTTCTATTTGATGACAATTTTCTTCTTTTCTCATCAAACAAGTATTATAACTTTGACAACCACAACATTTTAGTTTACATATTTTACAGTTTGGTGTTTCTTTCATGTACATCCAACTCTTTTCTAACTATTTGAAATCTGTTTTTATTTAAGATATCTAATTATCTAACCAACATTCCCAATCAATACAAACTTCATGATCTTTTATGATATGATCATGCATCATGCATCATACATATCATTATATAACCTATTTCTGAATAATAGTTCTTAAAAGACCTTCTGCAAGTTGAACAATTAATATCATTTTCACTACTATATAGTCTAAGACTTTTAATCATAAAATTCTTAAATTCCTTTCCCAGAAAATAACTCTTTCGAGTAATCAATTAAACCTTTTTTAAAAATTCTAAACCATTTTAAATTCAACCATCGGCTCAGTCCCACTAAGAATTGCATTACCACACGTTAATTCTTCCTGCATCTTCTTCCCATGATGCAATAAAAGTCAATACATCAAACCCAACTTTCTTCAACGCTTCTTCGTGGTGAATATAGGGATATGATTCTGTATAATCTCCTATTGTTTGGATACCATGTTTCAATGCTTCTGTTGTTTTATGCATTGGTGTAATTTTAATAATAAATTTATTAGGAGCAAATAAATCTCTTAGTTTTTCTGCGTCAATTGTATAATCCGCTACTGCAAAATTCAATGTAATTTTACGTCCTTTTGGCATATCAAGATATTTTCCAATTTTTGATATTTCTTCAATGCTTAAAGAATTTCCAGAAAACATTTTATTTCTCTCTTCATTGTCAGTTGAATTAATGGAGAATTGTAATCCTGCATCGCCTCTAAAATCATAATTCTTAATTTCCATCCAATCATTTATAAATGGAATAAGATTCTTATTTTTATTTGGCAACATTGTTGAAATTACAGGATGAATTAATGATCTATTTATGTATGGGTATAATTCTTTTCGCATATTCTTCGTAAACTCTATTATATTAGGATTCCATGTAGGTTCTCCCATTCTAGCATAATGAACATTAAGACGTTTTGTACTAGTTACTTCTGGATGCAACTCTAAACTTAATAATATCTGATTCAGTAAATCATTATATGTTGCATTAATTCCTTTGCCAACTTTAGGCACATCACAAAATAGACAGGCACTATTACAACCATATTGAGTTGATATTGTAATTACCCATTTTTCTTCCAGTGGTAACAATTGAGTGTGTTCAACTTTTTTGTGTTGATTAAGATTTATGTCTTTTCTATAATCCCCAAGAGACAAACACTCTAATTTTCCTTTATCTCCTTGAACGATTAATATATTACCTGTTGGAACTTGATAATTTTTTAATATTTCCACTTTATATTTTCCTTCTTTCTAAATATTATTTCCAAAAACCTTTAAAATTTGATTTTGAAAGTATTATGATTTTATATCTACTACAATTGAATAGATTCCAGATAATAATCTTAAAAATATACTGTTGTGCTCTCTATTAATATGTTTGCTTTTTAAATTATAATTACTATCAAAATAGAATGATTTATCAATATCCGAATACTTTTTACAACCTTTTATGGCAAATTTTTCATCTATAGCAATAAAATTACGTCTCATAAATAATTCAATATAATTCATAAATTATTCCTCCTTTGAATTTTCCCAAGAAAATATATCCTAATCACTACAAAATGTAATATATCTACCCGTTACCCCCATTGATCGTCATTCAATAAATATTTATTGTAACCATTTTCATCTTTACGAATATCTACAATTGTTTTTACAATATAACCAAATGTAAACCAATATCCAATTGGATAATTTGTTTCAAAATTATTTCCTAACATATTTACCTCCCTCAAATAATTTCATCTTTTGTTGTTTCTACTGTAAGTTTTGTATCTACGTATCCATTTCCAGTTATAAAATCATGTGGATTGCCACCAATTGTAATTTTAATACTAGTGATGTTCTTAAAACCTTTATCTAAAAGATAGTCATTTAATATATCTTTGATTTCATCCTGATTAAAACTAACAACTTGCTTAATCATCAAAACAATCCCCTCCTATTCTTTATACTAATATCCAATAAAAATCCTGATTTATTTGCTTAAAAATGCTCTACACTTTCTACTACCATATTACCTTTTACATATTCTTCATAATTAAATTTTGTCACTACCGAATAATCTTTACTATTAGATGATGCAATATCTACAGATAAAACATATTTTTTAGGACAGCAAGCAGCTTTCTTCCAAATATCTTGATATATTATTTTTCTTTCTTCAGAAAGTTTTTCATAGTTTTCATCTGTTTCACAAATAATTTGTTCAATCATCTTGCCAACTCTCCCTTTCTTTAGGATTTTTCCAATCTAAAAATTCTTTCTCTGCCCTTTCTCTACATTCTGGACAAAATCCTCTACCCATTCCATCTGTACATAAATGAGCATTCCCATCTTTTCCACAATACCAACAAAGGTAAAAACTATTTTGTTTTGATGGATGCCAAGGACTTTCTATACTTCCTTCTTCAATGAAGAGATGCCCACATTCTTTTTCAAACTCTTCGTCAGTCATATTGTTAATGTGATCTGCGACTAATTTTAATTTATCTTCCATTGGTAATTGCAATATTTCTTCATCTGTCAATTCCATTTATTCCACTCCTAATAACTATATTTTATATTATGTATTAAGTAGGGAGAGTTTAAATCTCCCTACTTATTTTTAACTATTTATCTAACCTATTCTAACTCACTAAGCATCTTTTTAAGTTCATCTTCGGACATGTTTTGCAAATTAGATTCTTGTTTTGCTGATAGAATTTCCATGATTTTTTGTTTCTTTTCTTTTTGCTCTTTTACTTTAAGTCTTAGGTTTTCTTCTTCCTGTTTAACCTTAACGATATATTTAACGATTTCAATCTTTGTGTCCAATTCTTCGTCTTGTTTAGTTTTTACATCTAAAAGGCTCTCTTCGTTTGCTTGTTTAAGTTGAGAATTTAAAACCTTAAAAACTGAATCTAAATCCTTAGTATTTAACGCCCAAAGATCCTCAACGCTAATCATACCTTTGAAATTAAACCTAAAACCGTTACGGGTAGCTACCTCGAAGATATTTTTTCCATTAACATTTGTCATAATAAATACACACTCCTTTTTATTCTTTATATTTATTCTAGAATTTAATTTTAACCATTCTCTCAACATTTCCCTTGACCTTGACTAATAATTCATTTCTCTTAGTAGAACTGAATGCAACTCCGCTAAGTTGATCTTCAATATCTTTTACTGCCATTTTTGCTCCCAATGCCTCAAAAACTTTTCTATGAGGCACTAAATCTTGCTTTAAAAATTCAACGTAGAAACCATTTGGTTGTTCAGGATTGTTACAGCCCTTTAACATGAACATAAAATGTTTATTTCCAATTCCATGTTGTTCATCCCAATAATTGGGAGATAGACATACTACCGAAACAGGAATAAATTGATTTGTTTTTAATCCCCATACTTCTTTTGATAATACGTTGGATGGTAATTTTTCCTTAATAGTAAATCCTGTATTTCTATTAAAAGTTACTTCTGCAACAACAACTTTTTCATCTTGTCTTAATTCTTTACCATAATCAAAAGAAAATATTTGACCATCAAATTCTATTTCTGCTCTAAAACCACCCCTTCCACCGCGATTAGAAAAGTTATGAACTAAGAATTTATAAATACCTTCTTGCATTCTACTTTTGTTAGTCCATGTAATATTTTCAACAGCAGGTTTTTCTTTGATTGGATTTCTGATATCAATATCTAATTGACCAGTCGTTGCTCTATTATGACTACTACTATAATAAATCAGATTACCGCTAGGTTCATAACAATGAGCATCTAAATCGTTGCCATCATACTCATTATCATTCCATTGAATTGAAAATCTTAAAATTCCTTCTACATTACCACCAGCGCCCTTTACATTCTCTTTCATAGAACTATCTGTAATATTTCCAGAATAAGACCATGAAAAATTATTGGCCCATCTGAACATAGTTTTTGAGTCTTTGTTTTCCGGTGCAATCAATGATACCATATTACTAGCATGTTTGTTTTCCAAGAATATTTCAAGCTCTTTTGCTGTAGGCAAAATGTCTTTAATAAAATTATCAATAGAAATTTCTTCAACTTTTGAAAACTTTTTAGGATTAACGGGGATATTACTAGACATTTCATCGAATACATCTAATCCACTGATTCTTTTTGCTGAATCTTTATTAGAGAATAAAATGTTATTCACTGTAATATCATCGAGCGTAGCGAATCTTCTGCTTAATGATTCCATATAACCAAGTTCTTGCAATGTTTTCTTAGCATCCTCTAGCATTTTCTTGGTAAATATCGCTTTTGGCCTCATATAACTCTCGGGGGCCACAATCGCTTCATATTTCTTAACTGCTAAATCTAAATCCATACCTTCGCTGATATTGATAAGCAATGTTCCAATCGAATGATTCTTAATTCTTCCCATTGCTCCACCTACTTTTACCGATTGTTCCCAAGTATAATTTTCTCTGTCCTCTTGTTTAAGTTTATCATATTGCTTTTTATATTTCAGAAACTCAGTCAATACTGCTTTCCACTCTTCCCCTTTATACAGACTATTTTGAGAAATAAGTTCCAATACAGTCAGTAAACTTTCCTCAGTGATTTCTTCTAATGATCTTTTGAATACATTTCTTGTATCCCTAAAACCACCTTTGATATCACCTTCAGATTTTCCACTGGTATTAACAAATTTCTGCGGTAGATCAAGATAAAAGTGTTGCCATTCAGTTATTTTACCATTTACACCCTTTTCAAAATTTTTGTCTGTTCCAATCTTTTTATCCTTTGTAACATAAATATCTGAAACAATTTGAGATTCAATATATGCAGACAAAGCATTAATTACTGGTTGGAAAGTTGCATCGTTAGTTTCAAGGTCCCAAATAGTAGTGATTTTATTGTCTTTAAGAAAAACTGCATTTCCGATATTTTTAATAAAATGTCTACAACAACTACAATCAAATTCTCTCCTTCCTCTAAAGATTTCATTTGTGCCTGATGGAAAGCTGTCAAGATACAAATTCCACATATATTCAGCATCTACTTTTACCTCGAATAAATGAGTAGCATCCTTTGAAAGTTGTTTAAAGTTTTCTTGAAACAATTTTTTAAATTCTCTAAATTCCATCTTAATCAATCTCCTCTTAATTTTATTTTATTGTTAATATTAATAAAATTAATTTATGTATGACCTCTTATCATCATGTTTTTGTTTCACATCCTTTTAACGTTTAACTTATGTAAGATTTCTATTTACCATGTGTTTATTATAACATTATTTATTGATTCATGTCAAGCATTATTTCTTTACCCAATACTCAAATTACATAATCCCTTAACTTCTTCAGGTTTTTTAATTGACTCATAAATACCATTATTATAGTCAAACTTATAAAACCATCTTGCTCTACAAATATTGTGTATGCCACTTTCAATATATTCAATAACCGCATAATCATAAATTGTTTCATTAATATCACACGAATTTCCTCTTACAGAATGATCTGCTTCTAACCAAGTTTTCTTATAGCCAAAACATCTTGAGCCTTTAACACCATAATCTTTATCCAATTTCTCAATTCCAGTAATAAAATACATATTATTTACCTTCCTTTCTAATTACCTTTAAAAAATCATTCTATTCACTTCAATCCCAAAACCACAAACTCCCCACCGTTCATAACCCTATATTTCTCAATATCCACAACCTTACTATCTTTACCATTAATACTTATTACATTACCTTTTTTAAAGTCTTTATTAGGTGTATAGGCAACTACAACCTCATTTTTATCATTGTATAAAAGCACATCCATTTGCATTGACACATTAATCATCCTCCTCTATTATTTATTAAATCATTTCAATACCATTGTAAATCAACCTATGCTTCTCATCAATCCATCTATCTTCATGATAATGCCCAAAATACCATTGCTTATACTCCAATTTCTCTTCTAATACTTCAAAATACTTGTTAATTGAAGTTAAATTCTTTACCCACAATCCGGCCATTAACTTCTCAAAAACACTCGTAGAGCAATCATGAGAAATAATCACATCGATTTTATAATTACACTTCTCTAAATTATCTAACCCCTCTTCATATTCAGCATGTGATGGCATTTCTCTTTTCCACCATGATTTACCTTCGATCCTATGTTGCTTATCGATTGAATCAGCTCCACCAAAAGTAAATATCTTTTTGCCGTTGATATTAAACATTTGTCCACGCATAAGATGAATAACACTATCATTGATAAAATGTACTTTACCACCATTCCACATTGAAACTGGAAGAGAATCTAATATATCGTGATTAGAATGATTTCCATCACAAAAAATTGTCGTGTATTTCTTATCATTTAACCACTTTAACCAATATTTCTCTTCTTTTGAATTATCCCATACCAAACCAAAATCTCCACAAATTATCATACAATCATCTTTTGTTAATTCTTTTTGTATTGGGAAATTATCCATATTGAATCTTGACATTTTTCCGTGTGTATCTCCGGTTATATATATCATCTATTTACCTCCTTCATATTTCAAAATTCTTCATTTAATCTCTTATTAAAATATTCATATCGTTTCCCTTTTTTAATTTCTACCTTCATAAATTTATTATATTTTCTTTCTAAATAAATTGTTGCATCTTTATACAACCATCTTCTAATTTTAATCAAGTTTACAGTGCCACTATATCTCAAAGCAACAATATTTGTTTTACTATTTTTCTTTTTAGTTAGTTTTGTCTTATTTAAATTACATTCTTTCATTAAAATGTTTTGAATATATGCCAAAAGTTCCTCTGTTCCAGTGATATTAAATTCTGGGCTATTATCCCTAATTAAAAAACTTATACTACCATCTCCGTCAAAAACACCTCTAATAAAATGATTATATAAAGATTCATCTAACCATATTGGAAATTCAATCTTAAATGTTTTGTTTTTCCCACAGCCAAGTTCAAAAAGTCTTTGAGATAAACGCACACTAGTAATACATAACCTAATATGATTATATTCTTTATTATTAAGCTTAACCTTAATTTTTTGTAATGGTCTATCGCATTTTAAAATATCTTTGAATATATGTAAAATAGTTATATCCTTATTATTTAATGTTATTTCTATATAATTTAAATCTGTATTGTTGTAACCATCCGCATTATTATTTTTCTATATTCCCATTGGCCTTTAATCAATTCTTCAAATTCTTGATGATTTTTGATATGTCCGAACATCAGATTTTCTGTAATAATTCTGAGGTTAATATTGTTGTTTGCCAAGTTGTCTCAACTCCTTTTATGCTAAATTTCAACATGTTTCTATTTAAATGATAAAAAAATAACAACTCAATTATTAAAACTAAAAAAGATATTGCAAATATATAAAAATAAATATTTTGTCGTTTGGAACACATAATAATTTGAAGTTTTTCTTTTATCTTTTTCATTTATTTGCTCCTCTAAATCTTAATTATTTCGTACATTTCCTCATCAATTTTTAATTCACTAATACTGGTATTACATTTCCATACAAAGGCCAAATTAATATCATCCGTATAGGAATTGATTCCATGTTCACTTGATTTTAAATACGATTCGGAATCCCTTGATTTTAACACAAATTGAACATTATCCTTTTGAATATTCATAACTCTCTGACCTATTGATTTTAAGAAATAACTACCATGATCCACATGACAGCCTCTGCATCCAATATGCATTTGGGCACGTTCTTCTTCTAATAGTTTTCTTGCAAATTCTTCTGTATCTGCTTCGACTTCGATTTTTACTAAAACATTAGCAATAAATTTCATATAACTCACTCCTTTTTATAATCCTAGCAAACCACACTTTTCTAGGACATCTAACCAAACAAATCATCAACTTTGCAATATAATACATTATCTTTATATAACTTATCTTCAATTATCTTTATAGATGTTGTAAATCCACCTCGTAAAGACAAATGACACTCGCTTTCATTGATAAATTTAGTATTTAAAACTACTGCTCTTATTCCATATGCAGATATAAATCTTTCAACTATCTTTTCAAAACTAATAATCATAATTTACTCTCCTTTCACGCAATGGTTTTTGCCTTATTTCTTAACCAACTTTTAACCACTCAGGCCACTCACAATTATTATACTTCAAAATGTCAAATTTTTCACCCTTATAATAATTCCTATATGCCTTCACAGTATCTTCATTTCTGTATTCTAAGGGCATTGCTTGAGTGAATGGAGTTAAACCCTTATCAGTCAAATTTGGAGCATCTAGAGCTAATATAACATCTCCTGACTTATGATCTTTATCGTTGTACCTCTTCTTATATTCATCATACAAAGCTAATCCTAAATCTCTAAGCCATAACCAATTAGATAGACTTTCTCTTGCCCATACAGTACAAGGATGATTTTTGTGTGCAAGTTTATATGGTGATTTATGAGATTCATTTGTGTAATAGAAAGCACTGCATAAAATTTGCGATGCCTCCAAGAGCATTTTTACAACATGCTTATCGCAATGATATTCAGCACATTTCTTGATGTCTAAGTCTAAGACAAATATATTCATATGTAAATACCTCCTAACTATTAATATAAATATTGTAACACACTATAAAGAATATTACAATATTTATATTTGCATTTGTAAGTATTGATTGAACAATTTTCTTTTTAAATTACTCTAGCAATCTTTCTCATATTTTGCGGTGTCATATCTATATTCCAAGAACCCACTTTATCTAAATGTGGTGTGTCATGGTAACTAGCAAAACTACACTTGTTAATAGAATAATTATAGTATGGCACATTCAAATGTTCATGTGTAGATTCATCTACAACTAATGGTAATTCTAATTCTACGCATGATTTTCTAATTATTTCATCAAGTTCATTAAATGAGTCAAGTCCAAAAACGAATCCACTATAATCGTTTTCAATTTGATTAGGTTTGATTAGAGTAAATAATTTTTCTACAATATCGTAATTTGGTGGTCGTTCCGCTTCAATCTTTAAATCCTCTATAGTTACATATTTGCTGTCGCGTGTAATTTTAGGAAGATAAGAAGAAATATTATCAATAAAAACTACTTCGATTGAATTAATTAATTTCTTTTCATCTTTATTATAATCTATACTTTCTCTCAATTCGTTATAATCCTCAAATTCAAATAGTCTTGCTGAATGTCTTTGAGAACTTCTTTCACCAGTAATCCATAAAACTTGTTGTCCTTCTTTAAACTGACCTAATTTTTTGAGAAAGGTAATTTTGGCTACACAATTGGCTAATCCATCATCATGTGTTCTAACATCATGATCTTTGAAAAGATTTACAATTATCCCTACATCGCTGTTGTTTTTAACAATATCTTTTGCACTAGTAAATATAAAACTTTCTTGATAACCCATAATTAATTCCTTCTTTCATATTTTTAATTCTACTCTACAATCGTAACAATGTGTATTTTATCTTCTTGATAATAAGCTTTAATTAATCTATCCTTATATTCTCTTGCTTTCTCAATATCGATAAAATTATCACTTAAATTCCACCCATTATTTACACTATAAAATATTACTCTATACATTTTTAAATACACTCCCTTTCTAAAATCAATTAAAAGAATAAATTTATCTGCCTATAATTTGTCGATTATTAATTGCATTGACTAAATCTCCCAATCCATTTAAACTGTCCTCGACATACTGAGCATCTTGATCTTGTCTAATCCTTTTATATTCCCTTAACTCTTTAACCTCTGCATTCAGGGAAATAATTTCTTGATCCATAGTAATAATATGGTATGCCATTTGTACCACTGATTTCCTATCCATTGTTTTTATCCTCCTTACTACTCTCTAACATACCTCTAACCTTATCAATTTGTTCTTTTGCCATAATACGTCCACCAGTATTTAACATAATGAAGTATCTTAGAATTTGTTCTTGAGTCAAATTTCTTGCTTCTGCTTCGACTATACCATAATCTCTAAAATGATATTGATCTCTATCAGATAGTTCGCTAAATAGCTTACCTTTATAAGTAAATCTGTCCTCATAAAAATCAAGAATTGCTCTTAGTCTCTGTTTCCCATCTAATATTTCATATCCATAACCAGTTTCTAACCACTTATCCGAACTATAGTGAATAAAAGTAAACTTTCCAATATCCACATTATGAAAGATAGAATCAATTAATGAAACTTTATCTTCTAAATTCCAAACAAATTTACGTTGATATTCTGGTTCGAAATTAATACCAAAATGATATGCTTTGGTGAAAATATCGCCCATACCTCTTTGAGAATAATTCAATTTGACATCTCTATTCTCAATAAAGGATTCCTCAATTGCTTCAATATATTTTCTAACATCCATCCATGTAACAAACATCCATTGGTGCTCATTCCTAATTGGGTTCCCACGATTATTATTGATAGAAGTATAATCAATTTCATATATTTTGTTTTCATTATGAATTGCAGAAATATGAACATCTTCTAAATTACCCATTGACACCCTATCCCCTATATTATGTTTGTATGTAGGGTTAGGAATTAAAGGAAGTCGTTCAGACACTTCTTTTAATCTGAATTGTTTATCAAGTATAAGTTGTTCTTCAGGAGTTATTTTTGGAACTTTAGTTTGTGTTTTCTTTGCCATAATATTTTACCTCCATCATACTCTCATTTACTCCTAAATTGCTTCAACTCTCAGATCATAAAGTTGGCATAAACTCCTTCTTTATCTTTTAATTATAACCGCTTTCATTGAATTGATTAACCTCTGATTTTCTTCATTACTTAATAAAGCATCTCACAATTTATCTGTAATAACTACACAACGTCCGAATGTCAATTCTCTAATAATAACAAAGTTATTTACCTTCAAATGTTCTTGCTCAAAAATATTTAAACACATATAATACACTCCTTAAATTTATTGTATAAAATCCCCCCTAAGTTCACTTCCTTGGGGAAGGAGAGTCTTCATCCTCGACTTTACGTTAGGATGTTTGCCATAACACTTCAACTGCTTACAATCCTAAAATCATAAGTTAGCTTACCTTTCGCAATCTCAGCACAGGTAATTTGGGCAAATGTAATTTTCATTAAATCCTATGTTTTAGATTTTCAGGCAAAATTTCATACTTCATTTCAATCTTGGTATCTTTAGCATCAATAAATGCGAAGGGATCTTGTATATCACATTGCATATTAAATTCAGATGCTTCCTCTATATCTCTAGTAACTATCATAGTAAATCTTACCATTCTCTTTTCCATTTATCTTCCACCTCTCAACTTTTTCCTTACCAATATAATACCACAACCATAAACATAAATCAACACATTGTAAAAACTTTATTTATTGATTCTTACCAATAATCCCATCAGAAATTTTCCTCAAACAATCTAAACAAAAACCTTCCTTGTCCCTCTCCGGTTCTTCACTCGATGAAGAATTATAATCTCTAATTTGTTTTGCACAATTATTACAGTATTCATTCCATTTCCACCAATTGCCAATTTGTTTAATGTCTGTTTTCATTTTTTTGTATTCTCCTTTCATAAATTCTTCTTCATTCATTTTTAATCTCCTTTCACAATTGCTAAAATAATATTTCCAATTACCTCAGTTTTATTTTCATTTCCTCTGATACAAACATCCAAACCTTTTGCAATTTTAACAACTTCTTTAATTTTTAATGGTTTTAGAATTTGTTTTACTTCATTAGAATTATTTGAAATTTTAATAGTATTGATAATATTTTGCATAATTTTACACCTCATGCTTATATTATACTTCCATTTACATGATTTATCTACTACTAAATTCCAAGATGTGCTATCTTATTGCTTGGTTAAAATATTAATCAATTGTTCATATTGTTCTTGAAAGTATCCATCTAATTTTCCTTTGCATCCTGAATATCCTCTCAAATATCCCAATCTTTCATATGCAGACAAATCAAGATGGGGGGGGGCAACATCATTCTAATCCATTCATCAATATAGTTTTTATCTTTGCCTTTAAAATCCATCAATAATACCTCCTTTTACAGTTTGTATTGGTTTATAGTTCTGTCATTGGAATATTGATTCTTAACATAATTGCTCTTATATGCTTTATCGCATCATAATCGCTGACATGATTTTTAGATTTCTCTACCAATTCATCACTAATATTACCTAGCATATGCCTATAATGTAATAATAATTTCTCAATATTAGTCTTATCTTCCTTCGTTCTTAGCATATTCCATAACTCAAATTCATTCATAGTTATCATCATCCTTTTCTTTAGCATTAAATCACCGATTTATTTGAAATAATCAAACTGCTCTAATACTGCCATTTTGTACTCTTCAAGCCATTCCATTTTAATTTCAGTATTATATAGTAAATCAAGTATATCTTTATCGTTCCATGTTTCAATTAATCCAATAGTATTATCTACGACTTCATCGTCTTCGTGATTTAATCCATATTGAACAATATCTAATGATATATCTTTTACCAAATCCCTATTCACTTCACATCCAAGTAGATAAAAGAAATGACTTACTACATGATTACTTTTATTTTCTTCTTTGATATAATTCCAAGTTTCTCTAATCATTTCTGAAATTTCTTCTGGACTTTTCTTAGCAGATTCATACAGCATGTGCGTAGCATCACTAGTCATTCCAGACTCAAAATCCCTATATAAACCATGTCTGACCAAATTTGGCATATTCATATTATTCTTTCTCCTTTAAATTTAATATGATTCATAAAACCAAACCAAATGCGTTTTTTAAGGGATGGTTTAATTATAGTCTTCATCATTGCAAATACCACTTTCTTTTTCCCAATTGCAAATGCACGATCTACAAACTGCATCACCCGCTTGCGCTTCATCGATATCTAATAACTGACCGCAAGTTTCACACAATTTACAAAAATGTCTCAGTTTGTTACCAATGTCAACACCACAGTTTTTACATATTGTCATATAGTTTCCCCTTTCAAATATCTATTCAAAACGGTTATTTTTGATTTTTTAATCTTTAGTAATAAATCAAAATATTCATTTTTCTTGGCATTAAGATCATGAAATGCTTTATTATGTATGCTTCTTTCGTGCATCTTCAAATATTGGAGTTAATCTTTCAATTTCTAATTCAATACATTCTTTTCGTCGCTTGCCATATATGGTAATCCTTGCTTATCATACTCAACTCTAACAACATATTCATTTTCTGATAATGTAATAAACCCTAAGTGTGTATAAAAATTTGCATAAAATAAATCATGATAATAAAATGGTTTTTCATCCTCATCTGCACTTAGATATTTTTCTCCCTCTTCTGTTTTAGTTGCTACTGCGAATGTTTGATGTTTATTTTCTTTCATAATTTATCCTTCTTTCATTGCTTTTCTAATAGAGTCTACAACTTCCTTTTTCTCTTCTTTTGTCATTACTTGAATAACACTCAAATCATAATCAATAGTATTTGCTTCTAAAAATTCAATAAGTTTTTTATCAAACTCTTCGTAATTTTTAAGTTGTATTTTAATCTTCACAATAAATCTTTCCATATTTATACCTCCTCTTAATCCCAAGAAACTCTGCTTTCGTAGGTTATTCTGCTTCTTTGAATCCACTACACTCATCTGAGTGACAATATTTACATCCTACTGCATACATATCTTCATATGGATCAAAATGCCTATAATAAGTGTGACCACATTTGCAGATTCTATCGTCACCATAATTAGGGTTATATTTGTACTCCTCAATTGTTTCTGTCCTTACCTCTTTAATATATGGTAATTAACCATTATCTACTTTCTCTGGTTCAATTAATTCAATAGTAATTTTGATTTTCTTATCCTCATAATCTTGAATTATACTTAAAATATCTTCTTCGTCAACGTACCAACCTTTATCAACATCATCCCAATTGCCATAAGGATTTTGAATCACTTTACCTTCAATTACTTTCAACTTATCCATTTCTACTCCTCCTTAATTAAAACTTTTGACTTATGGGAATTACTTTATCTGTCTTAATTCCCAATTGAGTTTATATCTTTCAATAGCCTCAATTAATGTATCAGCGAATTCTTCATACCAACCATTAGCATGGACTCTAATGTAAGGACTAGGATGAGTTGTATTACCATCCCTAAAACTGATATCTATTTGGTGTTCTTTACACCATTCTATAGCTTGTTCTAAATTCATTTTTAATCAACCACTTTCTTATTGAAATTTAACAAACTACTTGACGTATTTCAATGTAAATTTGTTTCATTTACTTTAATTTAATAACCTTATCCAATTCTTCACCACAAAACTCTCTAATAAATTCATCAATAGTCATATCGCCATTTACAGTACTAACCTTAGTATTATCCTCTCTAAGCTTCATAATAGCACTTTCTAGCCAACTGATATGATAAATCATATAAACATACCACTCTTCTTAAAACACATCTCAATTTCATGCATAATCATAGAATCAGAATCCACTTTATCATAATTCCATTCTGGCTTAGAGCAAAATGTATATCTCATAACTTCAAATAAATTACCATATAGAATATATGCTCGATAAGTCGTACTGACAATAGATTTATCTTTGTACATATTACTGGTGTGAGAATCGTAATGAAATAACTCTGATCCTTTGTGATTTTCAAGGTATTCAACAACAGTATTGACTAATTTTTCAGGATAATCCTTCATAGTAATTTCCCATTCCATAATATCAACCCTTTTTTAAATATTATTATACCACAACTTTATTACCGCACCTGCATTCAATTTCGCAATCCTCATCTATTGTTACAATTCCCTCTTTTAGAATCGTTTTTAACTGTAATTTCATTTCCACATTTTATACAAATTAACTTAAACACATTATTACCTCCCTTATACTTATTAATACTTCATTATACTTCCAAATGCTTATGTTTTCAAACCAATAATTGACATACGATAAAATGAAGGATAATTTATCTGGATTGATTAATCCCATTATATAACTAATCAATCCAGTATGTCAACAACAATTATTTATTTATGTATTATCTATAAGTTCAAGATTTAAATCTTTCTTTTGATCTCCAACATCAATTAATTCAACCATATTTCTCATCTCATCTACTGTCCATAATTCCCAGTGAAATGTTTTCAAACCTTCATTTTGCTTTCTAACAATTCTGTAAAGAGGCTTATCCTCTATGTAATTTTTATAACCCTCAGTTATCCACCATTTAATAAATTCTAATTTATCCTCTGAGAAGAATTTTTGTTTCCTAAACCATTCTTCCATATTATATTGATGTTTATGACTATTACAATCTCTACATGATGGCACACAATTTCTAATGTCATTATAACCATAATCGTCCACATGTTCTTTGTGAAATTGCATTATAAAATACTTTCCTTTTCTTTGTGCGACATGTTTTTCAATAGGTATCCCACAATAAGCACAAGTATTATTAAATACTTTTAAGCAACTCATCCACTCTAATTCTGTAATATCATGTTGTCTGTGATTTTGAGTATATAATTTTACTTTATCAGGATTGTTTTTTATATAATTATCATAATATCCACTTTCTTTTTGTTCGAGTCTATTCAATCTATGTGTTTCTTGAACATGTTCTTTTTGATAATATGTTTTAGTCCATTTTACTCTTTCTTTTTTATGTTCTGATTGATAAGTGGTTGATTTCTTTATTCTATTTTCTCTATCTTTCATATACATGGTGTTTCCATATATTCTTAGACATTTTATACATAACATATTATATTTGTCTTTATTGCCGTTGTCTGTACCAAAATTGTCATTGTTCATTACAAGCCATTCTAGGCAATCTCTACACTGTTTATATTCAATTCCATCGATAGTTTTGTGATAATCTTTATATTTTCTATTTTTCTTTCCCATTGGTTTTCCTCCTTCTAATTTTTAACAAAACTCTTGCATTTCACCTTCAATAAGATTCATGCTTTTACATGATGGCAACATACTACATTGCTTCCTAATTTCACAGCAAAATCAGTTTTGCATTCTTGGCAGTAATATATATAATATTCTAATCCCATTAGAAATCCTTCAAACTTATTTTCCATTATTTTAATCCTCCTGTTCTACATGATTTGAATATTGGTTTATTAAATGTGGGTAGCCGTTACAATTCGGTTGTTTACATTCTGTATATGCAACATGTATTACAATTTTTCTAAATTTACGGCACTTCATATTAATTAGTTTCATTTCTTATTCCTCCTTTAATAATACTAGCAAACCATTCTTTGATTTGATGTCTATTTTATCTCTCCTTTTAAAAACTTGCCATTGAAAGTAACTGGAATAAATTCAGTTTCGTTGATAATCTGATATTTTTTAACATATCCTAATGTATTTAAATCTAGTTCAACATTGTATCCAAGACCACTGTGTTGAATCATAGCATCTTTGAGTGTAATTAACTCATCTCTGACCAAAACAACTCCGCTAACATCATATTCTTTGATCATGGTTTATCACCCTTTCTTTATTCTTATTATACTCTCATATTCCATTTATCAATAGCATCGTCTTCTGTGACTCCATTAAATATTTCTACATATGCACCTTCTGCACCACATTGCTCACAACTCACCCAAACAGTACCCCATACTTCTCCTGAATCTTGGAGATTGCCTTTACCACCACAAAACGGACATAGTTTAATTTCTTTCATTTTTAATTCACTACTCCTTTAAAAATATATAACCATTCTATTCTATAATCTTCTTCATTTTATTAGTTAAAATAACAACATTAAGCAAAATGCATATTATATCGTTAATAACAAATGGATAATTTTTAAAATATAAGTTAGTTACAATAGAGCCAGATAAAGCGAACATTAAAATAATTGAACTTAATTTTGTAACTCCTTTAATTTCTTTGCTTCTAATTGACTTAAGCATATCAGGTAAATAACTACTTATGAAACAAATAGAACTTATTGTTCCGATTAAATACATTATACTTATAATGGTTTATCTACCTCCTCAATTTAGTTTTATTAATTCCTTTAAGTACATCATTTCGAGCTATTATTTCACATTAACATCAGCAAAGAATCTCTCATCCACAATACCTTCATAATTTTTATTTGTCCTATAATCTAATAACCCATTGTCTTCATTCAATACAAAGTTTAATGCTACCATTTGATTAAAATAATTGGCCTTCAATCCAAGTAATTGTCCAACTATTTTCTGTTCTTCTTTTGATAATTCAGGCCACTCTCTACCTTTTTTGATAGAATATACTTCCTCCCAAATATTATCAATTGATTTCTTTAACTCATCTCTGTTTTTAATAATGGTTTCTAAGTTTTTCATATATTCATTCTCCTTCTTTTTCTTATTTAAATTACCCTTAATATACTCAGCACACCTTATGCAAATACTCTTACCTATTTTCTTACTTACAAGAAAATCAATATCTTCTTCTCGATAATTACCATTACACATAGCACAATTATATAATTTTGGTTTTTCAATTTTCACTGTTTTCTTTTTGAAGAAATTAAACATTATGTATCATCTTCCTCCTTTTAAAAATTGCATATACTCTTCCATTTTTATCTGAAGTTGCAAATTGACATCTTTAAACTTTTTATATAGTTCTGCTTCAAGTAATCTTAACTCTTCAATTTCTTTTTCAATTTGTTCCAATTAAACTCATACCTCCTTTCCTATCAATTAAAAGTGCCAGTTACTACCACTTCATGTTTTTTACAATTTCTTTATTTGTACCGCAAAATCCAAGATTAACCCAACGTTTTACACCATCAATTTCTACAATATGCCCATCACGATATCCTTTTTTAATTTCTTCGGCACTCATTCTCTCAATATACTTACCAAGAATAGGCTCATCAATTAATCGAGGTCTACACCATACCATTTCATCTTTTTTAAACATAAAAATCATTCCTTTCAAATATCCTTGGAAAATATAATTTTAAGCTAAAATTAATTGTTTGGCAATTCTCGTATTTACTTTCCTAATTTTCTTAAACAATCGTTTATACAGATTTAAAATATATTTTGTTGTTCTTCTTATATACCTTTCCTTCTGTTATTAGATCAATCCCATTTTCTATTTCATGTTTGACAAAGTAATAATTATTATTGCTCCCTGTTTCTTTGTCGTCCTCCTTATACTTAATTGATTCTTTGTAAATATCTAATAAATTTTCCTTCCGTGATTCTTCTCCCATTTCTTCGGAATTCAAAGAATAATATATTTTCATCACTTGCGACTCCCCTTTAATATTTGTATCTAACTTATTATATCATATTGGGTTTTATCTGTATATAGTATTTGAAAAAATTATTTATTGATTCATTATAAAAATATAGGAGAGGATATTACTCCTCTCCTATATTTAATCTATCACTTGTTGCCGCACATTACTTAACCCAAATTTACTTGAATATAGTATCATACCTGTGAACAAAACAATTTCCAAACATAAAACAATCATATTTCTCATTATATTTTCCCATTGTTGCTCCTAACCAATACTCCTCGCCATCAACTAAAATAATTTTGTTCTTCATAATATTAATCCTCCTTTTACTTACTATCTTTATCAAATTGAGCACAATCAAAGTCGCGCAGTATTTCATCAACACTTTTTTGAAAATGTTTTGTTCTGAAATAAAATCGTTAAATTTATCATCTTGCTCACATTCTAAACTAATTTCCGTAAAAAGATTATACATTCTAAGCACTAAATTTATTTGATCCTGATTCATAATTAATAACCTCTTTCCATATTTTAATAAATTAATTCTTTAACCACACTTTAATATCAAATCGCTGCTCACCATTAACAATCACTGATTCAAATTTATGGCATTCCTCATCATCTTGGTTAACATAAAGGCCAATATCTCTCGGAAGAATATCAGTATAAATCACATCTGGTTTTCTCATGTCATTGAACCTCTTAATTCTTGTTCTTCTCTTATCTCATCCATTATAAATTGCTCTAGTCTACTATAGCTATCAGCACATAAAGGAATTATAATCTGCTTGCCATTAATAGCTATTTTAATATCAAACCGATCTTCATAATCTCCATTTTCTTTACCAATAATGTCTAACATCTCGTTTGCGCTGTTTTCTAAATGTTTCAAGAACAGATTCAATTTTGTGAGATATTCACTCATCTTGAACACTCCCTTTGATTTACTTATTAATAACATTATATAACCTCCTACAACGAATTGCAAGAGGTTATAAATATTTATTTATTACTTATGTAATATTATTAAATAAGAATGTTATGACATCAATAGTCCATCCATCTCCGCAAGCACTTCTTCTTGCTGTATCAGATATTAATTCTATATTCTCCGTTCTCAAATATGATATATCCCAATTTAACAAGTCCTCCTGCAACACGGTTAAGTTGTTGATGTAAACTAATATGTTCTTTGTTTCCTTGACAGACGTATAAATTAAATTGATCGTTATCCAATTTATCAAGGTTAGCATGATGAACAACTTCTCCTCGCTTGAGTCTTCTCCCAAGTTTTTTATCGGCAACTTCTCTATGTAAGACCTTATATTCCCCCTGAGATTTTGTGTATCCATGAGAATTTGTGTTTGACCTATCTTTATCGGTGTATAAAGGATCGCCGTGTCTGTACCAAGTTTGATAATGCCTTTTACACATTCCTCTTGCGATTGCCACTCCATCACAATAGTCGCATTTAATAATAATTTTATTAGGTAATTCAATATTCCCCGTTCTTTTTTCTCTTTTATAATGCATGATACAGTAGCCACCGGTAGTTTCTTGTTTTCTTTCACAACCTTCAACCGAACATTGCTTGCTTTTATCCACGAGGTTTCTTGTGAGTTCTGTTGTGTTGTATCTTTTAAATCTAAGATAGTGTTTATGACATAATTTTGTTTCTCTACTTGAGATTTTATTAGTACATCCTTCAATAATGCATAATTGCATATATTAATTAATCCTCCATTTAATTTATTATCAAATATTTGATAATAAATATTTGTTCCTAATTTTGTATAATCATCTTCAATTGTCTGGAGCCTTTCATATTCTATAGGAGTTAATTTTCTACATCTATTATTATCATATACTTTCTTTTCCTGATAACCACCTTGAATTGCTGTAAGTGTTGCACATTTCATATTAGGATTATAAACTCGTTTCCCCATGTCGTGACATTTTAATTGAACAGTTGCTATAACTTTTTTATCCCATCCATGAAATTCAAATGGTTGTTTATAATATTGTTTTTCTACCACATTAGTTTCCATTATATCTTTCAATATTAATCCTTTATCCTCTGGTAAATCACCTAATGGTATATTAGTCCAATAATATCTTTCTCTATCCTGTGCAGAAAAATTACTGCTATTTATTACAATGGGATCTACGCCTATATATTTGGTTATTATATTTTTACTTTCCTCGTTCATACTAGCAACATTTTCTACCATAAACCATTTTGGCTTTATTAAATCTTTTATTCTTATTGCTTCAAAGAATAACCCAGATTTTTTACCTTTTAAACTTTCTCTAGTTTTTGATTTAATAATAGAAACATCCTCACAAGGAAATCCGAAGATAAGTAAATCGATTTTACCCAATTGTTTTATCTTTTCTTCATCTAATAATGTAACATCACCTAATTGTATTGTATCTGGATAATTCTTCTGTGTAATCTTTATACTATTTGGATTAATTTCACTAGCATAATATTTATCATATTTTATATTTGCCCTATTCAATGCAATTTGACCTCCTGATAAACCATCAAACAAACTTAATACATTCAATATTTAATTCCTACTTTCTTATTATTTTATTGTTTTAAATAGATGAGTATTTAATCAATTCAATATTGCAATCTTTACAATAATATTCTTGACTAATAATTTCACTATCATTTTGGTCTGTAATCCAAATCATTTCTTTGTGACATTCTGCACATAGAAATATAATAATAATCACCTCATTTTTTATTTATTTAATACTTATCTAACTCTTCTATACATTTTATCACACAACCAAAACTTATATCCACAACTATTATCTGTATATTCATCTCCTGTACCTTCTTCAATTTCTTTTTCACAAGCCTCGCATATTTCATTCATTAAAATCACCTCCTTTGATATAATAGTTCTTGATTATCATACTTATTCCCAATAACTTGAAAATCGTACATTTCATCTAATTTAACATACCTATTACGCAAACATTTAGGAACTTTATTATTTATTAATACTGCATAAAATGCACAGTCTATAAATTCAACTATATAATATTCACCTCGCCATCCAAGTTGCTTAATAATATCACTTTCATATACTTCGGTTTTATTATCGCTTTTATTATATAATCCAGTATATTCCATAAAAATATATTTTGAATTATGACCACTTCCCTCGAAATTATGAATTCCTTCTTCCTCAAACCAATATAAATCATTAATATATACCATTTCTTTATGATTTATATCCCATGCTCTAAATTTAATTTGTCTGTTCATTAATAACCCTCCCATTTCTCTTATTATCACACATAATCCTAAACTCTTCAAAATCATCCATCCAATTACCCTTACCACCATATAACTCAACAAATTTCTTTGCATCTTCAGCAAATTGAAAACTAAATCCAGACCAATATATATCTCCATCATCTACAAATGGTAAACTACTTTTTGTAAAATCTCTCCAATAAAAGTTACCATGTGAAATATCATCGAATTCAACTCCTATATCCTGAGATGATTTATCTTTCCCTTTTATAATTTCTAATAAAACATAATAAGGAGTTTTTTCATTAATTTTATCCCAACCTAGATAATTATTAAATTGAATTTCATAGTAATCATCTGATGATAAATTTTTTATCCAACCATTACTCATTTTATTTCCTTCTTTCTTTTGTTTTCATAATAGGATTAAAGTTGACTTTCATGCTATTATGAAAACAATTTAAAAACTCTCTTTCTAAATACTATATTGATTATATAAGTGTTGTTGAGGAGCAAATTCACCAAAATATTTTTTCTCTGCTTTTAAACGAGCAAAAATTGCATCGTTTTTCTGAATAAAAGATCCTAAGTCAATATGTAATTTATTTTTATTTACTTGTGAACGCCAAACTTGATTTTGAATATCAAAACTTACCCCTATAATTCCAGAAGTATTATTTTTTTGTAATCCTTTATTTATATTATTACCACTTCTGTCTGTAATTCTTAAATTAGATTTTCTATTATCATATATATATTTACATATAATATGATCTACGTCTAATTCTTTTGATACATTCATAATAATTCTATGAATCCATAAACAAATATTTTTTTATTAATGGTTATATTTGTTACAATATAACCATCTGAATTTTTTCTCCAACAATAGTCTTTGATTTTCTCATAATCCTCTAAATCAAAATAAAACTCTTCGTTTGTATTTGATGTATAACCTATACCATATTTATTAGTCAAGTTATATGTATTATATTTTTTAAATCTTTGAATGGTTAATTCCTTTGCCAAACATCCGCAAGATTTAGTCTTTCCTTTCGTTAAACTGTATGACTCTACAGTCAATATAGGTTTATTTTCACAATTGCATTGACAAATCCACATCACTTGATTGTGTTTATTATTTTTATCTCTTTTAAGAACAGTTAATCTATTAAATTCTTGCCCAACCAAATCTTTAAATTTTCCCATTATTATTCCTTTCTAAAACACAATATTCCAGTAATTAAAACATTTCCTATAACCAGCTCCTATTAACGAAAAATCATTTCTATTCCTTACAGCTCTATCAGAACACCATTTTGCAAAACCTTTCCTACCACTATAATAACATCGAATATATCTGTTTTCTTTTTCATTGTAATATACTATCCACCATGAAGCTTTAAATAAATTAATTAACTTTCTTTTACCAATTATTTTTCTGAGGTGTTTATTTAATCTTTTATTCTTATGTTTTTTCTTTTTTGATTGAGTTTCCGACCAGTTTGCCCATTCAATATCTTTTTCCCAATCTTCAATTATATCTTCTAAAACTTGAGCATCCATTTTCCAATAAACGTGTTCAGTACCATAAGATAAATCGTTTTGAATTAATCCATCACCAAAATCAAAAGGTAATCCTTCAAGACTTTGATACGCTCTAATTTCCTCCAATGCAATAATTGCGTCTTCTTTTGATTTAATATTTTTCTCGTCATATATGTAACTCAAATATTTATTCACCTCTCTTTTCATCAATCTCATAACTCAATAACCAAACTAATTCATCAAAATATTTATTATCTAAAATATCCAATGCTTTTTTCAAAGGAACATCAACATCTTCAACTAAACTTTCTATAAATTCCTTACGATTTTGATAGCCTTTAGATTGATAAATTTTGTTTATGTCTGTCATCTAATCTCCTCCAAACTATTCCTTAAAACCTCTAATTGTATCTCTGCACCGTTACTGAAAACTTATAAGAAGTTATAAATTAAACAAATAAGTTATAACTCTATGTTTCATTCCTCATTCATCGTGTTCTTTTTCATATTATTTCTAATACTACTCAAGTGGCTTAACACTCCAAAGGCTTAAATTCCTCGGCAACGTCCGAGTATTTTGTTTGTATTTATGCTACTTTAAATATCTTGTATTTATCTGTATCTCTTAGATTCAATGAAGCATTATAATCCCTGTCTAAAATACTTCCACAGCCAGTACAAACCCATTCTCTGTCGTTTAAATTTAATAACTTGTTAACTTTACCGCAATCATGACATGTTTTGCTTGAAGGATACCATCTATCTACAATTCTAACTTCAATATGATTCCATGCTGCTTTGTATTTAATCTGTCTTCCAAACTCATACAGGCTTTGTTGTTGAATTGCTTTAGATAAATGGCAATTCTTCATCATTCCAGAAATATTTAAATCCTCTAACGATACAAAAGATGGTTTGGTTTTCACGATCTCAGTAGTCGTTTGTTGGAGATAATTATCTCTTACCCCATTAAGTTCGTGTTGAACTGATTTAATTTTATGTTCCAGTTTAATAATGTTCTTAGTTTTAATATATTTCAAACCATCACGATTCGCTTCATATCTTCTAGATACTTGTCTTTGAAGACGTTTCTTTTGCTTCTCTAATCTTTTCATCTTTTTGGTTTTATTAATATTACCATAAGCAACTTTATCTGAACAAATTGCTAAATCTTTAATGCCTACATCAATCCCGATTCCTTCATTTAATGGTGTTTCAAGACTATCTGGATATTCTATTCCAACGCTAATCCACCAATTTAAACCATCATGTGAGATTCTTGGATTGATATACTTAACATCTTTACCAAAAGGAATTCTATCATGTTCAGCTAATCTTACCCAGTTTAATTGCTGTTTATTTTTCTTTGTACTTTTAGCAAATCCTTCAAATTTAACATGAGTTGATGTGAATTGAATTTTAATATTGTCTTGATAAAATTTAGGAGGAGATTTTTTTCGAGTCTTGAATTTAGGAAACTTAGCTTGCCCTTTAAAGAATCGTTGATAAGCAGTACAAGCATCTTTAATTGCTTGTTTTGGTACATTATTAGAAACACTATTCAACCAACTAAATTTTTCTTCTTTCTTTAGTTGAGTTAATTCTTTTCTTAAATCATTATCTGAAATAAATTTACCGCCATCTGCATAATTCTCTTTTTCTCTACCCAATGCCCAGTTATATGCCCACCTTGCGGTTCCAGCATTTTGAAACATTAAAGTATTTTGCTTATTGTTCGGTACAAGCATCACTTTGATTCCCTTGATCAATTTCCTCATCTCCTTCCTTGATTAAATCATCAATCATTTTTCTAGTTCTATTAGCTCGTTTACCTTGAAGTCTACAACTAAAAACAGTGATAATTTGTATTAAATCTTCCACCAATTCTTCTTGTTGTGTTTTCTCAGTGCTATCTAATATCTCTATTTCACAACCATTAAGATTAGCCATATATTCTATTAATTCAAAACCAAATCTAAGAAGTCTATCTTTACAAAGAATAATTATTTTGTCTACTTCTTTATTATTGATTTTCTTCAATAAATCCCTGAGTCCCTTTTTCTTATAATTAATTCCACTACCAATATCAGTGATTATCTCATATGGTTTGTTTAAAGATTCCAAATACTTTGACAAATTATCAACTTGTCTTTGCAAGTCATCTTTTTGCTTATTAGAAGAAACTCTACAATATCCGATTACTATTCTACTTTTTTCTGAGTCATCTTTAATGTTAAGAACTTCTTTTAATTGTTGGTGCGAGTAATACCTATAACCATTAGCTCCAGTATGATTGGGAGTTAGTTTTCCATTTTTATCCCAATTCCTAAGAGTTTGTGGAGTTCTAGATATTAACTTTGAAAATTCATGTATGCTATAATATTTCATATGTTTTTCACCTCATATATAGATTATAACATACAATAATTATAATGTAAATGGTAAATTTATAACTTTTTATAACTTTTAGTTAACAGTTGCTAACCTTCAATTTCCCATGTTGCTAACATATCTGTCAATGCTTTGATGTAGCTGATTACACCTTGAATATTGATGATATTAATAATTACAACATTGCCATCTGGTTTATTATTTTCAGTAAAACTATTACAAAAGCATATTCCTAAAGATTCTGGACTGTCTTTATGTACAATTTGACTAATTTGAGTCGTATTTTCACCTAAAGTTATTACTCTGGCTCCATTTGGGTATTGTTCGATCATTGTTGTTTTCCTCCTTTATAATTCCTCAAAATAATCATCATTTAATGAATAAGATAAATCTCTACATCCTTGTTTTGCAAACAGCAACATTTCATCAAATCTTATAACTTCCCATATTTAATTAGTGAATTTATTCTTAAATTGTTTACCTATTTTATAATTTTCTGCATAGAACATTTTGTTAATCATCTCCTTTATACTTTATTACTCAAAACAATTTTTACACCTTCCCATAAGGAATTACACAATTCTATATTTCTAAATATATAATGTTCCTTTTTATAAAAAGTTATCGTCCACTCAAATTCATTATAATAATTACTCATTATGTCAATATTACAAGAAGACAATATCTCAATCATCTGCCCTATATTTAATAATGGTAAACATTTATCCTTCTTAAAAATACATCCTCCGTTTGCCACTTCATTTTTGCCAAAACATTTTCCATCTTCACAAGGATAAATAGTATTATTTACTACAAAGAATGTGTGAATCTCAGGATTCCACCATTCTCTTAAACTATCTTTTTGTTCATGTGTTAATTCTTCTAATTATTCTATAGTAATTACCTGTTTCATAATTTTATCTCTCCTTATCTTTGCTTTAAGTCCTTGCAGGAAGCTTTTCATTACATAATTTCTAGCTATCGCGTCGAAATTATTCCATGAACTATATTATTTACTTATAAAAGGTTGCAGGTAAAATTTCACTATCAACCTACTAGCAACCTCCAAAAACCCTATTATAACAATACTTTCAAGGAAAGGTTGTTGGTTGCTAGTGAATTTAACAAATAGATACAGATATTGTTGTCAATTATATTACTTAATTATTATTTATTTTTTAATTTGATGAATTTCACTAACAACCTATCAACCTATGCCCTATAAACATTACTGTGACCTTGTTTTTTGAGGTTGCTAGTAAAATATTTTCACTAGCAACCATCAACCTTTATTATCTTTTATCTAATTTTTCAAAAAATCCCACAGTTTTTCCACCAATTTTCTTCTGTTTCTTATTATATTGAAGTCTTTTTAATTCTTTGCCAAAATTAACATTGTTCAATTTCATAAAACCATTTTCTTCGCACCATAAACCATATGAATTGTATAAGTCATTACTTTTTACACCTTTGTTTTCATCTTCAACTACAACATATTTTTCTTCCATAAATTGCTTTACTGGATTTGAATCCAGTTTATATTCTTCAAGTTTATTATTAACTTCTGTACTTTCAGTAAATTTATTTTGTTTATGCAATCTTTGTAAACCTTTTAATGCAAACATAAATATTGCATCTGCCTCAAGTTTTAACTTTTCCGACAGATCAATATCAATTTCTTCACCACAATTAAAACATTGGTCTAGCATATTTATTTTATATCACCTCCTTTCTAATTTAAACTATCATCCAATTCCTAAAATTACTCCACGTACTATTATCATAATCTTCATTTAGGTTTGGTCATTTTGTTTCTTCACTTCTAATATTATTTTTAAATTATAATATTATTTTTACAATATTCATGAAACTGTTTAGTTAAATCATTAAACCATTTTTTATATGTGTTGAAGAATTTTTCATTATTATTTAAATCTTCTTCACATAAAGAATCTAATGAACAATAGTTACAAACAGTACTAGTTAAAACTTTATCATTCTTATCATGAATTTCCATTAATTTAATAAATGTATTAGAATAGTTTTTCTCATACGCAAATACTATTTTAAATTCATTAAACAATTTATATTTGATTTTATAATCTTTCTCATTATCATTCCAGAATCTCATATATCGTTTATTATTTAATTCCTGAAGATTATCTTTTATAATCCCTAAAATATACTCCTCAACATCAACAATCTTCCCATACTCTAATTTAAAACCATCCTTATCCATTTTGGATTTTATACTTAAAGGATTAATTTCTGCTAAATCTTTATGTTCAATAGTTATCCCTTTCATATCAAAAATCATTTCATCTATATCTTCACCCCAACAGAGTCCTACAATAGATACCGAATCGTCTTCAACAATATCTGTTTCTTTAGGAACAGCAAATAGAATAGGATCTAATTGGCAATATAGAAATTCAATTTGTCTTTGTTGTTGGAGAACTGTATTTTGCAATGATGCCTGGGCATCTTGTAATCCTTCGATTTGATTTCTAGTCCTTCTCTTTTCCTCTATAAATTCTAATTCTAACTTATTTACTTTAGAAGAAATAGAAGTAATTTTATCATTCAATGTTTTAATATTTGTATCAAAAGACAAACTTAATGCTTTTAGATTCTCGTCATTAGTTTTAGATGCTAAATACAAATTTTTCTGAGTAGGAATTATTAATTCTAAGGTTTGAAATATATTCTCAAAATACTCTGCATAATATATTTTCAATAATTTATTACTCTTAATTTGCTCCCAAATATTATAATAGTCAATAGGGCATAATATGTAGCTTTGATATTTCGTGGTTGTATCCTGTCGTAACAATTCATTAAAATATTTTAATCCTTGTTTTAATTCACCTGAATTCTTTTGGATATCAAATATTTTATCCACTTCAGTATATTCAACCGGAATTATAACCATGTTAAATTTATCAGCAAGATTTCTAAATTCTGATATTTTTACCTTTGGTAACGCATTTAAAGCAGTTAAGACATCAGAATACTCACCATCATGATTATATTGTCTTATTAATTTGTCTGGTAAACTCCTATGTGTCTTCCACTTTTCATTTCTTACTGAGTTCACATCTTTTTTTAATTTTAAGTCAATTGCATCTTGAAATTCTTTTGGAACTGTTTTTAATAAATTTTTTGATTGTTTGTACAAAGTTAATACTTTCTTTAAATCTGCGACAGTGTTAGTCTCTTGTGGTTGCATAAGAAACTCAATATTGTATTCTATTTTAACACCCTGTAATAAATTAGGCATAATTATTCCTTCTTTCTTTATTTAATACCAACTGTCTTTTGCCATTTCTCCATCTTAACATTAATAAGATTAACTAATTTTTCATTATCTCCACCTAATTTATAAAATAATGATATAGCGACCATAATTACATCTATACACTCTTCTTTAACATCTTGTGATCCTAACCCCTTATAGACACTTCCTTCAGCATTTATGTAAGATAATAATGCTTGTGAACATTCTCCAGTTTCTTCTGATAATTTAAGACATATTTGTTCTAATGATTTTCCATTTTTAATACTTAGTGATTGGATATTTTCTAGCAATTTAATAATCTTGTTCACCTCCTTATAATTCTTTCCTTAATAAGTATAATATATTAATTAGAAAATAGCAAATATTTATTTATATATTCAATTAAACTTGAATCCCATCAATTGTAAAATTTATATTATTGAAAATTATTGTTTCTTTAACTTTTTCTCAATGTTGTTAACCAATTCTTTTAGTGTCCATCCATCAGCAAATTCAAATCCTTTATCACTTGATTCATTTTCATGTGCTACCCAATATAAATGACTATCATCAAATCCAAAGTCTCTGATCAATTCACAATTATATTTCTTCTCGATTACTTTTTTAGTTAATTTCATTTATGTATCATCCTTTCTATTATAGCGTCAAACAATGCTTTTCTGGAAAATAACTATTTTACATATGGTTAATAAATAGGTACTTTTAAAATATATTTACAAGTTTTATAGTCTATATTGCATTCTTTATATGTGCAGTTTAGGGATATATTTAGAATGCTAGTATAAAGTTTTAGGCAAGTATTTAACGCACCATCTTACATCATATTTGTTCAATTTATTTACTCCTTTCATTCCCGTAAAATAAAGAACTTATAGGATATTAATCTATCCATATAGAATTACCACAATGAGAACATAACATCTTATCTTTTTCTCCATATTGATTAATTCCATCACATTTATCACAAGGATAATAATTTCCATTATTACCTTGATGCTCAAACCTACAGGTTAAACATTTCTCATATTTCATAACAAACTTCTCCTTTATTCTACAAATTTGCAATTAATTTAAGCAAATCTTTTTTATGTTCCATAATAAAATCCTTTGTGTCGTTTAAATCCCATATGCTTGAATTATCTTTAATAAAATCAGTTAAAGATTGTTCCGCATCACTAATTCTGGTTCTGTTTTCTTTGACAACCTTAGTTACTAGATCATCCCTAATTTTTAAAAATTGTTTCATATCTTCTTCACTATAAGGATATGATTTTGACTCATAAGTCTCTTTGTATTTTATGTCTTTACATTTTAAACTTTCAACCTTTATGGTTACTTTTTTGTCATCATATGTAATTCCCCATGTAACTTTATTTCTTAACCAATAACGATCTTTATCCATTTATATATCTCCTTTATTATGTTTTAAAGTCCTAACCAACATACCATTCTCATAAACATCAATACCTTTAGGACTCCACACCTCAAAATTCATTCCCATTGCTTTCATATATTCTAATTTCATATTTGCCAACCATCTTTTCTGTGCTGTATAAGGATTGATATAATAAAAATCATTTTGTTTTGACATAATTGTATTTAATAAAATCTTTTGATATGGGAGAAGTTTAATATCTGGGCATGTTTCCTCGATAAATGCTACTGGATTATGTTGATAATATTCTTTTAAGTTTTCATATTTTTCTTTGAAATTTATTTTATCTTGATCTGTAATTTCATTCATCAAACAACCTCCTATACTCTTCTTCTAATCCCTTACAAGTTAATCTACTAGCATCTCGTTTAGCATGTTTTAGATCTTCATTACTAATTCCAAATATTTTTGCATTATAGTATAAATCTTTTATTAAATTTGAAGAATTACGATTTATTAAAATTCGTTCATGCGTATCTATCGGTTTGACGAATCCATATTCATCTAAATTACCTTTGCATACAAATTGATCAAATCTTTCACATTTATAACGATATTTTATCCATAATTTATATGCTTCTTGATATCCTTCAGATGGCTCAGGCCATTTACATAAATATTCTCTCATGAATAGTTCTTTATTGTCTGGCATTTTATTTATTCCCTTTCTAAAATGTTTAAACATTACTTATTCCTCCCATATTTCTTTAATAATTCATTCATATAATTTGGTTTAGATTTAATTTTCTTATTACTTTCTTTAGCTAATTTAATATATTCATCATTTGACATACTTTCAATTGGTTGAGCATTATTAATTTTTGATAATTGAGCATTATTTAATATTAATGTAGGAAAATCGCTTTCTTCCTCCCCTATGGTTTCAATCTCAATTATTTCTGAATCTTTTTGACCATTAATAAATATTAAATCTTTTTCAAGACCATACCTATTATCTGTGGTATCAAAAAATTCATCACCAATTCTAAAAATTAATCTGAATAAAGTCATAATATTATTCTCCTTTTATAGTCTTTCTAAAGTTGGATTTCCTTGTAATTATTCAACTATTTCTACAGAGATTGTAATTTTTGCGATACGACAATTTTCTTCAGAAGTCATTGGATGATTATTAATTTGCTTGATTAACTTTTTAGCTAAAGGTTTATCCTTTACTTTATATGCACGTATAGGATTATCTGTAACAAAAACAAAATTTGCATGACGTTCAGTAACTTCAAAGTAGAGATTTTTATCATTTACAATTGCGTATTCAATCAATATTATTCCTCCTAATTCATATTTGAATAATCTCCTGCCATTAAATCACAATAACATTCCTCACATACGAGTATACTATCAAATTGATCTGTGTACCAATAAGTAATATCTCCATCAGATGTGTAATAAGAACTATCCTGTTTTAATTCTTTTCCGCAATTTTGGCATTTATCCATAAAGTATTTTCCTCCTATAATTGATGTCTTTAGTTTGCTTAACTATAAGAATTTAACCAAGTATTACAATGAGGACAATATTCATCATAAAAAGTTCTTGATTCACCATCCCAAGTATATCCTTCTGTCTTAGACACTACAGATTGATCATATTTACTTTTACATTTTTAACAAATCAAGATTATATTCCTCCTTCGGGAGTTTTTATTTCGATTGAAATTATTTACATCTTGATTATATCTACACGAGTATATTCTTGTGTATAACAATCAATATTTTTATATCTTTTATAGAGATAATCTTCAAAATCTTCCATACCAAAGCAATCAAATAATGATATTGCATTATGAAATTTGAATAGATATTTTTCTTCTAATCTATCCATAAAATCCTTCAAATCTTCTATTCCTTGTTTCATTTCTGATATTAAATTTATTGAATCTAAAGCTTTAATAACCTCTTGCTCAATCTCTTCCCATTGTTGAATTGTCATCATAATATATTCTTTCCTTTCTTTAGAAATAATTTCTATTAATATAAACTACTTTACATCCTTCATCCAATAAATATTTCTCAGCACACCAAGCATCATTAAGTTTCATTCCTTGACGTTTTTGAGAATTTAAAATTTTA
>Ga0209728_1000158_pt1 | contig 62564 bp, 71 predicted proteins | sample RifGroD1_FD_183997 | JGI IMG/M metagenome (GOLD analysis project Ga0209728, IMG submission 183997) | Groundwater microbial communities from Rifle, Colorado, USA - Groundwater D1 (SPAdes) (version 2) | ecosystem: Environmental > Aquatic > Deep subsurface > Groundwater | place: Rifle, Colorado... | reverse complement strand
GGTGCGCTTAATCAACTCCTCAACTTGGGGCCGAAAGTCCGGCTCTAGCGTTTCTATTCGGCTCATATCACCCGCCCGTTTTGGTCAGTGTTGGCAAACATGCCGGTTAGCTTGCTCATGGGGCCTCCTAGTAACCAGGTATCCAACTAATGCCATCAAGCGGCACTTCCGTATTGACCACGCCGCGTCCTGCGTAGATTCCGCCGTCGCTTTTGATTTGCAGGGTCATCGGCGTCGGAGTGGTGCCGGAAAGACCAACCACGCTCACCGTGACGGTGGAGAGCGGAGCAAACTGCACCGGCACAGAAGTTATCTGAGTATCGAACGTGGTAGCGCCAGACCCGATCACCCCGGCAAGGTGTGTCCTGCCGTCCCCTGCGCGGTAGAAAGTGAAAGGTTGCCGACTTGCCACGTTTCCCCACCCGTTCAGAAAGGAAGGCGACTCGTGGTTAAGAAAAACCCCCTCTGCAATGTTGCCCCTGTTAGCATAAGACCCCGCTCCAAACTGGAACATGACATCGGCTTGTGGGAGCGTAGACGAACTGTTGCGGAACTCGTTGCCGTAGCTTGGCGAGGCGATGTTTGCCACTACAGCCCGCCCGCCGATAACGCCTAATGCCGCGAGGTCGCCTGCGGCCAAGTCGGGCGGCAAAATGAACTCGTTGTCGCGCAGTGTTGTATTAGGGGAGGAAGATCGCGTCAGGTTGGAGATTGCCTCCGATGAGAAAATAAACTTGTTGTTGCGCCAAACCACATTGTGCCAGGGGGTCGCACCTTCCGAAAGGATGAATAGCACCCCCGCCGTGGTGCCACCGTTAATCGTGTTATCGGACACCGTGATATTGCGGAGGTCAAGGGTGTCCTCCCATGCTACGCCGTGAGTTGTCATAGCCCCCGCAACACTGGTACAGTTGGAAACCGTGGCGTTGTAAACCCTGTCTCTGAAGTCGGGGAAGTTGAAGATGTTGTTACGGAAGGTGCAACCGTCAACTACCAGCCCATCGACCTTGAACGCTTGCACTGTGTACTGGTTGCCCTCGAAGTGAACACCGATGATGCGGATGTCCTCGCTGAATGCCGAGAGATTCGTTTCAATGTCGATCCCGGCCTTGGGCGTAGTGCCGTTGGCATTGGAGTACCGCCCTCCAATGACGCTGATCTTTTTGCCCCCGGTGATGCTCATGCCCTGACGGCGGTTGTTGTCGCTGAAGCAGTTGGTAACAGTTACATCCTGAGAGCCTGAGCCGCCAGCCATCGCCCCAATCACAAAGCCGTCGCCCCACATGTCTACCGAGGAGACATCTTCGATGCTGCACTTCAGGACATCACGGAAGAACACACCGTGGCCCCATTCGCCGGTTGTCCCAATGTGCTCGGTGCGCTCCCCGATTAAACGAAACCCTTTGATGTGAACGTTTTTGCTCTTGAAACTCGCCAGGATTGCATAGTTGGGGAAGTCGGTAGCCTTCGCTCGCAATACCGCCCCGTACCCCTCTAATGTTACGTTTTGGGGAATAGCAACACCTACAGGCTCGGGTTGGGCCGATGCTGAATCGTCCCAAATGCCGTCATTGTACGGAACCGTCCCCTGCGCGACGATGTAGTAGGTGCCGGGGGGGGCAACCACCTTGATGTCGTGGTTGACAGGATCATCATTGCTTTGTACTGCGCGGTTGAATGCCACAGTGTTAGCCGCCGCGCTGGTGTCGAGATTGTCGGCTACAGCACCCCACCACTGAGGATATCTGACCGCACAAGCGCGCCCCAATTTGACTACGCTACCCGCCGCAAACATTTGAGCAACCGGCCAGTGAGCAGTCGGACCTTGATAGGTAAGCGTCTTACCTGCGGTAACGGTGATGATCGCTCCGTTCACCGGCACCAGCGTGACACCGGTTGTGAGGTTGTCCGTGAGCGTTTGGTCGGTGCTGTATTGCAGGCTTGCCCCAGTACCGTTGAGCGCAGCGCAGGCCGCGGCAAGTGAAGCATAATCTGCCACGTCATAGGCAAGGCTGGAGGCGTCCTTTATGGCGATGTAGTCGCGGTCGTAGACAGTGACTAGCGTGGATGTCTTGATGACTATGTGGTAGACACCATCGCCGTAGAGCTGGGCTGTACCGAGGCTGTCCAGCGTGTAAGGATTGGCGGCGGGGGTCGCTTTCCCTCTGTCAACCCATACGGTCTTTGGCGTGGTGGTCCCTGCGGCATAGAAGTACACCTTCCCGCCCGATAGGGGGCCGGAAGCGTTGCGGACTTGGGAAAGCAGAAAACTGATAGACTGCGCGCTTGTGGCAGCGCAAGCCGATTGGGGAGACCCGCAAGCTGTGAGAAAGGCGGCTATAAGGACATAGGCGAGAAAGCGTTTCATTGTGTCTCCTTGGCCGGTGTTCTCCGGCAAAAGGGGTGGTTAAGAGGGGTGATTAGCTTCACATTTGGCTTTTATGGTAGCAAGTTCAGTTGACGTAGTGAGCGTCAACGCCTCCAAACTTGTGGCTATCCGGTCAATTTTGCTATCGGTCTTGTTCCATATCCACGCCAAGACACCGCCGAGTAAGGTGAGTACTGCCCCCAAAAGAGCCGCCGCGCCCGCTACAGCGGCGGCTAGCAGTTGGATAGCCGAGGTTATCACATCGGGGTTGGCTACCCAACTGTAGTCGGGCGCTGGCATTACTTACAGCCCTTCTTTTCACCCTTTTTAACAGGCGGCTTTCCTTTGATCGGCTTTCCCTTCGGCATCTTCATCATGGTATGTCTCCTTTCTGGGTTGGGGTGCAAAATACATTAAAATACGCAGTTATTCAATGACAGACTTGCCCTATGTCAGTTACGCTCTTTCCATTCTTTACCAAGACGTTTCATTGCCGCGCCGTGTGACCCTTCTTCTTTCATATATTGGCTCATTTTTGAGCCTACAAACTCCCGCCAAGTGGACACTGGCTGTTTAGCAGTAACCGATGCCGATTTAAGCAAGTTAAAGCTAGACTGGTTGCGGGCTGGCGCGTCTAGGTTCCCACTGTTAATCCCCGCCATGCGCTGAACCACTGGCCCCGGCTGTACAATGCCACCTTGATTGACACCCATGTCTGAGCGTCTGACCACTGGCCCCGGCTGAGTGATGCCACCCGTGTTAACCTTACCGGCCATAGGATTGACCACGCTTTGCGGCGCTTGCGGTGTAGGTGCTTGCATCTCGGCCCTTTGCTTTGGCGTGTACATCTTCCCAGCGCGGTCGAACATCTTGCCAACAATCTTGTTAGGATCGTTCAGCCGCTTGTAAAAGTTGGCAATGACCTTTGATGCAATGCCGGTTCCAACAGTCGCAGGGTTCATGCTGATAAGGCCGCTAACAACCTGCCCACCGCTGAACACATCCGAAAAGTCAAGCAGCCCCTTTGGGTTTTTCCTAGCGTCAACAATGGCGCGGCGAGAAACATCTTTCTCTATAGTCTTGAGTGCGCCGTATTGATTTTTCAACGCTTGGTATCCCGGCCCCGTGGCTTTCTCTATGGAAGCGTCAAGCCCTTTCCGTAGGTTGTTGACCACCAAAGAATCAATGTAAGCGCGAGAAGCTGTGTCATAAGAGGGGTTTTTGTTGAACGCTTCCAAACTCTGGTTGTACATCGCTATCGCTTCTTGGGCCTCCTGAGCCGTGAACGTGTTAGCCCTGCGCGAGGTGACACCATCCGTTACAGCATTGCCGCCGCTAAACGCCTCTGCTCGTTTTCTGGCATATGCCGCAACGTCTGGAGCAGCTTTTTGCAAGGCGCGGTTGTTGGCTACCGTCATCAATTCTGCCGGTATGGGGGAAAGATCCACAACTGCCCCAGCTTCGCCGGATTGCACCGCCATTTGGTTATATTGCTCGTAGACGTTGCGCTTAGATTGGTCAATGGCTTGGCTAAACTGCCTCAAGTTCTTGGGTAACCCCGGCTGTACTTCCCCAAATTCATCGGTCAACTTCAACGCGCCTTGAGCGTGGTTATCTATGATAGTTTTAACCGCTTGCTGTGCTCTCTTGTGGTACTGCGTGGACTGCGCAAACGTGCGGTTGCCCTCGATGCCGGGGCGTATGCCTTTGTTTATGCCGGTGTCTATAACACCTTCCAAAGTTGACCCTTTGGGTTTTGGAAGCGCCTTAACACCACTCCCCAGCGCCTTGAGAGTAGGCGCAACAGCAAGCGCACTCCCCGCAGGGTCGGTGAGCCACGCCTCCTTAGCACGGTCTGCGCCCATCAAGCCGGTGGGGGCCGTCATTGCCTCTGCAAGTCCCCGCACCGTCTGCCCCGCGTTGCGCTCCATCTGTGGCCCCGGCAAGCCCTGCGGCTGCAAAGAGGACAGCGACCTTACAAGCGGGTCTGTCTGCCCCTTGATGCCCTCATAGACGCCCTTAACCATCTTCGGGCCGAGCTGGGTTATCGACTGCGGCAGAACGCGGCCCATGAAGTCGCCCACTCCGTCCGCTGCGGGAATCTGCACGTTGGGGTTAAACGCTTGGTTGGCTACATCCTTCACCCGCGTCTCTAGTTCCCCTGTCCCTTGCACAAACTCCCGCCGCTTGCGCTCTATCTCCGATCTGTCGGTCACGCGGTTGTCGTAGGAGGGGGTGCCGGTTGCCGCGTATGCCTCCCACGGCTTTTTGGGGGCTGTGTCAGCGTATTTTTCCCAAGGCCCGCCCATTAGCGTTTCACCTTCATCCAGTTGGCTTTATCGGCTGGGTTGCCACCTTTAAACCTGTAACCATCAACCACTGAGCCGGGTTTAGGGCCAGATGGTGAGGCAGGAGGGGGAGACGCCTTAGCCTTTGTTGGTGTATAACCGTATGCGGTTTCAAACGCGCTCACAGCTTCGGGGTGGTTCTTTCTATTGGCTTCAAGGTAAGAGTCCACATGCTGCTTGTACTTTTTCTCGCTGCGGTCAAGGTAGTTGATGACGGATTGCGGGTTGGTGTTGGCCGCAATAGTCCCCTGCTCAAACCGCTTGAACTCTGGCTCCATAACTGCCGCGCCAGACCGCTCTTTGAGGATGATGTTGCGGGCGTCAAAGTACTGTGTCCACCAATCAACAGCCGCCTGATTGTTGCCAAAAATCTTGTTGAGGTTGATCTGAAACTCCCCGATATTCTTAAACGCCGTCTTTGGCATATACTCAGGCTTGAAGCCGGTTTTGAGGGTTGACCAATCATTGTAGATTTCCAGTTTTTGCGAAAGCTTGTCCTGTATGCCGGTTGGCAAGTCCCGCTCCTTCTTCTCCCCTGTGGTCACTTTGACGGTCGTGCTGTTATCCTGCAACACCGGCCTAACCTGCCCCCGGCTGCTTTTCTGCACCATCGCCTTTTTCCCGCCCACGGTCATGAGTTCTGGCGTGCCCCACGTTTCGGGCTGTTCCTTTGGCGTGGTGTCCACAATCTTAATGCTGCCGTCTGCGTCGTGGTATACGGCGCGGTTGGGGATGATCTGCCCGTTAACCTCAAGCGGCATGAAGGTCGCCCCTTCACGGTCTTGAATGTCCTCTGGATTGATCCCCGCCGTCTGGTTGGGGAACATGCGCTGTATCTGCGGCCAAAGCTGCTTCATGGCGGCGGGGTTTTTTGTGTAGGGCTTGACGGTTTCAAAAAACTGCTTCCCTTGGTCGAGTTCCTGCTTTGCCTTGTAATACCCTTGCAAATCTCCCTTGGCCTGGAGCTGTGCTACAGCATCATCGACGCTGAACATTTTGACAGCATCATCAATCCTGCCCTGCGATAGCGCATATTCCGCCCCCGCCTGCGCTCGGGTCTGTCCCGGTGTGGTCGTGGTCTGCACCCTGCCGTCACGGTAAGCGGCCACTATGGGGGAAGATTGAACCTGCGCCAATTGAAACTGCTGGGGCTGCGCTTGTCCCGCCAACATGGACAGACCGAGACGCGGGCTTTCAGGAATCACGCTTGTGGTGGACACCGGCCCCTTGGGGTTAGACATTGCCCCCTGCAAACCGGTCTGGTAGTCGTCCTCGCGCTGAAGCTGCTTGTATTGCAGATCGGCAAGGCGGTTGCCCCGCTCCTGCTGCTGCGCTTGCGCTTGCATTTGCCGATTTTGCATAAGAATGTTAGCAAGACGGTCAAATCCTCTGTCTAGTGCTGTCATCTAGGCGTCCCCCCATAAGCTGCGCCAGCCGATGCCGCGCCCAGCCCTATTGCCAGTGGCGAATAGTCGGTATACAGACCGCCCCTTGCCGTGTACAGGTTGCCAAGGGAGTTTGCTGCGTTGGTGTTGACCCCTGCAATCTGGCCCGCCGCGTTATTACCGGATGCCGCAACGTTGCTGTTAGTACCGCTGCCAAAGCCTGCGAGAGTGGCGAGGCGATTGACGCCTCTGTCATACTCGTTCCCGGCGAAGTCGGCTTTTGCCTGCATCCCGTAGGTGCTGTTGTTTCTGCCGAGAGAACGCAACGACCTATCAAGCTGCTTGTTCCGCCACTGAAAACCGGGATCTTCTTGCAGGTTGAATTGCGCGGTCATCTGCGGCGGCTTGTCAGTGTACGATCCATCAGGGGCGCGGTACAGTTGTAGCGTTGGCCGCGTCCCTTGTGCAGAAGGGTTCCGCAGATTGGCAAACACGCTCCCGCTTTGGGCTGGCCTGTCACCGTACACGCTCGACATAGCGGCGGCGTAGTCGGGATCAAAAGATGTAATTCGCTGATAGCGAGGGTCGGAATACTCGACCGGCCCGCCCAGGATAGCAGACTGGTACATAGGCAGAGCCGAGAGCGAGGGGGTAATGAACGGCATCTGGTCTTGCCGACCTGTGCTGTACATGTCCCGGATGGTCTGGTTAGACGCACCGGCCATTTCCTTTTGAGCATCAATTGCGTTCTGGTTTTGCTCCAGCGCATCGTCTTTACCGGACAGCCCTAGAAAACTGTCAATCGCGTCAAAAAGCCCCATGTGTCACCTCTATTTGGTCAATATCTGTCTGCTGCCCACAGTATCCAGCTCATAGTGAAAGTGCAAAGCCCTTAAAACGGGGTCAACGGAGGGGGCCGTGCCGGTGCTTGCTACGCGCTTGATCCTTGCCCCTACAAGCCGCGCAATGGCTACAACGGTAAATGTGGTTATGTCCGTCCGCTGAACCGTGTTAACATCGCTGTTTGCCGGAATGACCGCCTCAATGCTTGCTGTGACGGTTGCAGGAAGCGCCCCGCTTCCAGGCTCGACATCGTATTCCAATTCCCATCCAACCGTTCTATCTGAAGCGTCATTGCTTCTACTTAGCCAGTGGATGTGGAATGTCGCTGTAGACCCTACCTTCGAATCGTGCTCCTGCTCTTGAGGGTCGAAATCGTGGACATCGTTAACAGCAAAGGCGTAGCCCCGAAGGTTGCCGTTGTATGTGACAAGCGTGGGATTCCCCGCTCCGGTGGTTTTTGGCGGGGCCATCGGAAACATCACGTCTTTCCAGACCGTAGCCGCACCGTTGAAAACAGCAGTCCCGTCTGCTTCAAAAGTTGTGTTGTCAGTTTCCGTGCCAAGAATCAGTGGTGTTACAGCCCTCTGACCTGCCCTCCCGGCCAATAACAGATATTGAGTGTGGTCGTCATCCTCAAGACCGTCCAACATGGCATGGTCGGTGCCGTGTGGGTTGCCATTGGTAATTTCGACGTGATCCTGCCAAACCTTTCCATCGGCGTTGGAAATGTGCTTGTTCTGAGTGGTATCGGTGCCGGAACTCCATCCGAGGATACTTTGCAACATGGCATGGGTGCGGTTTTCTATGTCCGACAGTTTTGAACTGCCTTTGTTGATGATCCCCCATGCTATGCCACCTGAAAAAGACAGCACCCTCTGCACCTGTTGCAGCCACCGTTCCCACTGAGAAGACATGCCGCCGCGTGAGTCGATTAACGGCTCTCTGGGTACGGGCGGCAGCGTAGTTTGGGGGTTCTCTCCAGCCATTTACGCCTCTTTGGTCAAGGGCTTTGCAACCATTGCATCCATCTCCGCGTGGACGGGGGCTATTATCTTGCCAGCCAATTCCCGCAAAAACGCCGCTGCACCGTCAATGGTCATCCCTTCTCCAATAAGCATGTCAATTATCTTGTCTGCAATTACTTCCTGTCCCATGACTGCCTCCCTAGTTGCTCTGCCCCTCAAATTCTTCAGTCACGCCGTTTAGCACGAATCCCGCCTTACCTCTCCGCACGTCATAGCGGTAGCAGTTGCACCGCTTCTGCCGGTGGACAGCGCCCCATGTGATATGTCCTGTCCTCACTGCTGCGCGGAATATCTCGCCAGCGTCGGAAAGGTCGGAGTAAATGAACTCGCTTTGGCGGCTGCGGTATAGACCGTTCTGCCTAGTGACCGGAAACGTACCGTACTGCCCTGTTAGCCCTAAGTTGATAGTGCGCCCCGGCTTCCACTCCTTCTTGCCGTTGTCGCGCCACCTGTGGACGAATACGGGCTCTTCTGCCGTCTCGCTCGGCTCTACCAGTTTGTAAATCTTGCCGTCACGCCCACCAATCAGCCGCAAACCCCACGGCTCAGCGTAGGTAAAGGAATTGCCACGGTATGCGCCATAAACGCCATTGGTTGCATCCCATTTGCCAAGGATGATCCAGGCTTTGGTTTGCAGATGGTAGAAAAGGGTGATCGTCTCGTAAAACTGTTCATCCACCACGGCGTTAGTGGTCGGGAAAGTGATTGCATAGCCGTTCTGCCCCCGAAAGGCCATGATGAAGCCGAAAGCATCGTCTACCCGCTCAAACGCCTCTATCGGGATGTCCACCGGGAAGGAAACAATTTGGGGAGATCCGCCACCCTTGAGCTGCACAACCTTACGCGCACCGGCCACAACCGAAATGTAATAGATGTTTTCACCGTCAAACGCACATGAACCAGCGGCGGGAGTACCAAACTGCTGGCTTGCATTCTTGTTGACTGAAAACGGGACAGTGCCATCGATGTATGACACCTCTACCGTCTGAGCGCCGATGTTGTAAATCTGCTCATACGCGACGATCAAGGCTTGCAAGGCGTCGGGCCGGGACTCGTTGTTGTAGACCTCCCACGTAGCGTAGCTGTTGTCTTTGTCATCGCTGTAGTGCGTGTCACCGGCAACCGCGCCCAAAGCATCGTCACCCTTTGCCATGAGATACCCGCCGATATACGCTAGGCTTGTCACGTTCACAGGGGAAGTCGCACCTAAATCTGCTGCCGTGAGGCCGGTAATCTTGTGTATCTTAGAGTTAGCGGCAAAGAACACGTTATCGCCATTCTCCGCAAAAGTTGGTATCGCATCAGCGTCAAACGTAGCGCCAGTTATCTCCTCCAGTGCGGCATCGGGTGCAGTCTGCTGCCAGATCCTGCCAGCGGCTACCACGAACAGCCGAGTGTGATTCGTGCAGAAAAAAGCCCACGTCTTCGCCCCACCTTCACCGGTATCTGCGTACAGTTCATGCCCCGGCACAGTGCGGAAAGCCCCGCCGCGATCAAGATAGCCGTTGATGAAGGATATGGCGCTGCCGTCTTTGGCCGTGGTATCGTCAACGTCAAGCGTGACGCCCTTGCCTATGGGAAGGGGGCGGATGGTCATATTCACACCACCATGCAAGAGGTCGCGCGCTGCCCCTTGGTGTAAGCTGAGTTGGCAACGAGGTATTTCTTTTCTGCGATGATAAACTGCCGCTCCAGATCCTGCCGTGTCCTGGCATCCATGCCCGACTTGAACCCGTAGCGGTGAGCAAGACCGAATGTTAGCATCTCGATTGCCGAAGAAGGGAAATCAAAGGTCTGTTCCGGTTCGTCAATGTCCTGGTACTGCCGCACCTTGCCGTAAACCACCTCATAAACAGCATCCGGCACAGGGTGCAGGTAAAGTACTCCCGCCTGTTTATCGTGGTAGAAGTGCGACGGCCTGCCCTGCGCGGCCTTGTCCACCTTGGCATCGTATTGCTGCTTGGTGATAGGCGACACCACAGAATCACCACCCGCCGTGTTGACCGTCATGCCGTCAACCCCTAGCGCGTCCGTGGCATAGCTGCCGGTGCCTGCGGCGGTGTCAAAGGTGGTCCGCACTATGACGTTAACATCGGTCTTGTTGGCGTTAAGCGCCTTGATGAGCGTGTTGAGACTGCGCCCCGCCGATGCAAACACAGCGGGGTCGTTCTCGCCGTACACGTCCGAGCCGCACATCTCCAGCGCGTCTTGGATAACCTGCGCCCGGTTGGGCGCGTATGCCGTGGTTCCACTGGTGGTCATTCGCTTTTAGCCGGACGCCCCGGCCCCCTTTTGGGTTCCTCCACGAAAACCTCGCCCGCCTCATAGTGCGGGTGCAGTTTGGTCTGGTATTCAGCCTGGTGCGCGGGGATAGCAAAGAACTGCCGCCCGTCCTCGTCGCGCTGCACAGGTTCGCCAGCAAGGGATACCCTGTCGTCCTGGTTGTCCAAAGGCTTGTAGAACCTCACCTTAGTTTTGTTGGAAATGGCGTTGATCTGGTCCTGAAGGTTGCTCACTTTTTGCCTCCTGAAAAGGTTTGAAGATTACGCGCGAAGGTCTTGTTGACGACCTTGTATTGCGGGTTGCGTTCCAGCCACTGAAAAAACAATTGCGGGTCGTCCATGATGCCCGAACGCTGCAACTCTAGGTACGTGGCTAAGTCGATGGTCGCGGCGGGTTTGACGGTCTGCCGTCCACCCCAGATTTCATCAGTGTATTTGCGGGTCTCATAGTTGGCTTCCAGCACACTGGCAATGTTCTGGGTGTGCTGAATCACCAGCTTGTCATCTACGTTATGAACCCCGGTAAGTATCAGGTCGCTCAACCGTTCACCTCATGAACAAAGGGGGCCGTTAAGCCCCCGATGCGTTAGTTTTCGGTCCAGTTGAACCAAGCCTTGATCTTTTGGCCGGTGGTTGATGCGGTCCATTTGAGCCGCACATAGGCAACGGCATCGGACCAGGTAAACTGATTGTTGGCAGTCAGCGATGCGGCGGTCTGTGCGTAATCCCCTGCGATGCAAGTAGACCACGGTCCGGTGGATGTCGGCGCACACTGAGCCACGACCGTACCCGACATGTTTTTGTAGGTGATGGAAGATGCGTTGCTTCCCAGGGTGACGCCAGAAACGGTCATGGTTTTGGTCTTGTACCCATTGACTTTGAACGCGTCCGAAGTCTTGACTGCACCCGAAGCCGCCGAGTAGATGGCAAATGCGGTGCCGCCGGAACCAGCTGCAAATGCGGAAGTGGCAAAAGCCAGGAGGAAAAGGACAGAGAGAATCGTTTTCATACGGTCTCCTTTAAAAAGAGAGGGGCCGTAGCCCCCCCCTTGTTAGGCGGTGGTAAGGTTGGTGATCCTGCCCGAGGCGTTTTCTGCTTTGGCAACGCAGGTGTGCTCACCGATGAGGTGATAGATGGTAGCATCACCGGCTTTGGCCAGCTCCTCACGTTTGACGGCGCGGAGAGTTGCCTTTTTCCAGTAGGCCATGTCGGGGATAAAAACCACATCGGTGGGCATGTTGCGGTGAGGCTTGATGGACAGCATCCCGTAATCGTCAACGTAGACGTCCACGGTGTTGGTCAGTTTCTTTTCCTCGATGGGGCGGCGGTAGTTACTGGTCCCGGCAAAGGCCGAGAAGCCGCGCTTCTGGAAGGGGCCGCAAAGAACCACTTTGGGGTCGCCGCCAGCGGTGAAGATGTTTTGGCGGACGTTCTGGATGAGCGTTTCCGACAGGTCGCGGGCTGTGCCACCGGTTACGGTACCGTCTGCGTTGAGGGTCGCGTCGCCGGCCTTGTCAAGGTTGGTAGTGGTCCAGTTCAGCGCCCCTTTCATCTTGCGTGCAGTAGCGGCGTCGCCGGCAACCTGTACACCGCGCAGGAATGCGTATTCGATATCCTTTGCCAGTTCCTTGGCTTTCTTTGCGGTCTGGTAGCCAAGCTCGGAAGGACGGCCAGCGGCACCACCGGATTTCGCGACGGCTTCCTGTGTGCCGGAAACGCTGAGCTGCTTCTTCTGGATCTGCATGGTGTTGTTGAGGCGTACGGTGGGGGTCGCGGCGACGTTGGCCGTGGTGTCACCCTCAAGCTGTGCATTCTCGCCAGCGGCGGCGAGGCTGTCAGTCTGCCACTCTTTGGTGGTAGCCTTTGCGCCATCTTCGGAAAGCTGGCTGTAGAAGATGGTATCAACGGGGGAAATGTTGGTAATTACATCGGACAGGTCTTCCCTATTGCCGATGCTCTCATAGGTTTTAAAGGTATCCGCTGCGACGGTCATGGTCTGCTCCTTTATCCGAGCAAGGACGCCCAATCGTCAAGATTGCCGCTTTCCTTTGCTCTGTTGAGTAGTTTTGTTGGTTGGTTGTTGTTGCTGAAACCACCTGCCCCAGCCGGTTCAGTTCGGTTCGGCTGCTTCACCTCTTTGGTTTTAGCGGTCTTCCCTGCGTTGACAACCGCGTGTACCTTGTTTAGCATTTTTGCCATGCGGGCGGCGGTGTCGCCCACTACAGTGGGGTCCATCACCTGGGCGGCTTCCTGTTCGGTCAACCCGTATTCGACGGCAAGCGCGACAAGCGCGGTTTTCTTGGTGTCAAAGTCGGGGATTGACTTGTAAATCTCGCTGTTGATCTTTGAGGTGAGCGTTTCTTGGCTCTGCCGCTGGTGCTGGCTTCTAAGCCCCCTTGCCACCAGATCCACCTTGAGGTCTTTGTACCGCTGCTCGGCGTCAACGTCGTAAGCGTCCTTTGCCGCCCTTATTTGCTGGTCGATGTGGGAAAGAGCGGCATCAGGGTTAACGTCAAACAGTTCCTCGATGGTTTCCGGTTGCTTCTGCGAGATGGGGGCGTTTTTTGTTGCCGCAAGCTGTTGCTCCATCTCCTGTAAACGCTTTTCAAGCCCTTGGCGCTTCTCTTTCTCTGCCTGGTACGCCTTGCGGGGAATGACAGGGTTTTTGCTGGTTGTCTCGGCCTCTTCCTGCTCCGCGTCAACCTCAGCCTCTTCTGCCTCTGTCTCCGGCTGTTCCTGTTCGGGTGTTTCAGCCTCTTCCTGCTCCGCGTCCAACTCTTCTACATACTCGTCTTCCATCTCTGTCTCCTTGCCCGTGGGTCGGCATCACCATTGCCCGTTAGTCGGCATCACTGTGTAAAAAAAGGAATCTGTTGAGTGCATCAATTACACTCATTAGCGCCTTATGTCAATGCTTTTTGCTTTGCAACTCTTCACCCTTGATAATTTCCTCAAGCTGCCGCTCTGCAAACTGCCCGTTGGCAATGAATCCGATGAAATACTGCTTAAAGTTGCGGAGCATCCCGTCTAATGCGTACAGACGCTCTCTCACGTCTACCGCCTCGTCCGGTGTAGCTCTCCACCTCTCATAAGCTGCGGCCTCTGCCTTGGCAAAGAAGTCCTGCACCAGGGGGGAATCAAGTATCACCTTGGCCTCCGCTGATAGCTCTATCTCCTTGATACACTGTTGCTTGCGCTTAAATATGTCTGTCAGCCCCATTACATACCCTCCTGCGCCATAGGCTGTTGCTCTGTCTGCTGTGCCGCGTTCAACATATCGAACGTTGCTTTGTATTCTGCCAACTGCTGCCCCATTTCTGCGGCTTCGGCTTTTGCAAGATCGAGTATGGCAGCGGTTTCTATCTTGTTTATCTCGGCCTGTTTTTTCTGCATTTCTAACTGGGCAGCAATCATTTGCATTTGCGCTTGCATTGCTTGCATGGGATCTTCCTGCGGCTGTTGCGGCGGTGCATTGGGGTCTTCACCCTCCTTGCCGCTCTGCACGAACTTAGAAGCATTTTTGAAGCCCATGTTTTCCCATATAGCCTTGACCATCTCGGACACATTTTCCGGTGTGACCACGCCCACCTGAATCAGCCCGTTGAGGTACAGTTGCAGCATGGTCATGAGCTGCTGGACAATCATTTCCTTGGTGCCGGTGCCTATGCCCACGTCAATGTTGATGTCATACCGCCCGTCGATGTCTTCGGGGTTTATGGTCTGCCATTCCTCGTTGATCTTGATGGAAGTCGCCATATCGAAGAAGTCCAGGTTCATATGTACCAAGTCTTCGTATAGCCCCTTAACGCCGGTTTCAGCAAACAGCCGCGCTATCAACTCGATGCGTTGCTGCGATGCCGACATGATCTGGCTGATGCCCGTGGCGGTCTTGTTCAGGCTATCGGAGTCAAGCCCCTGGTTGTACCGCGTGACTCCGGTGCGGTTCTCCAGTATGGAGCCGTCCGCGTAATCGAGAAACCCGAAAACCTGCGGGGGAAGGGGGGCTGTCGGCACGTTCATGATTGCATCGCCAACGGGGGTGTTTATGTCCAGCGTCCTGACCGTCCCTCCCGGCACGTTTTGTGTAAACAGGTCGTCAATGTTGATCTTGTACGGGTTGACTACCCGCTGCGCATTGTTCTGGTAATAGATGTTATCGAGAATATACCGTACAAGGGCCGTCTTGAGCTTTTGAATCTCTTCCACCAAGTCGGCAAAGGATCGACCGACTACGCGGTGAGTCAAGCGAATCGCCGACAGTTCACGGAAGGGCGGCTTGCCGTATTTGTTTTCCTCAAGGTCAATGACCTTATTGCCCATCACAACAGCCTTGACTGGTACAGGTTCGCCGTCCTCGTACTCGTTGTAATAGCACTCGTAGATGTAGACAAAGTTCTCGTCGTCCTCGTCAACAAGGAAGTTCTTGCCACCAAGGTCGCGGAAACGCTCGTTCTCCAAGTTTTCGCCGCTCATTTCGGTGATGGTATCGGCCACATCCGCGCTTTTGACACCGTATTTTTTGAGCGTCTGGCGGTGGACCTTTTTCTTATGAGCGCAGAAGGAGTCTTTGAGGTCTTTGGCCCTCACGTCAAAAATGAACTCTTCGGGTGGCAACACCTCCACCATCGGCTTACTTGTGGTGGTCTTCACCTTGCCTTTGACGTTGTAGCCGGTAACGTCATCGCCTTCTGCCTTGTCCACCTCAAACTCTTCGGATGCAGACAGCGCGGCGTGCTCTTCCGGTGTCAGCCCTTTGTACTCCTTCGCCTTGTAGGTGGTTTCCTTCTGCCAGTAGTATTTGACCACGCCAAGCTTATACATGAGCGCGTCTTTAAACCAATCGTGGAACACGGTAAAGGAGTTGAAGCATTTGCGGCTCTGGTAGTTCAGCAACTCCCCCATGAGCTGCGCCTTCTGGTCGTCTCCCTCGCCTTGCCCCTCAACCTGGACAACATCGGCAGACCCTGCGAATATCCGCATCAGCGACGGCATCAGCGACTCAACAGTGTTGAACACGTCCGACATAACCACCTGGGAGCGTCCTTCTACCTCGTTGCCGTATGGCTGCGACATATAGGATTTAAGCGCCCGTTCCCTTGCCGTTTGGAGTTCGGACATATCCGCACTGTAGTCCCGTAAGTAGCCGATGCACTTGGTGGTGATGTCGTCCTTGTTGAGCTTTGAAACGTCCATGAGATCTCCTATACGCAGCCGAGCCGGGGAAGGGGCAATGGCTTATGATCTACGGTGTCGTTGGTCATCTTCTCTGCGTTTATGCAGATATATCGAAAATTATCAGCACCATGCGAAAACTCATCATGTAACGGTGCGCCTGCTTCCCTTGTTGTCTGGTTGATAGCGCGACGGTAACGCTTCAAGCACTCGATAAGGCGTGTGGTCTTGTTCTTGTCAAAGTAGACCTGGCCGAAAGTGGTGCGCGTTGCCTTTATGCCCTCTTCCAGCCCCATTTCCACGATAAGCTCACGGCTTGCCACGTCCCACCCTAGCTTTTTAAGGATCTCTTCGGAACTCTTACCGCTTTTGAAATCCCGGCTAAACCCGTCATGAGGCAACCACACCTTGCCCCAGTTGTACCGCTTCAGCTTCAAGTCTGCGGAGTAATCGTCAAGCGTCCTGTGGCTGTCCTCAATGTACTCAATGACGCGGACCTCTGAACGTATCTTTTGCACAAGGCTAATGCTCATGCTGTCGTTCCACCCAAGGTCGAACACCACATGCACCTTTAGAAGTGGGTCATATGGCACATTGCAAATTTGGCCGTTCAACTCAGCCTTTGCCACCTCGTTGTAGTAGATCGCGCCCTCAACTGCCGGCTTGCACTTCCCCTCCCATATGTTCGGGTAGGCTATCGGGTCTTTCTCCTGACACCGCTTGCGCTCCTTCTCCAGCACTTCGGGGAACCATGGATTGTCAAGGTAATTCACCAACACCGAAACGCAATCTTCGGGCGGGTTCACCGTGAACCGCTGGTGCGTTTCGTCCGTCTCTAACTCGGGGTTGTAACTGATCCATATCTCTGAGCCGTCTTTGCGGATAGTCGGTATCAGCACATCCCATGACCGCTTAGTGATCGCTTGGGCTTCTTCACACCATACGCGGTCGCAGCCCTCTAGAGACTTGATGCTCTCCACCGTCTGCTGAGAAAGACCGGCAAAGATGAACTTTGAGCCGTTGCGGCCCCTTATTTCTGTTTCGAGGACAGTGTAGAAACTACCAAGGCCCAGCGCCTGTATCTGGTCGCTAAGTAGCTTGTGAACGGAATCTTTTATCGACTTCTGCACCTCGCGGGTGCAGAGGACTAGGAGGGGTTGCGATGCTGCCTGGATAAGCAAAGCTCTTGCAAAACTCCAACTTTTTCCCGACCCCCTGCCGCCTCTTGCCACCTTGTAGCGTACAGAGTCGAAAAGGAACGAGAGCTTGTCGGGAAATTGCGCGTTAACCGACATCGGGCTTTACAAACGACACGGTGAGGTTAAGGTCTTTGCCGTCCACCCCGCCTAGTTCCATCTTATCCGTAAATAGCTTAAGATATTTCCCCAGCCGCTCAAGGTTCTGGCCCCTATCGGCAAGCTTGATCTTCGTAGTGATCGCTACCTCGTCTGACTCGTCCCCTGTCACCTTGTGGAAGGTTTCAAGCCCTGCAATCACGTCTGCATGGTCGGGGTCCAACTCGCTAAGGGGTTTCAGCTTGCCGTTATCATCAAAGAAGTCGCGGGAGTCGTAAAAGGCAAGCTTGGCAATACCTGCCAATACCTTGTCGGCGGTGATCTCAAGGCGCTTGTTGCGCTCAAGCCTCAACTCGTCAATTCTTTGACGGATGTTAACATCTGCGAAAGCTTTGGACGCCAACACTCTGCCGGATTCATACGTACAGCCCTTGTAGACCCTCATGTACGCCTTTGTCTGATTCTCCCCCGCATCGGACACGAACTCACGACAAAGCCACTCCTCCTTATCGGTGAGTGGCCTTATCACAGCTTCCGTGGTGTCCTTTTTCTTCCCTGCCATGCTGCCCCCTTGATATTAAAGGTGCCGGTCTAACCCGTACCGGCTGAAGGAAGCCACGGAGGAGGGGCCATAGCTTGGCGCGGAGTCTACCACTTGCTAATGAGGGATGCAAGATAAAAGAAAAGGGGCGCGTGGCCCCTAGGCTCTCCACTCCCCCAACTCTGACCACTTTGCTACCCACATTGCACCTACAGCCATGTGAAATACGCCGGTTGCACAAAGTAAAGCGTCTGTCTGCTGTGACAACGCCCATGTTCCAAAGGCAAACCACACGTACGCCAACAACTCACAAAACAGCGCCATCCTCCCACCCCCTTTCCTTGCCCATAGCCACCCACCTAAGCAAGTGTGATAAACAGCGCAAACGCCGCTTTGCACCCAATGTGCAGCCACTGGTCAGTGTGTATCCCTATCAGCTTTTCACACTTCAGCGTGTCTATAACAAAGTGCGCCGCAAACTCGACTAGAGATGGCACCATGCTGCCAGTGACAAGATACACAGCCACGGCGTGGGTTGCCGCGTGGCCAGACAAGGTGTAATACCACGGCACCCCATACAGGCCGGGGCGCTTCTTGCCATTGGCTATGAAATCCGACTGCAAAGGGTAATCTGCCACAAAATGCCCTGCCAACAGTTTCAAAAACAAAATAACCATTTCCATTTTATTCCTCCCTATGACAACTAGTTTACCGACCTTAGCCGGTTACTGCTTCCCATGCTTTGCTGTTTCCTCTCCTCGCCCACTCCTCCTGCGTCTGCCCGATAATCTCTTCAGGGTCTTTGCCATACCTTGCGTACACCGCCGCCCTGCTGTTCCCCGGCGACTCCATCAGCACGTGTAAATCGTGCCGTATTGGGATCTGCCGCGAGTCGCAAGCTTTGGTCCCGGTGCCAGAATGCCCTGGCCTTTCTTCGTGGTGTGGGTCTACTGCCATCCATTCAGTGGCGCGGTGACCGGTGAGAGCGCACGGCAATGTGCGGACGTATAGGCCATAGGCTTTGCACCGCCACGGCTTGACCTTCCATTGTGGGGGCGCGGTCACAAAAGCGCCCGTAATAACTCATCCTTCATGGCGGGGTGCATCAGCAAACCCTGCGGGGTCTGTATCACTTTCTTTAACGGTACATTTCTGCGGCGGGTTTCGGTGCGCGTTTTTACCCACGGCTCAAAAGGCATCGTTATTCCGTGCAGCAGCGGTTCTATCCACCTTTGGCGGAAGGAAAGCTGCACTACCACCTCGTATTCTTCGGCCTCTGTGCAAAGCTCACTCACAAATATGCGCAAGCCTCCTATGTCACCCAATAACCCCATATCATGCGCCATTATCACTTCCTCCTTTTCTCCCAATAGCACCACACGCACTTGGGGTAATCCCCCGCGCTGTGGCACGGTTCTTTTCTGCACGCGTCCTGCGCTGATTTCCGCCGATCCTCGTAGGTGCGCTGGGGAGTTCTTGCTGGGTCCTTGGCGGTGGTCACTCCCCTTCTACCCCGCAGCGACTGCGCTTGAGATGTCGCCCCATCCTTTGCGGAGAAGCAAAAACTTGTCCACAGATACAGATGGTTGCTTTTCGTGTATATCCTGGCCGCAATCTGCCGGCAGGATCGCGCTGGCAATCTACCGATTTCCATGATTGGTCCCTTGCCACATACCCTATGGTTGCATGACTCACTCCGAACCTTTCTGCAACCACCCTCTGAGAAAGACCCTCTGCCAACATGCTAAGCACTCAGGCGGAAGCTTCCTGTCCTCTTCACTGACCGTCACCCACCATTTTTCATATGCGAACTCGTCCATGCTATCCCTCCGTGTACCCACCACATTTCTCAGTGACCACCATTTGTTTCAGAACACAGCCGAAGCCCAACCGTGATTTCCCCGCCCAGGTGCATTTGCCGCATGGGTGTTTTGGCTCGTTCATGCTATTGGGCCTCTCTGAGTACGCTGTGAGGTGAACCTATCTAATGTATCAAGGGCGTTGAGCACATGCGGGTCAATTAGGTATTCCCGAATGTGGCGCATTTCATAATTTATGCAGGCGAGGATACAAGCCTCACGCAATTCGGATGGTGTAAATCTAGCTTGCTCTATGAGTGATTCAAGCGTACACACTAGATTGTGATACTCGGGGTCGTTCATGTATTTCTCTTTTGGTGTCTTCACCCTTGCCCCCTCTCCGGCACCGTCAGTGCGCGGATTTCAGCGTAGGCGGGGCATATGTCCACCAGCACGCCGACGTCAACCAAATGGTCGTGTATCGCCTCCCTGCAATCCTCGAAGCCTTGGCGGTAGGCTTTCTTGGCCTTGGTTCGCTCCTCGTGGCAGCATCCTGCTTCGATGCTAGCCCGATCCTCAGCCGCTGCCCATCCTTCCTGCGCCTCGTCCCTCTCCCTCTTGAGCTGGTCGAGTTGTGCAGCGTGGCGTTCTATCAAGGCGTTGGTTTTCTGGTTGTACTCCCTGTCTATCTCGTCAATCAGCTTGACGGACTCCCCCACCCTCTCCAGCGCCGCGGCGAGGTCGGCCTTGAGGGTTATGAGTTGCGCGGCTAAACCGTGTTGACCGCAATGGTCGTTCGGTGCTCCTGGTACACATCCATATAGGCAATTACTCATTCTCGCTATCTCCTCTTTTAACCAACACCACATAGCTCAGATCATCATGATCGGTTAGACTTTCATGTGTACCTGGAGCGGTCTCCCATCCGTCGAGAAATAGCGCCGCCAACGCCTTAGCGTCAGTACCAGCATAGTCGATAACCTGCCAATCCTTGATCATCCCCCACCTCTTACCTTGAGTGCATATTGCTTGATCCACGGCCACTCAAGACAAACCCATCCTCCGTGTTGCATGTAGCGAAACGGACACCATTTACCTATCGAGAAGTAGAACCATTTACCGTGTTTTGTGTAGAAATAGACCTTCACTCCCCACCTCCTGCCGCTCTTGCTTCCCATGTTAAGCAGTCGGCTTTCCCGGTGAGTACCAGCCATGCGAGTTTGAAACGCCACAGAGGCGAAAATGCGTTGTGCGGCTCTGGTCTACTCGGCACCCATAACTCTGTGCCGAGTGTAGTTGTGATCTTCTTGCGGTTGCTCCCTGCAAATAGGCAGATAGTGTTCACATCCCAAATATCTGGCTGTCTCATCTCTACTCCTCCCCTTTCGTCTCTGCCGCGAGGGCGGCTTCAAAACCACAAGAGCATTTTTTACCTAGTCCTTCGCCCATGTTGCAAGCACAACCAGAAGAATGCCAGCCGTACAGCGCAAACGCCTCCCTCAGCCCCCTCTCGCGCTGCTCGGCGGCTTCGGCGCGCGCAAACTGGATGTTATAGCAGCCCCTCCACAGCGTCACCTCCTCCCTCGCCTGCGACAGCTCCGCATCCAGCCCTGCCTTTTCTTCTGCGTGGCGGGTGAGGGCGGATTCGGCTTGCCTGTAATCGGAAGCGCGATCCTCATAGAGTTGCTTGAAATCTACCAGTTCTCTCCCCTGCTCCTCGCAGAGTTGGGTGAGGCGGTCGAGTTCATCGGCCACCTTATTGAAAAATTCGCCGCTCATCCCGTTGCCGTAGTTTGCCAACTTCTGCGCTCTGAGTTTCCCCTGCAAATCCATGTTGCCTCCTTGGGCGGTCACTTGCCGCGCTGCATCTTCACCCTACAATGACAGCACGTAACTTTTGCGGGGTCGGTAGTCACCGTGTCACTGTCCTTGTGGACGGATATTGCAGTCTCGCTGTAAGGGTTGGCGCATCCAAGATATCTCCATACGCTGCTGCGCTTGCTGTGCAGATAAAACGGGTCTTGCCCCGCGAGATGAACTCTTCCCTTTTTCACACTCCCCCCCCTTGCCCCATTCCCGCCCTGTTATCCCTCGCCCCTGCCAACGGTATGCGCTTTGGCTAGATCGTGCCCGTTTGGGCTATCCTTGCGCGTCCTGCGGTGGTTTCATGCCCTTGACGTTGCCCTCTGCGGTTTTAGCGGCGGCTTTTTCCTCTTTGGTCGCCAATCGGCAGTAGCCCATTGCGGACCTGATAATCAGCGGCTTGTTTTTCTTCCACGGCTCACATGCGTACCTGCTGCTGACTACGGAGCGGTTCCCGTTCCACGAATAAGTAACTTTCCCCTTTTCGTGGTCGACTTCTAAAACCCTCACCTCGTAAAGTGACAACGTGTTTATGGTCGTGTTGCCCATGCGGTGTTTGCGAATGTCGTAAACCACCATCCCCGGCTTCAAGCTTTCAAACTTCATCTCCCCTCCCCCTTCTTCTTCCTCGCCTCGTTCGCCTTCTCCAAATTCGCCAACTGCGCCGCCTTCGCCTTCGGGGTCCGCTTGTTGCTCATGCTACCAAGGACGGCGGCAGGGTTTATCTCGTCTACGTGGCCGCAGACGGTGCAGGTGTGTTTCATGGGGTCTCCTTTGCTCCTTTTATTTCCATGGCTAAACGAACAGCCGATTCACTAAGTTTTTCCCCCGCTCTTTTAGTTAGCCGGTAAGTTTGCCCTTTGTGGTCCAAGTTCCAGTACATGCCTCGACCGGTAAGCCCATCGCTAGCATATCGTTTATATGCACCTAATGCCTTAAGTTCACTGGCAATCTGTCTGCCACTGCGAATGGGGTTTCGTAGTTCTGCCAACTCTTTTTTTAGGGCGCAATTTTCAGCTATCAATGAATCTATCAATTTGTTATCCAGTTTTGTGCGGGCCATGGCGTCCCCCTTGGTGTGCTTCATCGTTAATAGGAGATTACCACCGGAGCGCTCCGGTGTCAACGCCTTTTGCAAATTATTTTAAACGCCCCGGCTGCGTTTAGATTGCCAGGGACATTTGCGGTTGATCCCAAACCGCCGCGCTGTTGTGCGACTCAATCCTTGCCGCGATAACCTCGGCCCTCTGACTTGCAGTCGGTGGGACGTACATTCCAAATCGGGACAGTGAACCACTGTTGATAGTGGCGTTGCAAGAGTCAGCAGACGATAACGGGAGCCGGGAAAATATCAGCGGGTCCAACATCCGCAGCCCATGCAGTTTGCATTTAGGCCGCCCCTTGCTGTCACACATCGCCGCCATGACTTCGCCCATCCGGTTCCACCATGATTGTGTGCCGGGGTTCGGCCATTCACCACTTGAACCTATAGCCACACGCGGCCAGGTTTCGGCCAATTGTGCGGCGTACTCTAGCGACTCATGCAGATGATATACCGGGACGCCGTAAGGCGCTTTACGGCCATACTGAAAGTTGAGACAGCGGTTTTCATCTTCGGTGCCGCCAATCACGTCAGGAATAAGCCACCAATCAAAGCCGGGGTGTTTAGACCAATGCTGCACCCATTTAAGGTAGGCGTCCCAATCAGGGGTTTTGCCGCCGCGCCACATGGTAAAAGCTCCGTTGTCCAAAACGAAGGATGCACAGGCATCAGCCACTATCGGCATATCTTCGGGGTTGGCGTATGAAACCAGCGCGTGACGGCTTCTAAGAAAACGTGCTGCATCGGGTCGAGTCGCCCCGCATGGTGTACCGTGATATGCAATCATTTGCTCTCCTTGGTTTGCAAACGCCCTGGCTGCGCCCTTTTCCGCGACAAGCACGCCCGCACCTGGGCGGGGTCGTCTAGAATGTGCGAGGTATATTCGCTATTGCTCCACAGCTTGTACCTGTCCTCTGGCGGCGTCTCCGGCCATAAGCGGCGGATTTCCTCATCCGAGCATTCCCACACCTCTTGATCTAGCACCTCATGCTTAACCATCAGTAACCCCCCGTATCTTCGTCCTGCTCAAAATACCTCTTATATTCCCCGAAATAGTCAATGGGCCGAGAACCGTGAACACTCAAATATTGCAGCGAATCGGAGTCGTAAAAAAGCCCATACTTCCCCTCAACTCCTTCCTCGTTGCGGCTCTTATCGCAAACCAATATTGCATCCGGCATGGTCATAATATCTTCAATCTTTTTCCCTTTCGGCAATTCCACTGCTTCCCCATTTCGGTACGACTGCATAGTTTGCTCTTTCTTTTTGTTGCGCCACACTGAAAACACGTTGAAGGCAAGGTCGGTTAATGCCCCTGTCCCCTTGATAGCCATTTTCCCAGCGGGTATGCTTTCATCTTCCTTGCGGGGGTGAGCTATCAGGTGGATATGTGCCCCGGTAGCGTTTGCCCAATCGCACAGCTTTTCCATTATGGCTTTTTGCCCGTTGTAGTCGTCCTCACTCAGCCCTAGCTTCATAAGAGAATCAATCAGGAAGTGGCGGACCCCATGCCGCTTAAACGCATATTCAAAAACATCTAGCAAGCGATCCGTTTTGCCCGTCCCTACAAGGGCAAACAGCCAAATCTTGTCAGACAGCCACTCTAGCGATTCATCTATGGTCTTTTGAGTCGGCTTCTTGTGAGCTGTGGCTTGCCTGACTATGCGAGCAAGAGTCGTTGCCGGGGCCATTTCAAACGAGGCAATACAAGCCTTTTCGCCTTGCAGCGCACCGGCAAGAATTACTTGCCCCCACATCAGGCTTTTACCATGGCCGTTGCATCCGGTAATTATTGAAACCTCCCCCCTGCGGAAACGAAAGGGTATCTTTGGCCATGGCATATCAAAGCCCGGCACCTTTCCGCCTGGTGGGTAAAATTGGTCTATTACGGCTTGCGTGTAGTCGCTGGTTCTTTTCAGCTCCTCCGGTTCGATATACCGTGCCTCCCTAAAGCAAACGGCGATCTCCTTTTCTGTAACGCCAGACTGCAAGCACTCGTTAGCATCCTTTTTGGGAAGGGTCACTATCCGACAACGGTGGACTCCTAGCCGTGATACCAATTCCTCAACGGCAACGTGTCCCTCCTTGTCGTTATCCATGCAAAGGTAAATGGTTTCAAACCGCTCCAACTCATCCCAATCATAATCAACCCACTGCTGCTTTTCGCCCTTGCCAGCTCCGAAAGGAACCGAAACGGCGGGGTGTCCATACTGGTGCAGCGTCATAGCGTCAATCTCGCCCTCGGCTATGACAATCTGCCTTGATTTGGGGTCTATCGCCTGCCAGCCAAAACATATTGGCTTGCACCCTGCCTCAACTAGCGTTTGTTTCTTTCCTTCTTTGCGCTCCAAGTGAAGGTATTTCATCGAAACCAAGTCGGTACCATGGAATGACGGAAAGCAAACCCACGGGCCGCTCCAAGGTTCCTGCCGCTTCCACCCTGCCCATGGGCCTATCTTGTCGGCCTCGGCTACCCTGTAAGCTGCTAGCGTTTCCGGCGACAGTTTGCGCGTGTCAAAAAGATATTTCATGACCGGCGAGGCAGCGGCAACCTTACGCGCTCCCTTCGGGGAAGGTTTGCGAAACTTCCTCTCCTTGGTTTTAAGAAATTCCGGTTCAGATACACCAAGGTATGCTTTGGCTTCCTGCAATGCTGAGGCAAGAGGCATGTTTTTAACCACGCACCACAAGTCGAGCAGGTCTCCGCCCTCCCCTGTAGCAAAGTCCGCCCATTTGCCCTTTTTGTCTCCTGAGAGGCAAAGCTTTAAACTGCGGCCCGATTCGCCGCCTGTCGATCCAGCTTCCCATTCGCGACCGACTTCACGCCCCCCAGGAAGTAGCATCTTTGCAATGGTGCTAACCTGCGAGGTTAACGACTCTACTACCTCTGAAATTTCCATCAGATTTGCACCCCCCTCATGTAGTCCGGCCTTTCTTGTGGATTATTTTCTTGCTTAGGGGTGCTGTTTTTCCGCCAGGTCCTGACTGCTGCTTTCCAATCCTTCATCTTGTTTTTGCCGATCATCCATCCCTTTGCTGAGTAGTAATCTACAAAATGTTCCCCATCTGATCTAAACCCAATCTCATCCATGTATGTTTGGACTTGTTCAGGTGTAGGCAAAAAGAATTTTACATCCCCCGTTTCTTTCTTTTCTTCTTTACCTTCTTCTTCCTTCTTTACCTTCTTGTTTGTGTTCATTTGCTGTTCATCTGTTGTTCGTTTGTTGTTCATTTGTTGTTCATTGTGCTGTTCACGCGCTTGGTATTTAAACCAGTTAGTTATTGTTATTACACGGAATTTCCCTTTATTCTGTTGTTCAATTTGCTGTTCACTTTTGAACAATTTCAGTATGCGCTCCACCTTCGATTCTTGAACTCCCGTTCCTGCGCTGATTTGCTCCCTTGACGTAATAAACTGCCCCGGCTCAAGATGCACAACGGCACCACCTTTTGTTACCACGTCGGCGGGGTTGTAGTTGGCTCGCAGCAAGCAGTAGACCCATACAGCTACAAAGTCAGGGTGTCGGGACCAACTGCTATCCAGAATACACCGGTGAAGTTTGATGTATCCCTCTTGCATCATCTGGCCCTCTTTGTAAGGTTGCATGATTTGCAAAGCGTCTGCATGTTATCTTTCGTTGTCTTGCCACCTCTAGAAAAAGGGACAACGTGATCCACCTGCAAATGGTTATCGCTTCCGCAGACGGTGCATTTATTCCCATCACGCTCAAAAATCTCATTACGTAAGCTTTCGGGAATTGCCATTCTGCGGACGGTAATTGCTTCGTGGTTTTTCAACTGAGGGTCAACGTGATATGTTGTCAAATTAAGCAAACATTGGTGGCAAAGGTCGAAGTCCGACGCTTGCCAGTAAAGAGTTGGCCTACCATCGTCCTCTTCACAATTGTTGCAAATGTGGGCCTTCTCGTTAGTACAGCCGGGAGAGTAATATGTGCTCATTGCCGCTCCTAAAAAAAGAACAGCGCCCCTCCAAGAGTGCAGTCTCAGAGGGGCGCTGTCAGACTGACCCCCGATAGTGGGAGTCAAATCCTTATGGTGAACACTCAACCCTGCACGGTGAGTTTTCAATGCTGTATTAAATTGTGCCCCCATACTATCACACCCGCTCAGACATTGCAAGCTATGAGGGGTTAGGGGGATTGGCGGCTTTCTCATGTAGTAGGTCGAGCCGCTGTGAGAGAACACGAACTTTGCTAGATTCTGCGCAAAGCTGTTCGCACCATGCTCCTGCAACTTCAGCCAAACCTTTTACTTGGCGCATCATTTCACGGTAAGCAAGGCATGGACCATCACCACCATCAGGTATCATACAGTCAGGGAGTACCCCTCCGGCAGTTTCTGGGTTTTTAAGGTGTTTTATCTGTCGGGCTTGATCATCACAAAGACTGTCAAGCCGCTTTATCTCCTCAAATAACCACCTAATGGCGTCATCATCGGCTATATCTGTCCGCTTAAGCTCCCACCACTCATGCACGTCTGCCACATTCATATTCCCTCCTACGGGTAAAGTTGCTCAATTTTGTCGTTCACGATGTCAATTAGCAGCGATGCCGCCCGCAACTCCTCCACAGAGAACACCGGCCCATCAAACACCTGCTGCGCTGCGAGGTCGGCCTTGATTAACTCTATGTAGCGGTTTACGGCGTCCACCATGCCGTCAAGCCGGTTCCAGCGTGCGGACTTGGGCTTCTCCATCTGCATCAAGGCGTCTAGCGATCCGAGCGCGACTGAGGCGTGCAGGGCGGCGGCTTTTAGCTGGTTGGGGGTCATGTGGTTATAGCCTCCCGGTGGGTGGGAACAGGTCTTTGATAAGCGTGGGATCACCCTTGTATGCAACTATGATTTTCTGCTCACGCTTGGGGAATTTGCGGTAGTTCAGCGTCTTTTTAGCTTGTGCAAGCCGCGTAAACTCGCATTCAAGGTAGATTATTTTGTTGTAGACCGACAAGCCCTGTTCCTTGAAAAATATCTCTGTCTCGGATTCGTGGCAATGATACGACCCGTTTTTGTCCCGGCTGTCTCCGGTCATCACCACAAAAAAGCAGTTATCATTTAAGGCTTCAATGGCCTTTTTGTAACCGGCAAAAAGGGTATTTCTAAAACCCTCGTAGGTGTCGATGGAGTTAATCTCCCCAGCTGGTGATTTGCCGTCGTAATCGATGTACTTTTCCACCTTGTAATAGGGGGGGCAACTGAAAACCAGATCGGGGCGGTTTTCGGGGGTATAAGTAGAGCTGTCGCTTTTGATCCATTTTGCGCTATTCAAGTCCTGGCAAATAGCATTGTTGGTGTCGCACTGGTTTTGCCTGATCTCGCTGGAAACGTAGTCATACCCATACGCACCGGCAACAAAACCCATCTGTACCCCGCCGCCAAAAGGGTTGTACACGTACCGGCCATTTTTAGGCATGAAGAACCGGAGGATCACCTCACAGGCTACGGGGTCCAACACAGAAGCGTTGCCGTTGTGAGACTTCACTTTGTCGGTCTTGATCTCTCCGTCTTCCACGGTATGGGTCGAAAGGACCACGTTAGAAAAACCGCTTTCCCCCTGCCAGCACCCTTCACGGGAAGCAAATTTAGGGTTGGGAATATTGTACTTTTCCCCAGCCGCTTCAATCTGTGCGTTCCATTCCTTTTTGAGACGCAACCAATCACCTTTAAGCGAGTTCCACACGTTTGTCATGGTGATGTGAGCAAGAAGTTTCATTCTCACATCCTTTTCGTCGCCGTACACCATGTACTCGTACCCAGACATGGTGAGGTAAGTCTTGAACCCAAGGCTTTTAAACCGCTTGGGAGTTTCAAACTTGCTCTTCGGATCAGTGGTAATTATCATCGGGTAGCCCTTGGTATTCTGGGCTATGATCGCTTTGACCATGTTGTCGTAAATGTCAAAGTTGAACCGGTCCGGCCTTATGGTCGATTGCAACAGGCAAAACTCCCCGACTTCCTCGTTGTTTTGGAACGTGAAAAACCCGCAAAACTCGCCGTCTATTTTGAGGATGATTGCAGAATGAATCTGCATGTTTTTGCGGGCCGCACGATAAGCTATCTTATCCTCTATAGCTAATTGCGCCACATCTGCCTCGTAACCGGACCCTATAACGCTTTTGACGTACAGGTATTCTACGTTTTGATGCGGCGGTGCTATTACCTTGTTGGCCCTTGGAACGGTGACTTTGTGTTTCGGTTCGTGGCCAAATAGAATCCCCTGTATTTCGCTCATTTGTTCCCCTCTCCTTTTTTCGCTATGTAATTTTAATGCCGATCGGTTAACGCCACATTGGTCTGGACAGCTTTTGCAACAGCCCAGGTAAACATTTGGCCGGTGTAACGAAACAAACTTCCCCCCACCTATTGATTCATCTTTTCTTGTTACGACTATATCCCCGTTTATTACTCTCTTGTTGGCGCTGCTTGCTCTTAGAGGGTTGTCAATTACCTTCCCAAGCGATAGCAAATATCGTTGCTTGTCATGGCAGCTTCTAGCCCAATCAGACACCCCGTACTCACAAGTAACAACCCTGTTCACGCTTTGCACCCCCGCCGATTCCAGCCGCGTCATTTGCCCCACACGGTGAGCTATTTCGCTATCGCTGTCCATTCCGCTTGTGGAGGTATTTACAACCGCTGAAAGCTTTTGCAACCGCACTATGTGGCTGTCCAAAAGTGGCAACCAGTGCTTAGTGATAATGACCGGTGTTTTGCCTGTACCTTGCAACGCCTCACACACCGAAAGAGTGTTGTCCCAATCGTGGCAGGGATCGCCAGCCGTCCCGATCCTGTACCATGCGGCGGGGTGTCTTTTTACAGCTTGGAAACTGTCGGCAAAATGTCGGCGGCTTGGTTTCCTTGACACGCTTGTGGTAAAATCAATTCCATACCTTGACGCAATTTTGTTGGCGTAACATTCACCGTAACACCCCCCATCTGGATACGCTGCCATTCCAAGGCTACAGCCCTTTACCGTGTCAACGTCTAAAACTCCTTTAAAGTTTTCGGCAACGGTAAGAAGTGGCCGATACCTTTTTGCTCCGGGGCAATCTTCAAAAAAAGAGAGCTGGTCTTTTTTACTGGCTGATTGCATCGCGGTACGCTCTTTCCAGTTCTGGGTTCCACCTTTCGCGCCCATGTTCTAGCCTAGAAAGGTATGTCGGTGATTTGCACATGTGACGGGCGACGGCTCTTAGTGAGATGCCGAGCTTTTCACGCTGTCGCTTCAAACTCTCCCCCAGTTCTCCGTTTTCGGCCTCAGTGTTTACTTTGCCAGCGCCTCTACACCTTGGACATTCGTTCAATAGTGGCCTCCTTGCTTGTTTAGTGTTTCCAGAATACATTACACCTTTAGCGCAAGTCAACAAAAAAAATAGCCCCTTTGTGGCAAAACAAAAGGGCTATCTTATTATCTCCTACTCTTGCCGGGACGGTAACGGCTGTTATCACCGAGCCGTTGGCAGCACCGCCGCTGTATCTCCAATATCGGTGTCACCTTCACGCTCTCCCTTTCCTCGGGGGTGAGCACGCGGCCCTTGTCGAAGTGGTGGGGGGCGGGGATGGTTAGTTGCATGTTAGCGTCCTCCATGCGAGCGCAGCCACTGCTGGAACCTGCCCATTGCCAATGGCTTTAGTTCGGTCCACCCTATCGGCCATCCCATTACCTGCTCCAAGAACAAAGGGTGGGGATAAGTCGTCTTCATGCCTTGGGAAAATCGGACATGGAGCCATTCTTTTAGTTGGCTTTCCCTTTGTTTTTCGCCTCTGAAGTTCGCCCCCTTGTAATCCATTCTTACTGGTGTCGGATGCCACAATCCACATTCTGTCCCTTTGGTGCGAAGCTCCAATGTCACCGGCCCCAATAACTCCCCATTTTCCCACATACCCCAGGTAGGCAAGGTCTGCAATGACTCGTACTCCCCCCCGAATAGTGAGCGCTGGTGAATTTTCCACGAAGACGTATGCGGGTCGAACTTCGCTAATGATCCGCTGCATTTCGCCCCAAAGCCCTGAACGCTCTCCGTCGAGTCCTGCACCTTTACCCATGGCGCTGATATCCTGGCAGGGAAACCCGCCAGAAACCACGTCAACACATCCGCGCCAAGGCTTTCCGTCAAAGGTGCAAACGTCATCCCAGACAGGGAACGGGTCGAGAATGCCGTCATTCTGTCGCTGCATAAGTATGCTAGCGGCATAGGGCTCTTGCTCGACGGCACAGACTGTGCGCCATCCGAGGAGTTTTCCGCCCAATACGCCTCCACCAGCGCCCGCGAAAAGTGCCAACTCATTTAAACCTCCTTCCTTCCTAGCAAATTCACTATTTTGTTGTCGTACTGAGCGTGGCATGATCTGCACATCCTCCTGTAATCAGCGGGGTTATCATAATCCCCTGTCAAGTTTGCCCAATCATACGTTTTGGAACTATCTGTGGTGCCGCAAACATCACATCTTTCTGGCTGGCCAAACGCTCTATACAAACGCTTGTGCTTGCAAACCAAATTAGCTGCCGACCCTTTCCACATGTGGTTATCTGGCCCAGTTTGGTTGCGCTTTGCCGCCACCCTGGGTTTAATTCCTAACCTCTTCATAGCGTTAGCAACCACTTTCCTAGACACACCCAATGTAGCGGCACATTCATCTTGCGTCATGCCGCTGGAGTACAACTCTGCCAGTTTCATGTCATCAATCTTTGTCCTGAACTTTTCTGACGTAGCTTTTCTCCATTCGGGAGTACAACGTTTTTTTGCAGATACTGACATTTTTTGGCGAGACTCAAATTCTGGCATAAAACCCCCTTGTTTTAAATTTAAAGGGTTTATACCACATTTGCTAGCACATTGTCAACCCACCTGCTCCTGCAAAGAGTGCGAGCTCTCGTAAGCCTTCATCATTGCGTTGCTGATATGCCAACTCACTCATGCACCCCCCATCTGCTGCACCATCCAGCTAGGCGCATACCTTGCCGCCAATAGCAGTGGTGGTAAACTCTCCCGCACCTTCTCCAACCGCCGCTCTTCCTTCTTGCACTCCTTCTCAACCTGCTCGGCGGTCTTTGTGATCTTCGCGTACTTGTACGGCTTAGGCTTCTCTGGTACGATGCTGCACTCGTTAGACTCAAGCAGCGACCTCAAAGCCTCTTTGCTTTTTTTCTCTGACTCCCGCTTTTTGGTCTTGTCGTACTTCTTCCGCGCCTTCACGCTGCCTTTGCAGCCGGCGCAGATCATGTTCTTCGCCTCGACAATGGCACCGCAGCCGGAGCGACAGCGAAAGGGGTTCTTTGCCCGGTACGCTTCCCTCACGGCCCTCTGTCGGGCATTTGCGCGGTCGGTGCACGCTTTCTCGGCGGCAATGCGGCAGGGTTCGCAACGTTTGCGCTTGGCGGGGGCGGGCTTGCCGCAGTCTAGGCAGGTCATGGGCAGGCCTCCCTGTATGAGCACTTATCAACCGCGTCCGGCTTATAGGACAGTCCGCAAAAGGTGCGGTTGCAAGTCCGGCAAACTTCGGGGTAGCTTGCAAACTTTGCCACCTCCCCCTCCGTGAGCTCCGCGTGGATCTCTTCGTAACGTGCGCTGCCGGGGAGGGGGATCTCAGCAAACATGCGGTTGCGCTCGTCCTCAACTCCGTGGCCGTAACCGTGAGCCATGGCGGTTCTGTAGTGAAATCCGACAATATCGGCAAAATCACCTTCTATGCAGTGGACCGCCAACAACCCCTTGACGTAGCCCCAATGGGCGGCGGCTAACTGCTCTGCGCGTTCTTTCTCGGTCATACTCCCTCCTGGTTTGGCTCATAGTAAGGGCAAGCCACATTCGGGCCTGCCGCACAATCATCGCGGGGGCAATCATCCTTGGCAACGCAGGGAAGCGGCCCCCCTATCCTCCACCCTAGTGACCGGAGCCACGTGATAGCATCGTTGGCCCCCTCCATCACCTCAGCCATCCAACCGCGATGCCGCAGATCGTCAAGCCATTGGCGCTGCTCGTCTGAAACCTTTCCGCCCTTCTGCCGCTTTAGCTCGATTGCCACGCCTTTGCAAGTGTGGTTGTAAGGCGGCGCGTCCAGTATGAGGAAGTCGGGAAAACCCGCTTTCATCCCCATTGCCTTGAGCCGCCCCCCTGCCGCCTTACTGCGCTTTCCTTCGTTCGGGCAATGGACCCAAAGGACGCCTAGAAGGTTGAGGTATCGCGCCACCGCCAGATGCTCCACGTCCTCAGTCGGATTGAAGCCCTTGCTCTCTATGAGCTGCTGGAAGGTGTCCTTCCCGCGCTTGGCCTGGTAGTCGGCTAGTTCTTCCTCGGTCATTCGCATCGGAAGCTCACAGACTCGTTATAATATCCGTTGCTCTCCCCGTACCAGCTAATGGTGACGTAGCCCTTGACGGTTGCCAGTTTGTAAAAGGTCCATGTAAAGCTGTCTTGATATTCCGGCACGGTCACGCCTTCGGGGGTTACGTCGTGGTCGCTAGTCACTTCCTCAGCCATCAAAAGCGGGGTGCCTATCAGATCGTTCAGATCGCCCACGATGTCCACGACATCGCATGAGGCGCATCAATCCTGTTCGTAATACAGCGTCGCCTTTTGCCCATCAGTAGTGACGAAAACCATAGTTCCGTCGCCCACCCCGCCAACTATCTCAACGAGCGTCTTGCCTTTCAAATCCTCAAACTTTTGCATATCTACTCTCCTTCTGCAGCCTCGCGCCACATCGGTTTTGGGTTAGCAGAGCATCCGAGCCGCAGGCACTCCTTGCAGTCGGGGTGACGCAGCGTGCGGAAGAGGGCGCAGGAGGCGCAGTTGCCGGCTATGAAGCGGGGGAGCTTGGCTTTTGTGGGCGCTCTCATGATGCCGCCGCCGTTATCGCCTCGTCAAGCCACTTGATAGCATCGTTGACCTTCGACATGGGCAGATCCTCCACATGGGCAAGGGCGTACTTCGCCTTGAAATCATCGCGGGGGATGCCGGACTTGGTGATCTTGCCATTAAGTAGCTTAACCTGCCCTTCCGTGGCTTTCTTCTCTCCCCCTTGCGGCTGTGTGCCGGTGGTGCTTGTTTGCCCCTGTGCGGCAGATTTGGCGGATTCTTGCTGCCTTTGCTGCTTCGGCTTCTCTTCTTTGCCCTGTGTGCTGTCCAGCGCGTCATGCTCCACTATGTCAAAAGCGGCAACGTAGAGGTATCTTCTCAAATAGGTCTGAATTGCGCCCAAGTTCTGAACAGGATGGCAACCTTTCAAATCTGCGGTTGACATCGGAGAGGCAAAAACAAGGACTTCTTCCTGCTTTTCCGCATTGACGATGGTCAACGTCGCCTCGTCTTTGGTGAAAGAAATCATAGTGCAGAGATTGTGCTTGTCGCAAAGGTCCACGATGTGCGGCAAGAAGTCGCCAAGCTCCATGTACTGGTAACCTGCAAACTTGTTATTGCCGCTCTCCTTAATCTCCAGCGTTTTAAGTTCCACGCGGCACTTTTGCAGCTTCTGGTAAACGTTCATTATCCCTCCCTACCAGTTGATCCTAAAATCAATATTGCGTCCTGCCCAGCATATCGCTAAGAATGCCACCCCTAGCAGCATCAGCACCCCTGCAATGGTACCGCCCACTGCCCACAGTACCCACGTTGGTATCACTATGCTCATTTCTTCCCCTCCTTCCACTTGCGGCTCTTGCACTCAGGGCATTCAACAGGAGTTTTTCCACTGTTTTTAGGAGTCCAGTGATACCCGCATGTGGGCCTTTGACACAAATACTCCCATGTGTCTTTAGGTCCAAGATCAGGCAGATGGTTAGAGTGATGTTCCCCGTTGATAAGATACAAATTACACCTCCTATTCGATGTATTCTACTGCCATGTTTGGGTTGCCAAAAAACTTTATTACTTTGCCAGTGTGCCAGTCAATAGCGGCATACTCGCAGTTGATAGAGTTCTCGGCGCGGTTGATTACTATACGGGGGTCGCGGTTGTCGCCATACGTACCGATAACAGAAAAATTGCACTTACCCCAACCTTCTAAGATGCCGTCCCATGTGTCCATTTCGCCACGGGTAAACAACTCTTTGGGTTGGAACTGGGAGTACGTCCCGCTTCTGTCACATTTGTTCCACACTTTCTGTGAAGCGCAGCACTTGCCTTCCCATCGTTTGCAGTTGTGGCATGGTGGTTTCATGTAATCCCCCTAGAATTTGACTACCCTTGTAGCAAGCTGCAAAGGGCTTTTCTCCTTGCCAACATAAGTCTGATTGAAATCAGCCTTAGCAAAAGCGGAAATAGTGGCCGCTGCCGTTTCGGAAGGTTCGCCACAGTTCCAGTAAAGGGAAATACGGCTATCATGTTTGCCAAGCCATGCCATGTCAACCTGCGGGACAGACTTTTTAACCAAAGTCATGATGCTGTCTTTGTACAGGTGGTACGGCTCGGCGTGGCACATAATGACTCCCTCTATAAGTGATGGTGTATTTATATCATAGTCATAGTCATAGTCAACAGGAAAGTGGAAATTATTTTATGCCACAAAAAAAGAGGCCCGATACTGGCACCTCTCTTTTTATCCTATGCCTATGCCTGGCCGTTCATCCACCGGCAGTCAAAGCGGCCTGGAAGTGCTAGTAAATCCCCCCTTTCTCTAACTTCCGCTCTATCTCCTGCACCCTGTCTTCCATGTCAATGACTCGGCGCACAGCCTTTGCACCTAGCACTATATCAACCACGCGCAGGGTAGCCCAAATAACCGCTGCTGCGAAAATACCTGTACCGATTTCCATCCCCTTCCCCCTTATGCCGCCCTCAAGGGCGGGTTAGTCCTCATCCTTCTGAGGCAGACACAGCCAGTATTGGTGCTGCTCGTCCACCCGCTCGTAGGGCTTCATACGGTCAATATCCCATGTGGTTTTGGCCTCAATCAGCGGGTAATCTGCATCGTTGAATCCGTAGGCGGTTTCCATGCGGCCACGCTGCCCCCCACCGCCGAACATGGTCCCGCTCGGATCGCTGAAGCTGCTAAACACGGTAAGCTGGCTGCGGTGCGCCGCCATGATCGCATCCCACACCGCGCCAGTTGTTTCAACTTTTTTGTAATCGCTCATAGGTTCCTCCACCCCGCGAGCGACATAGCCTTAAACCCCCTCGCCCTTGCTGGCCCGATAGCCCTCATCCGCGCCCAATGGCGAAGGTAAGGCTCGTGGCCGGTGATGATGCCGCTGTAGATTTCATCCATCAACGTATCCTCAGTGAGCGGCCAACAGTGAGCACCGCGCCGGGGATTTCAATCCCGGCCTTGAGGTCAGCCTTGATGCGGTCTTTGTCGGGCGTGGTGGTAGCCGGAATGACGATCTTGTAAGCGTTCGGGATTGCCGCTTCGTCGGTGATTTCAAGAGACGGCGGGTTGTTCTGGATGCCGAGCGTGAACGTGCCGGCGGTAATCTTCTCCGCGCCCATCAGATCCATGCATTCCTTGGCGTACTGCTTGACGCGGGTGATGGTGTTCTCAAAGGCTTTCCGCCGCGCTGCGATGCGCTTCTCTTCGGCCTTGAACACGTCAACCGTGCTCTCCATATTTTTGATGAAGTGGCAGACGTTCTCGCCCTTCTTTTCGATGTCGCCGATTGCCGCAGACAGCAGCTCATCGCTTACCTCGTCGGTTTCGATCAGCTCCATCATTTCTTTGCTCATTGCATACAGCGTCAGTCCCTTGCTCATTTACTCCCCCTTTTGTGCCAGTATCAACCGGCGTATCTCGGATATGGTGCTATCGTCCATGAAGCACAGGATTTCCCACCCTTCGCAGTAAACCTCCACAATGTCCACCTCTTCGGGGTAATCTGGCTCTTCGGGCGCTCCAAAGCTGTTTCTGTGTCCCTTCTCTGCGCGTGTCCCTTCGAACTCCACCTCCAGCGGGACGCCGCGCACGGTGACGGTCATTTTCTCAGGCATTATCGGCCCTCCTTGCGTTGTCGGCTAGCATGGCGGCAAATGCACTGAGGTCTGCGGCCTCTTCTGCCACTCTTTGGGCTGTTCCTTTGCCGCTTTTTAGCTCCCACAGCGCCACAAAGAGTTCTTCGTACTCGATCATGAGCAACCGCAATAGTTCATGCGGAGTTTGGTCCCCCCAGTCACCTTTGGCAACATTGCGCGGGAGGGTGAGGTTGCGGTACATCTGCCAAGCATGGCGGATCACTAGCATTGCGCGGGATATGTGGGCGCTCATTGCGGGTCGGTCCATGTGAAGGTGAGAGTGCCGCGCTTGTCCAGAAACTGTTTCAAATTTAAAGCCGCTGTCGGGTCATACGGGTAGATAATGCTGCAACTGCCGGGGCCTTTCGTCTCATGCCAGCCGCACTCCACCGTCACGCTCTTATCCACCGGCTGCGGAATGGCGCGGCGGTAGGTGCCTACAAGACAAACGATGTGCTCACCTTCGGCAATGCCGGGGGAAGACCCTGCACCGTACCAACGCTCCGTCCCTTGGGCGTCAATGACGATGTAGCGTTTTTCCTTCACCTCCTCGTACTGCGGTTCGGGGTGCAGGATGGCGTTGATGCGGTCAAGATCGCGTTGCGCGGCTTTGCTGTAGTTTTCCGGCATATGCCGTGTGCAAACCGTTAGCGAATCTACCGCTACATCCAGTGCCTTCTTTGTCCTCTCCAACTCCGTCATACCCTCCCCCCTTGTCCCATCTGTGATAGCGCGGCGTCAACCTGCGCCTGTGAAAGTGTGATGTTGTGCAAATTGGCAATCTCGGCGCGTAGGCGCTCGTTCTCGGCGGTGATGCGGCGGTAGTTTTCCTCAACTATGGCGTCTAGCGTGGCGCGGATGGTCATTTCAGCCCCCCGTATGCGACAGCAATCGCCATGATGAAAAGAATGGTCGCCCATGCCATGAACCCGGTGCTGCGGTACTTGCGCATTTTGTTGCTCATGTTGCCCTCCAAGTCATTGAATTATGCCGCCTTGGGTGCCACCATGGTCTTGATGAACTCCACAGCCGCAAGATAGCTCTGGCGGTGCTCTGCAATGATGTGTTCACTCGCCTGTTCGGTGAACTGTTCCAAACTACCACAGAAACAACCGGTTTTCAGTTCAACGCGCTTGTCGGTAATGAACACTTGCAGGTAATCGGAACGACTTCCCATGGGACCAATGCAAAAGTATTTCACCAACATTTCTTCGTCAGCGTATTTTGCGCCCTGAAGGTCTGCGCCCCGAAGGTCTGCGCCCCGAAGGTCTGCGCCCCGAAGGTATGCGCACCGAAGGTATGCGCCCCGAAGGTCTGCGCCCTGAAGGTATGCGCGCTGAAAGTATGCGCCCTGAAGGTATGCGCCCCGAAGGTCTGCGCCCCGAAGGTCTGCGCCCCGAAGGTCTGCGCCCTGAAGGTCTGCGCACCGAAGGTATGCGCACCGAAGGTCTGCGCCCCGAAGGTCTGCGCCCCGAAGGTCTGCGCCCTGAAGGTATGCGCGCTGAAAGTATGCGCCCCGAAGGTATGCGCACCGAAGGTCTGCGCCCCGAAGGTCTGCGCCCCGAAGGTCTGCGCGCTCGCCGCCATCTTCGTCATGCAACCACTTATCATGCACATCAAGAATTTCTTTTATTTCCTGCACTGTGTACGTTTTCACTTATCCCTCCTTGGATTTTATTATGATACCAAGTCTTTAACCTTGACCCGCAATGTCACTGCTACCCTTTTGGCATTGTTGGCGGTTGTCGGCTCCCCACCCTCCCAACGGATGATGGTGCGCTCATGGTAGAGCAGCGCATCCGCCAGTTGCTTTTGTGTCATGCCACGTTGCTCTCGGATACTCTTGAGATTCGCTAAAACCACTTATGTCACCTCCCTTTCTGTCAAACGTAGGTGAAAGATAGCAGGTGCTAAAAGTCATGTCAACGGGAAAATTACAGAGAGTGAAAATAAAAAAGCCCACTGAGTAAACAGCGGGCTTGAGAGAGAAAAAAGCCCCGGCACGGGAGGAACGCGCCGGGGGTGCCAAGTGGCTAGAGGGGTTATGCTTTTTTGCGCTTTCTGGCCAAAATCATATCCTTGTTGGCCGCGTAATGCTTGATTCGCGCAGCTTGCACCTTTTGAGGGTCGCGGACAGCAAGACCGGCGTCGTAACGCCTTTTGCTTTCTATGCGTGCGCACTCCTTGTGATAAGGGGACCCGCCCAATCTATTCAAGTTTTCCGGCTTATCCCATGCTTTGCAGTACGTGCACTGCCTTAAATAAGGGTCCCCGCACTCGGCTAATGCACGTTGGCGCTGGTGAATCAGAAAATGCTCTTTTTGATCCTGGCATACCACAAGATTTTCAACACGGTTGTCTGACTTGACACCGTTTATGTGGTGTATGACTTCTTTGTGTGTTATCCCCCTGCCCACAATCTTTTCCGCAACAACTATATGCTCATAAACGTAACCCGACTTAAGAGCGCGGGGGTGGTCAGGCATGAACAAACAAATGTAGCCATGCGATGTTTTATTCCTGCCGCCCTTCCATCCAAGGGCTTTTTCTTTTTTGCCGTTATTGTGCCCCGAGATAAACCGTCTGTGGTCGCCTCTCTTAAATCCGCCTTTTGTAGACGACTGAGTGCACACCCCTGTTTGTTGCCCGCATCCGCACTGGCAATAACCTGTCAAAACTGTGTTGTCCATTTGTGCAGCCCCCTTTTGAATTGCATGAGCCACACCTTACCACTTTTGTCATGTATCTACAAGCGTTTTGTTTGCCACGGCCTTGACATAGGCAGACATAAAATGGTCGCTCACTTGTAACAGGTGGCAGTCGTTGTCGTGTATAGATACAGGTTTACAATGGTGCCTATACAAAAACTTCGGCACCATTGGCACGGGGTCGTCGTCGCGAACTATCCTGACATGGTCTAATACAGGTGTACTGCCAAACCGCCAATATACTCTAGGGCTTCCAAACGTGACAAGTTTGCAACCGGTGTGCTCTGCCAACAGGGTTGCCACCGCGCCTCCAAGGCTGTGGCCGGTAGCTATCACGTTGCCGCCTCTGATGGTTGGCATACCACCGGTGCAAAGTTCTCGGAATGCGCGGATAAACCCTTTGTGGGCCAAATACCCACCGCATGACCTCGCCGGGAAAGCGTGGGCGTCAGTCAGCCAGTTATCAAGATTTGCCGTACCGCGTATGGCAACAATGGTTCCATGCTCAGTGGGGAACACTCCGTACCTAAGATCGCCAACTGTGACAAAGCCCTGTGCGGAGTCGTCGTAACTGTCAAGACATAACTTGGCGCATGTCAATATCACTCGCCACCTCCCTTTGCGCGGCCTCATTCTTCTGCCGACAGTTCCGGCACTCCACAGGGTTACGTTTGGCGCACTCTTGCACGGTGTTTGTGGGGCATTGCCCCATGATGTAGGAACAGTAGCGGCTCATTTTGCCACCTCCTCGCCCTTTACCTTGTCGTAAACCTTCCCAAGACTCGCCACGCCGACAGCCCACACTGTGCCAAGCGGCCCCCGATTGTCCACCTTGATCTGCACCGCCGTGTCCCTGTAGTCCACCACGCCGTCGCTCTGACACCGGATGCGGTAAATTTGGCCGTTAGGGGCCATTACGGAGGATTCACGGGCGCCGAGGCCAACGCAGCCGGGGAGAAAAAGGGCCAATGAAATGAGCGCCCTACGCAATGTTAATCTCCCCTCTTTTCCACATTGCTTGCCGCTCCCGCCACTTCCCAGCCTGCACATGAGGTAAATCTAAGATGCTTTTGAAATGCCCACCCCACTCCAAGCCCAACGACTCCGCAATGGCCCCCATCTGGTCAAACAACTTACGGCTAGCCCCCCAATCAAAATTCTTGCCGTCTGCTTTCATCGGCCACAGGTCCACCGCATAGCCAAAATTGTGCGCAGATTGCCCCGGCTTGGCGTTGGAGACCACCTTGCCGGGGGTAGTCCTGCCCTGTGCAAATATCGCCCGCTGTTGAGCCATTGTGCGCTTTGCGTCACTAATGCCCCATCGCCGGTTGGTTGCGGCTTCGGTGCGCTTAATCAACTCCTCAACTTGGGGCCGAAAGTCCGGCTCTAGCGTTTCTATTCGGCTCATATCACCCGCCCGTTTTGGTCAGTGTTGGCAAATATGCCGGTTAACTTGCTCATGGGGCCTCCTTAAAAGTTGCGGCCAATTTCATACGCCCTACCGTAAGCGGTCACATAGAAAACAATCATCTGCCCATACTGTGACATTACTGCATCTGCGGTGTATGCGAGCGTTCCCGTATGCGTAACGTCGTTTACAGATATTGTTGGAGATAGAGTCGGTTTGAGAACAATATTGCCGGTCCCTGAAGTGTGTTTTATTGTGACCGTGCGGGTTGTCTGATAATTCCACAAAACAAGGATGGAGTGAGGTGTCAAACCTTCAAGCGTCGTTATGGTTGTGTTAGACCCGGCAGCAGCAACCACCGCGCCGAGGGTAAGTTCCCCCATTCCTCTACAATGAAGAGTCGCAGTCGCCGTTCCGATCCCCTCAAGTTGTGCTGCTCCCACCCCTTCGATAACGTTGTCAACAAACCCATGCGGAGGCATCGAAATTATTCCAACACCTCCTTGTGATGCTGCATTGGGTCTCATGTTGCGTATGTATGGCATTCTTAGTACAACGGCGGGGTTGAAGTTGAAACCTTCGCAGTCAAGAAACTGGTTATACAGCGAATCCGCAGAATCTATTTCTACGTTAGAATCAGTGATAGTTGAGCCCGCAGCTTTACATCCTTGGAAAATATTACCAAAGCAAAGAGCACCAGAAATTAGAATTCCATCAAGACCTGCGGGGCCTTTATTTGTGCGCTGATTTATAAATTTGTTTCCGCTTGCCCCATTGGTTAAATAGACGCTGTATTGATGGTCCTCCGTGTAGCATCCATCAAAAACAAAATCATAAGAGCGGTTTAGGTATATGGCTATCCCGCCTGTTGCACCGTAAGCGTGGTTGCTTTCCAGCAGACAACCACTAAAAACGTTACTAGATGCGTCTGTAAGCGTTCCTCCGGTGGTCCCGGCAGACTGAACGCCAGCTAGGTCATTCATGCTGATAGTCACACCATTGAAGTTGTTTGCATTTGCTGCACCGCCGTCAAAAAGCACCCCGTAACGGTTAAACCTAAGAAACGTTTTCCCTTCGACGTGGACCTTTATTGCGCTGCGCAATCTAAGCCCTTGCTTAAACCCTTGAATAACACAGTCTCGGATTACCGTGTTGTACGCGGTATTTACGTTGGTAGTGTCACCCGCTGCCCTCTGCATTCTTACGCCGGACCCTTGGCTTATAGTCATCTGTCCAGCGTAGTAGTTGTTAGGCCCGGTAAGCGTCAGCCCTTCAAGAGTGTGCCCACCATAGTTTTCATTTTGCGCCGTTAGGTCGATGCAATCGTGTGTCCCTGCAACGGTTATTGCGGAACCCGTTTTAGAGAACAATTTGACCTTTGTACTGGTTTCGGGGAAGTCTATGACTGCGGAAATCGGATAGTTGCCAGCCGTGAGCTCTACGGCCCCGCCGTTGGCCACCACTGCAATAGCTTTGCTTATACTAACCAAGGCGTCCTCGGCCACCGCACCAAACCACTCAGGGTAAACATGTTTCGGCCCTGAAATGGCCCCCGTACCGTTGAAGATTTTAGCCAACGGCCACCGCGCCGGGGTGCCGGAGTAGGTTATGGTATACGCGCCATGATTAATAACCGCGCCGTTAACCGGCACAAGTTCAACGTCTGTGGTGAGGTTTGCGGCTAGCGTCTGGTCAGTGCTGTATTGGAGCGTCGCGCCGGTGCCATTGAGCGCAGCACATGCCGCCGCAAGGGAAGCGTAATCTGCCACGTCATAGGCAAGTCCGGAAGCGTCCTTAAACGCAATGTTGTCGATGTCTCCACCAGGGATTGTCGCGCCCGGTATCGGGTCTTGTCCAGGTATGATAGTTGGCGGATAGGTCAGCACCACCCTGTAAAGACCGTCACCAAATAGCTGCGCCGTGGCATTCGCCCCCAGCGTGTAAGGGTTGGCGGCTTCAGTGGTCTTGCCACGGTCAAGCCAGATGGTCTTTGGCGTTGTCGTGCCAGCGGCGTAAAAGAACGCCTGACCACCCACAACCGGCCCGGATAGGGTGCGAACCTGTGCCAGTATGAAATCTATGCTCTGCGCGTATCTTGCCATGTTTACGCTCCGTAGTTTTTATTTGAGCGAAATCTGACCGTCAAACTGCACGTCTATGTCAATCGTCTGATCAGAGTGAGAAGCCTTGGTCTGGCTCACAGGCTACTTCTGTGGGTTGGATGGCTGGGCCGTATGCCAGTACGGCCCGGTCGCTTCTCTTTAGCTTCACTTCTGAATTTTCTTCTGTAGTAACTACTCTGTCTTCACAAATCCTTGCGTTAAAATCTCAAAGTAAAAGGTGCCAGACGTTGATCCTATCGGCGTGGCAACCAAGGCGTTTGCCGATAGTGTCCAGGTAAAACTTGGAAATGATGCACCTGCGCCGCTGACCAGTCCTGTGCTCGCCATCAAAACTACTTGGTCGCCGCCTGCCCCTCGATTGACCAACAATTTATATAATGCCGTATTTCCCGTGTTACTATTGGCGGCATTGTTACGAGCCAAGATCAGCACTTCACCGCCGAAAGTTCCGGTCTGGTTTTGCGGGCTTTTCAGAGTACATACCGTTGTTGCACCCGTGACAGATAAGCCGTGAATGTACTTGGTCAACGGGACGTGGTGTATATAGCCGCCGTTAGCCGAAGTCACGCCATTTGGAAACGAGTTGTACTCGTCTACCAAGTAAGCTCCAACCCCGTCAACCAAAGCGTCTACTGTCGGGTTTGCCGGACTGTGTGAGCGACACCCTTTAGCTAGGACCACGCTAGGTACGGAATCGGAGGCCTTTACCCATATTGCATTGGGATAACCCGCATTGGCAGTGTTATTATTGAACGCCAGTAACCCGTTGATTGTAACCGGGTAGTTTTGACCAAGGGCTGTGCTCGACTCCACCGCTACAGCAGAACGACCATTGCTCTCTGCCCCGCTACCATTCATGACTATGGTTGAGCTTTTTGAGATTTTGTAACCGTGTTGACTGTTTGTGTCGGCAGCACACGCGCTCAAAACCGAATAGGTCGTGTCAAGCAGAGTGTATCCGTTACCCGTGTTGCTGGCGGCATAGCTGTTGTTCAAGTGCAGGGAGGTATGAAATCCGTTGAACTTAAACCCTCCGCCCCCATTGTGTGACGTGAAAACCTGGTTAAAGCTGCCCATGAAGCCACGATCCGCATCCACACCGGCTCCGGTGTTGAAACTGGATCTAACTCTATCCATGTTGAAATGATTCCAACTCGGATTAGAAGGGTTGGTGTTATAGCCTACGAGTCGAACCCCAGCACCTTTGGATTCCCTTACACCTAAATCGTTTATGCCTGCAAAGATCGGGCTGATATACTCCACCCCATTCTGCCCAGCGGGTTGACCGGCAAATGAAAGTGTTGCAGCTTGCTTCCCTGTTCCTTCTAAAGTCACCCCCAAAATATTGTAAATGGAGTCGTTGTCTATTTGCACCGTGCTATTGACCGCGTGATTGCCAGTCCCGATTGAAACCTTCCCGCCAGTATAGATATCATTGGAGGTGTCTGTGGAATCAGCGGCCTTTTTAACGTCATACCCCCACCACTCAGGGCGCGCCTCTTTCAGCCCTGTAACGGTCTGGTTTGTCCCAAAACAGCCATCTACCCCCTCAAACGGTCCCGTGATAGCCACGCTGCCGGAGCCGTTGAGTTTGCCACCGGGGAGGATCTTAACAGCTGGGGCAGACAGCGTAGCCGGGACGGTGGTGTAGACGGTGGAAATCACCAGTTGCGCGCCAGCGGAGACAGCGGCAGCGTCGGCAAGGGCAAGAGTCGCGTAATCCTCGGCGGGGATGCCGTAGGTCAGAGCGTCCCTGATGCTGATATTGTCGCGGTCGTAGACGGTAACGCCGGTGGAAGTCTTGATGACAAAGCGGTAGAGTCCATCACCGTAAAGCTGGGCCGTCCCGTTGCTGTCCAGCGTGTAGGGATTCGCGGCGGGGGTGGTTTTGCCCCTATCGGTCCATATCGTCTTTGGGGTGGTGGTGCCAGCGGCGTATGCGTAAACCTTGCCACCAGAGAGGGGGCCGGATACCTGCCGGACTTGGGATAGAAGGAACTGAATGGACTGCGCGTTTGTCGCAGCGTTGGCCGGTTGGGGAGATCCGCAAGCCGTGAGAAAGGCGGCTATAAGGACATAGGCGAGAAAGCGGTTCATTATGTCTCCTTGGCCGGTGTTCTCCGGCAAAAGGGGTGGTTAAGAGGGGTGATTAGCTTCACATTTGGCTTTTATGGTAGCAAGTTCAGTTGACGTAGTGAGCGTCAACGCCTCCAAACTTGTGGCTATCCGGTCAATTTTGCTATCGGTCTTGTTCCATATCCACGCCAAGACACCGCCGAGTAAGGTGAGTACTGCCCCCAAAAGAGCCGCCGCGCCCGCTACAGCGGCGGCTAGCAGTTGGATAGCCGAGGTTATCACATCGGGGTTGGCTACCCAACTGTAGTCGGGCGCTGGCATTACTTACAGCCCTTCTTTTCACCCTTTTTAACAGGCGGCTTTCCTTTGATCGGCTTTCCCTTCGGCATCTTCATCATGGTATGTCTCCTTTCTGGGTTGGGGTGCAAAATACATTAAAATACGCAGTTATTCAATGACAGACTTGCCCTATGTCAGTTACGCTCTTTCCATTCTTTACCAAGACGTTTCATTGCCGCGCCGTGTGACCCTTCTTCTTTCATATATTGGCTCATTTTTGAGCCTACAAACTCCCGCCAAGTGGACACTGGCTGTTTAGCAGTAACCGATGCCGATTTAAGCAAGTTAAAGCTAGACTGGTTGCGGGCTGGCGCGTCTAGGTTCCCACTGTTAATCCCCGCCATGCGCTGAACCACTGGCCCCGGCTGTACAATGCCACCTTGATTGACACCCATGTCTGAGCGTCTGACCACTGGCCCCGGCTGAGTGATGCCACCCGTGTTAACCTTACCGGCCATAGGATTGACCACGCTTTGCGGCGCTTGCGGTGTAGGTGCTTGCATCTCGGCCCTTTGCTTTGGCGTGTACATCTTCCCAGCGCGGTCGAACATCTTGCCAACAATCTTGTTAGGATCGTTCAGCCGCTTGTAAAAGTTGGCAATGACCTTTGATGCAATGCCGGTTCCAACAGTCGCAGGGTTCATGCTGATAAGGCCGCTAACAACCTGCCCACCGCTGAACACATCCGAAAAGTCAAGCAGCCCCTTTGGGTTTTTCCTAGCGTCAACAATGGCGCGGCGAGAAACATCTTTCTCTATAGTCTTGAGTGCGCCGTATTGATTTTTCAACGCTTGGTATCCCGGCCCCGTGGCTTTCTCTATGGAAGCGTCAAGCCCTTTCCGTAGGTTGTTGACCACCAAAGAATCAATGTAAGCGCGAGAAGCTGTGTCATAAGAGGGGTTTTTGTTGAACGCTTCCAAACTCTGGTTGTACATCGCTATCGCTTCTTGGGCCTCCTGAGCCGTGAACGTGTTAGCCCTGCGCGAGGTGACACCATCCGTTACAGCATTGCCGCCGCTAAACGCCTCTGCTCGTTTTCTGGCATATGCCGCAACGTCTGGAGCAGCTTTTTGCAAGGCGCGGTTGTTGGCTACCGTCATCAATTCTGCCGGTATGGGGGAAAGATCCACAACTGCCCCAGCTTCGCCGGATTGCACCGCCATTTGGTTATATTGCTCGTAGACGTTGCGCTTAGATTGGTCAATGGCTTGGCTAAACTGCCTCAAGTTCTTGGGTAACCCCGGCTGTACTTCCCCAAATTCATCGGTCAACTTCAACGCGCCTTGAGCGTGGTTATCTATGATAGTTTTAACCGCTTGCTGTGCTCTCTTGTGGTACTGCGTGGACTGCGCAAACGTGCGGTTGCCCTCGATGCCGGGGCGTATGCCTTTGTTTATGCCGGTGTCTATAACACCTTCCAAAGTTGACCCTTTGGGTTTTGGAAGCGCCTTAACACCACTCCCCAGCGCCTTGAGAGTAGGCGCAACAGCAAGCGCACTCCCCGCAGGGTCGGTGAGCCACGCCTCCTTAGCACGGTCTGCGCCCATCAAGCCGGTGGGGGCCGTCATTGCCTCTGCAAGTCCCCGCACCGTCTGCCCCGCGTTGCGCTCCATCTGTGGCCCCGGCAAGCCCTGCGGCTGCAAAGAGGACAGCGACCTTACAAGCGGGTCTGTCTGCCCCTTGATGCCCTCATAGACGCCCTTAACCATCTTCGGGCCGAGCTGGGTTATCGACTGCGGCAGAACGCGGCCCATGAAGTCGCCCACTCCGTCCGCTGCGGGAATCTGCACGTTGGGGTTAAACGCTTGGTTGGCTACATCCTTCACCCGCGTCTCTAGTTCCCCTGTCCCTTGCACAAACTCCCGCCGCTTGCGCTCTATCTCCGATCTGTCGGTCACGCGGTTGTCGTAGGAGGGGGTGCCGGTTGCCGCGTATGCCTCCCACGGCTTTTTGGGGGCTGTGTCAGCGTATTTTTCCCAAGGCCCGCCCATTAGCGTTTCACCTTCATCCAGTTGGCTTTATCGGCTGGGTTGCCACCTTTAAACCTGTAACCATCAACCACTGAGCCGGGTTTAGGGCCAGATGGTGAGGCAGGAGGGGGAGACGCCTTAGCCTTTGTTGGTGTATAACCGTATGCGGTTTCAAACGCGCTCACAGCTTCGGGGTGGTTCTTTCTATTGGCTTCAAGGTAAGAGTCCACATGCTGCTTGTACTTTTTCTCGCTGCGGTCAAGGTAGTTGATGACGGATTGCGGGTTGGTGTTGGCCGCAATAGTCCCCTGCTCAAACCGCTTGAACTCTGGCTCCATAACTGCCGCGCCAGACCGCTCTTTGAGGATGATGTTGCGGGCGTCAAAGTACTGTGTCCACCAATCAACAGCCGCCTGATTGTTGCCAAAAATCTTGTTGAGGTTGATCTGAAACTCCCCGATATTCTTAAACGCCGTCTTTGGCATATACTCAGGCTTGAAGCCGGTTTTGAGGGTTGACCAATCATTGTAGATTTCCAGTTTTTGCGAAAGCTTGTCCTGTATGCCGGTTGGCAAGTCCCGCTCCTTCTTCTCCCCTGTGGTCACTTTGACGGTCGTGCTGTTATCCTGCAACACCGGCCTAACCTGCCCCCGGCTGCTTTTCTGCACCATCGCCTTTTTCCCGCCCACGGTCATGAGTTCTGGCGTGCCCCACGTTTCGGGCTGTTCCTTTGGCGTGGTGTCCACAATCTTAATGCTGCCGTCTGCGTCGTGGTATACGGCGCGGTTGGGGATGATCTGCCCGTTAACCTCAAGCGGCATGAAGGTCGCCCCTTCACGGTCTTGAATGTCCTCTGGATTGATCCCCGCCGTCTGGTTGGGGAACATGCGCTGTATCTGCGGCCAAAGCTGCTTCATGGCGGCGGGGTTTTTTGTGTAGGGCTTGACGGTTTCAAAAAACTGCTTCCCTTGGTCGAGTTCCTGCTTTGCCTTGTAATACCCTTGCAAATCTCCCTTGGCCTGGAGCTGTGCTACAGCATCATCGACGCTGAACATTTTGACAGCATCATCAATCCTGCCCTGCGATAGCGCATATTCCGCCCCCGCCTGCGCTCGGGTCTGTCCCGGTGTGGTCGTGGTCTGCACCCTGCCGTCACGGTAAGCGGCCACTATGGGGGAAGATTGAACCTGCGCCAATTGAAACTGCTGGGGCTGCGCTTGTCCCGCCAACATGGACAGACCGAGACGCGGGCTTTCAGGAATCACGCTTGTGGTGGACACCGGCCCCTTGGGGTTAGACATTGCCCCCTGCAAACCGGTCTGGTAGTCGTCCTCGCGCTGAAGCTGCTTGTATTGCAGATCGGCAAGGCGGTTGCCCCGCTCCTGCTGCTGCGCTTGCGCTTGCATTTGCCGATTTTGCATAAGAATGTTAGCAAGACGGTCAAATCCTCTGTCTAGTGCTGTCATCTAGGCGTCCCCCCATAAGCTGCGCCAGCCGATGCCGCGCCCAGCCCTATTGCCAGTGGCGAATAGTCGGTATACAGACCGCCCCTTGCCGTGTACAGGTTGCCAAGGGAGTTTGCTGCGTTGGTGTTGACCCCTGCAATCTGGCCCGCCGCGTTATTACCGGATGCCGCAACGTTGCTGTTAGTACCGCTGCCAAAGCCTGCGAGAGTGGCGAGGCGATTGACGCCTCTGTCATACTCGTTCCCGGCGAAGTCGGCTTTTGCCTGCATCCCGTAGGTGCTGTTGTTTCTGCCGAGAGAACGCAACGACCTATCAAGCTGCTTGTTCCGCCACTGAAAACCGGGATCTTCTTGCAGGTTGAATTGCGCGGTCATCTGCGGCGGCTTGTCAGTGTACGATCCATCAGGGGCGCGGTACAGTTGTAGCGTTGGCCGCGTCCCTTGTGCAGAAGGGTTCCGCAGATTGGCAAACACGCTCCCGCTTTGGGCTGGCCTGTCACCGTACACGCTCGACATAGCGGCGGCGTAGTCGGGATCAAAAGATGTAATTCGCTGATAGCGAGGGTCGGAATACTCGACCGGCCCGCCCAGGATAGCAGACTGGTACATAGGCAGAGCCGAGAGCGAGGGGGTAATGAACGGCATCTGGTCTTGCCGACCTGTGCTGTACATGTCCCGGATGGTCTGGTTAGACGCACCGGCCATTTCCTTTTGAGCATCAATTGCGTTCTGGTTTTGCTCCAGCGCATCGTCTTTACCGGACAGCCCTAGAAAACTGTCAATCGCGTCAAAAAGCCCCATGTGTCACCTCTATTTGGTCAATATCTGTCTGCTGCCCACAGTATCCAGCTCATAGTGAAAGTGCAAAGCCCTTAAAACGGGGTCAACGGAGGGGGCCGTGCCGGTGCTTGCTACGCGCTTGATCCTTGCCCCTACAAGCCGCGCAATGGCTACAACGGTAAATGTGGTTATGTCCGTCCGCTGAACCGTGTTAACATCGCTGTTTGCCGGAATGACCGCCTCAATGCTTGCTGTGACGGTTGCAGGAAGCGCCCCGCTTCCAGGCTCGACATCGTATTCCAATTCCCATCCAACCGTTCTATCTGAAGCGTCATTGCTTCTACTTAGCCAGTGGATGTGGAATGTCGCTGTAGACCCTACCTTCGAATCGTGCTCCTGCTCTTGAGGGTCGAAATCGTGGACATCGTTAACAGCAAAGGCGTAGCCCCGAAGGTTGCCGTTGTATGTGACAAGCGTGGGATTCCCCGCTCCGGTGGTTTTTGGCGGGGCCATCGGAAACATCACGTCTTTCCAGACCGTAGCCGCACCGTTGAAAACAGCAGTCCCGTCTGCTTCAAAAGTTGTGTTGTCAGTTTCCGTGCCAAGAATCAGTGGTGTTACAGCCCTCTGACCTGCCCTCCCGGCCAATAACAGATATTGAGTGTGGTCGTCATCCTCAAGACCGTCCAACATGGCATGGTCGGTGCCGTGTGGGTTGCCATTGGTAATTTCGACGTGATCCTGCCAAACCTTTCCATCGGCGTTGGAAATGTGCTTGTTCTGAGTGGTATCGGTGCCGGAACTCCATCCGAGGATACTTTGCAACATGGCATGGGTGCGGTTTTCTATGTCCGACAGTTTTGAACTGCCTTTGTTGATGATCCCCCATGCTATGCCACCTGAAAAAGACAGCACCCTCTGCACCTGTTGCAGCCACCGTTCCCACTGAGAAGACATGCCGCCGCGTGAGTCGATTAACGGCTCTCTGGGTACGGGCGGCAGCGTAGTTTGGGGGTTCTCTCCAGCCATTTACGCCTCTTTGGTCAAGGGCTTTGCAACCATTGCATCCATCTCCGCGTGGACGGGGGCTATTATCTTGCCAGCCAATTCCCGCAAAAACGCCGCTGCACCGTCAATGGTCATCCCTTCTCCAATAAGCATGTCAATTATCTTGTCTGCAATTACTTCCTGTCCCATGACTGCCTCCCTAGTTGCTCTGCCCCTCAAATTCTTCAGTCACGCCGTTTAGCACGAATCCCGCCTTACCTCTCCGCACGTCATAGCGGTAGCAGTTGCACCGCTTCTGCCGGTGGACAGCGCCCCATGTGATATGTCCTGTCCTCACTGCTGCGCGGAATATCTCGCCAGCGTCGGAAAGGTCGGAGTAAATGAACTCGCTTTGGCGGCTGCGGTATAGACCGTTCTGCCTAGTGACCGGAAACGTACCGTACTGCCCTGTTAGCCCTAAGTTGATAGTGCGCCCCGGCTTCCACTCCTTCTTGCCGTTGTCGCGCCACCTGTGGACGAATACGGGCTCTTCTGCCGTCTCGCTCGGCTCTACCAGTTTGTAAATCTTGCCGTCACGCCCACCAATCAGCCGCAAACCCCACGGCTCAGCGTAGGTAAAGGAATTGCCACGGTATGCGCCATAAACGCCATTGGTTGCATCCCATTTGCCAAGGATGATCCAGGCTTTGGTTTGCAGATGGTAGAAAAGGGTGATCGTCTCGTAAAACTGTTCATCCACCACGGCGTTAGTGGTCGGGAAAGTGATTGCATAGCCGTTCTGCCCCCGAAAGGCCATGATGAAGCCGAAAGCATCGTCTACCCGCTCAAACGCCTCTATCGGGATGTCCACCGGGAAGGAAACAATTTGGGGAGATCCGCCACCCTTGAGCTGCACAACCTTACGCGCACCGGCCACAACCGAAATGTAATAGATGTTTTCACCGTCAAACGCACATGAACCAGCGGCGGGAGTACCAAACTGCTGGCTTGCATTCTTGTTGACTGAAAACGGGACAGTGCCATCGATGTATGACACCTCTACCGTCTGAGCGCCGATGTTGTAAATCTGCTCATACGCGACGATCAAGGCTTGCAAGGCGTCGGGCCGGGACTCGTTGTTGTAGACCTCCCACGTAGCGTAGCTGTTGTCTTTGTCATCGCTGTAGTGCGTGTCACCGGCAACCGCGCCCAAAGCATCGTCACCCTTTGCCATGAGATACCCGCCGATATACGCTAGGCTTGTCACGTTCACAGGGGAAGTCGCACCTAAATCTGCTGCCGTGAGGCCGGTAATCTTGTGTATCTTAGAGTTAGCGGCAAAGAACACGTTATCGCCATTCTCCGCAAAAGTTGGTATCGCATCAGCGTCAAACGTAGCGCCAGTTATCTCCTCCAGTGCGGCATCGGGTGCAGTCTGCTGCCAGATCCTGCCAGCGGCTACCACGAACAGCCGAGTGTGATTCGTGCAGAAAAAAGCCCACGTCTTCGCCCCACCTTCACCGGTATCTGCGTACAGTTCATGCCCCGGCACAGTGCGGAAAGCCCCGCCGCGATCAAGATAGCCGTTGATGAAGGATATGGCGCTGCCGTCTTTGGCCGTGGTATCGTCAACGTCAAGCGTGACGCCCTTGCCTATGGGAAGGGGGCGGATGGTCATATTCACACCACCATGCAAGAGGTCGCGCGCTGCCCCTTGGTGTAAGCTGAGTTGGCAACGAGGTATTTCTTTTCTGCGATGATAAACTGCCGCTCCAGATCCTGCCGTGTCCTGGCATCCATGCCCGACTTGAACCCGTAGCGGTGAGCAAGACCGAATGTTAGCATCTCGATTGCCGAAGAAGGGAAATCAAAGGTCTGTTCCGGTTCGTCAATGTCCTGGTACTGCCGCACCTTGCCGTAAACCACCTCATAAACAGCATCCGGCACAGGGTGCAGGTAAAGTACTCCCGCCTGTTTATCGTGGTAGAAGTGCGACGGCCTGCCCTGCGCGGCCTTGTCCACCTTGGCATCGTATTGCTGCTTGGTGATAGGCGACACCACAGAATCACCACCCGCCGTGTTGACCGTCATGCCGTCAACCCCTAGCGCGTCCGTGGCATAGCTGCCGGTGCCTGCGGCGGTGTCAAAGGTGGTCCGCACTATGACGTTAACATCGGTCTTGTTGGCGTTAAGCGCCTTGATGAGCGTGTTGAGACTGCGCCCCGCCGATGCAAACACAGCGGGGTCGTTCTCGCCGTACACGTCCGAGCCGCACATCTCCAGCGCGTCTTGGATAACCTGCGCCCGGTTGGGCGCGTATGCCGTGGTTCCACTGGTGGTCATTCGCTTTTAGCCGGACGCCCCGGCCCCCTTTTGGGTTCCTCCACGAAAACCTCGCCCGCCTCATAGTGCGGGTGCAGTTTGGTCTGGTATTCAGCCTGGTGCGCGGGGATAGCAAAGAACTGCCGCCCGTCCTCGTCGCGCTGCACAGGTTCGCCAGCAAGGGATACCCTGTCGTCCTGGTTGTCCAAAGGCTTGTAGAACCTCACCTTAGTTTTGTTGGAAATGGCGTTGATCTGGTCCTGAAGGTTGCTCACTTTTTGCCTCCTGAAAAGGTTTGAAGATTACGCGCGAAGGTCTTGTTGACGACCTTGTATTGCGGGTTGCGTTCCAGCCACTGAAAAAACAATTGCGGGTCGTCCATGATGCCCGAACGCTGCAACTCTAGGTACGTGGCTAAGTCGATGGTCGCGGCGGGTTTGACGGTCTGCCGTCCACCCCAGATTTCATCAGTGTATTTGCGGGTCTCATAGTTGGCTTCCAGCACACTGGCAATGTTCTGGGTGTGCTGAATCACCAGCTTGTCATCTACGTTATGAACCCCGGTAAGTATCAGGTCGCTCAACCGTTCACCTCATGAACAAAGGGGGCCGTTAAGCCCCCGATGCGTTAGTTTTCGGTCCAGTTGAACCAAGCCTTGATCTTTTGGCCGGTGGTTGATGCGGTCCATTTGAGCCGCACATAGGCAACGGCATCGGACCAGGTAAACTGATTGTTGGCAGTCAGCGATGCGGCGGTCTGTGCGTAATCCCCTGCGATGCAAGTAGACCACGGTCCGGTGGATGTCGGCGCACACTGAGCCACGACCGTACCCGACATGTTTTTGTAGGTGATGGAAGATGCGTTGCTTCCCAGGGTGACGCCAGAAACGGTCATGGTTTTGGTCTTGTACCCATTGACTTTGAACGCGTCCGAAGTCTTGACTGCACCCGAAGCCGCCGAGTAGATGGCAAATGCGGTGCCGCCGGAACCAGCTGCAAATGCGGAAGTGGCAAAAGCCAGGAGGAAAAGGACAGAGAGAATCGTTTTCATACGGTCTCCTTTAAAAAGAGAGGGGCCGTAGCCCCCCCCTTGTTAGGCGGTGGTAAGGTTGGTGATCCTGCCCGAGGCGTTTTCTGCTTTGGCAACGCAGGTGTGCTCACCGATGAGGTGATAGATGGTAGCATCACCGGCTTTGGCCAGCTCCTCACGTTTGACGGCGCGGAGAGTTGCCTTTTTCCAGTAGGCCATGTCGGGGATAAAAACCACATCGGTGGGCATGTTGCGGTGAGGCTTGATGGACAGCATCCCGTAATCGTCAACGTAGACGTCCACGGTGTTGGTCAGTTTCTTTTCCTCGATGGGGCGGCGGTAGTTACTGGTCCCGGCAAAGGCCGAGAAGCCGCGCTTCTGGAAGGGGCCGCAAAGAACCACTTTGGGGTCGCCGCCAGCGGTGAAGATGTTTTGGCGGACGTTCTGGATGAGCGTTTCCGACAGGTCGCGGGCTGTGCCACCGGTTACGGTACCGTCTGCGTTGAGGGTCGCGTCGCCGGCCTTGTCAAGGTTGGTAGTGGTCCAGTTCAGCGCCCCTTTCATCTTGCGTGCAGTAGCGGCGTCGCCGGCAACCTGTACACCGCGCAGGAATGCGTATTCGATATCCTTTGCCAGTTCCTTGGCTTTCTTTGCGGTCTGGTAGCCAAGCTCGGAAGGACGGCCAGCGGCACCACCGGATTTCGCGACGGCTTCCTGTGTGCCGGAAACGCTGAGCTGCTTCTTCTGGATCTGCATGGTGTTGTTGAGGCGTACGGTGGGGGTCGCGGCGACGTTGGCCGTGGTGTCACCCTCAAGCTGTGCATTCTCGCCAGCGGCGGCGAGGCTGTCAGTCTGCCACTCTTTGGTGGTAGCCTTTGCGCCATCTTCGGAAAGCTGGCTGTAGAAGATGGTATCAACGGGGGAAATGTTGGTAATTACATCGGACAGGTCTTCCCTATTGCCGATGCTCTCATAGGTTTTAAAGGTATCCGCTGCGACGGTCATGGTCTGCTCCTTTATCCGAGCAAGGACGCCCAATCGTCAAGATTGCCGCTTTCCTTTGCTCTGTTGAGTAGTTTTGTTGGTTGGTTGTTGTTGCTGAAACCACCTGCCCCAGCCGGTTCAGTTCGGTTCGGCTGCTTCACCTCTTTGGTTTTAGCGGTCTTCCCTGCGTTGACAACCGCGTGTACCTTGTTTAGCATTTTTGCCATGCGGGCGGCGGTGTCGCCCACTACAGTGGGGTCCATCACCTGGGCGGCTTCCTGTTCGGTCAACCCGTATTCGACGGCAAGCGCGACAAGCGCGGTTTTCTTGGTGTCAAAGTCGGGGATTGACTTGTAAATCTCGCTGTTGATCTTTGAGGTGAGCGTTTCTTGGCTCTGCCGCTGGTGCTGGCTTCTAAGCCCCCTTGCCACCAGATCCACCTTGAGGTCTTTGTACCGCTGCTCGGCGTCAACGTCGTAAGCGTCCTTTGCCGCCCTTATTTGCTGGTCGATGTGGGAAAGAGCGGCATCAGGGTTAACGTCAAACAGTTCCTCGATGGTTTCCGGTTGCTTCTGCGAGATGGGGGCGTTTTTTGTTGCCGCAAGCTGTTGCTCCATCTCCTGTAAACGCTTTTCAAGCCCTTGGCGCTTCTCTTTCTCTGCCTGGTACGCCTTGCGGGGAATGACAGGGTTTTTGCTGGTTGTCTCGGCCTCTTCCTGCTCCGCGTCAACCTCAGCCTCTTCTGCCTCTGTCTCCGGCTGTTCCTGTTCGGGTGTTTCAGCCTCTTCCTGCTCCGCGTCCAACTCTTCTACATACTCGTCTTCCATCTCTGTCTCCTTGCCCGTGGGTCGGCATCACCATTGCCCGTTAGTCGGCATCACTGTGTAAAAAAAGGAATCTGTTGAGTGCATCAATTACACTCATTAGCGCCTTATGTCAATGCTTTTTGCTTTGCAACTCTTCACCCTTGATAATTTCCTCAAGCTGCCGCTCTGCAAACTGCCCGTTGGCAATGAATCCGATGAAATACTGCTTAAAGTTGCGGAGCATCCCGTCTAATGCGTACAGACGCTCTCTCACGTCTACCGCCTCGTCCGGTGTAGCTCTCCACCTCTCATAAGCTGCGGCCTCTGCCTTGGCAAAGAAGTCCTGCACCAGGGGGGAATCAAGTATCACCTTGGCCTCCGCTGATAGCTCTATCTCCTTGATACACTGTTGCTTGCGCTTAAATATGTCTGTCAGCCCCATTACATACCCTCCTGCGCCATAGGCTGTTGCTCTGTCTGCTGTGCCGCGTTCAACATATCGAACGTTGCTTTGTATTCTGCCAACTGCTGCCCCATTTCTGCGGCTTCGGCTTTTGCAAGATCGAGTATGGCAGCGGTTTCTATCTTGTTTATCTCGGCCTGTTTTTTCTGCATTTCTAACTGGGCAGCAATCATTTGCATTTGCGCTTGCATTGCTTGCATGGGATCTTCCTGCGGCTGTTGCGGCGGTGCATTGGGGTCTTCACCCTCCTTGCCGCTCTGCACGAACTTAGAAGCATTTTTGAAGCCCATGTTTTCCCATATAGCCTTGACCATCTCGGACACATTTTCCGGTGTGACCACGCCCACCTGAATCAGCCCGTTGAGGTACAGTTGCAGCATGGTCATGAGCTGCTGGACAATCATTTCCTTGGTGCCGGTGCCTATGCCCACGTCAATGTTGATGTCATACCGCCCGTCGATGTCTTCGGGGTTTATGGTCTGCCATTCCTCGTTGATCTTGATGGAAGTCGCCATATCGAAGAAGTCCAGGTTCATATGTACCAAGTCTTCGTATAGCCCCTTAACGCCGGTTTCAGCAAACAGCCGCGCTATCAACTCGATGCGTTGCTGCGATGCCGACATGATCTGGCTGATGCCCGTGGCGGTCTTGTTCAGGCTATCGGAGTCAAGCCCCTGGTTGTACCGCGTGACTCCGGTGCGGTTCTCCAGTATGGAGCCGTCCGCGTAATCGAGAAACCCGAAAACCTGCGGGGGAAGGGGGGCTGTCGGCACGTTCATGATTGCATCGCCAACGGGGGTGTTTATGTCCAGCGTCCTGACCGTCCCTCCCGGCACGTTTTGTGTAAACAGGTCGTCAATGTTGATCTTGTACGGGTTGACTACCCGCTGCGCATTGTTCTGGTAATAGATGTTATCGAGAATATACCGTACAAGGGCCGTCTTGAGCTTTTGAATCTCTTCCACCAAGTCGGCAAAGGATCGACCGACTACGCGGTGAGTCAAGCGAATCGCCGACAGTTCACGGAAGGGCGGCTTGCCGTATTTGTTTTCCTCAAGGTCAATGACCTTATTGCCCATCACAACAGCCTTGACTGGTACAGGTTCGCCGTCCTCGTACTCGTTGTAATAGCACTCGTAGATGTAGACAAAGTTCTCGTCGTCCTCGTCAACAAGGAAGTTCTTGCCACCAAGGTCGCGGAAACGCTCGTTCTCCAAGTTTTCGCCGCTCATTTCGGTGATGGTATCGGCCACATCCGCGCTTTTGACACCGTATTTTTTGAGCGTCTGGCGGTGGACCTTTTTCTTATGAGCGCAGAAGGAGTCTTTGAGGTCTTTGGCCCTCACGTCAAAAATGAACTCTTCGGGTGGCAACACCTCCACCATCGGCTTACTTGTGGTGGTCTTCACCTTGCCTTTGACGTTGTAGCCGGTAACGTCATCGCCTTCTGCCTTGTCCACCTCAAACTCTTCGGATGCAGACAGCGCGGCGTGCTCTTCCGGTGTCAGCCCTTTGTACTCCTTCGCCTTGTAGGTGGTTTCCTTCTGCCAGTAGTATTTGACCACGCCAAGCTTATACATGAGCGCGTCTTTAAACCAATCGTGGAACACGGTAAAGGAGTTGAAGCATTTGCGGCTCTGGTAGTTCAGCAACTCCCCCATGAGCTGCGCCTTCTGGTCGTCTCCCTCGCCTTGCCCCTCAACCTGGACAACATCGGCAGACCCTGCGAATATCCGCATCAGCGACGGCATCAGCGACTCAACAGTGTTGAACACGTCCGACATAACCACCTGGGAGCGTCCTTCTACCTCGTTGCCGTATGGCTGCGACATATAGGATTTAAGCGCCCGTTCCCTTGCCGTTTGGAGTTCGGACATATCCGCACTGTAGTCCCGTAAGTAGCCGATGCACTTGGTGGTGATGTCGTCCTTGTTGAGCTTTGAAACGTCCATGAGATCTCCTATACGCAGCCGAGCCGGGGAAGGGGCAATGGCTTATGATCTACGGTGTCGTTGGTCATCTTCTCTGCGTTTATGCAGATATATCGAAAATTATCAGCACCATGCGAAAACTCATCATGTAACGGTGCGCCTGCTTCCCTTGTTGTCTGGTTGATAGCGCGACGGTAACGCTTCAAGCACTCGATAAGGCGTGTGGTCTTGTTCTTGTCAAAGTAGACCTGGCCGAAAGTGGTGCGCGTTGCCTTTATGCCCTCTTCCAGCCCCATTTCCACGATAAGCTCACGGCTTGCCACGTCCCACCCTAGCTTTTTAAGGATCTCTTCGGAACTCTTACCGCTTTTGAAATCCCGGCTAAACCCGTCATGAGGCAACCACACCTTGCCCCAGTTGTACCGCTTCAGCTTCAAGTCTGCGGAGTAATCGTCAAGCGTCCTGTGGCTGTCCTCAATGTACTCAATGACGCGGACCTCTGAACGTATCTTTTGCACAAGGCTAATGCTCATGCTGTCGTTCCACCCAAGGTCGAACACCACATGCACCTTTAGAAGTGGGTCATATGGCACATTGCAAATTTGGCCGTTCAACTCAGCCTTTGCCACCTCGTTGTAGTAGATCGCGCCCTCAACTGCCGGCTTGCACTTCCCCTCCCATATGTTCGGGTAGGCTATCGGGTCTTTCTCCTGACACCGCTTGCGCTCCTTCTCCAGCACTTCGGGGAACCATGGATTGTCAAGGTAATTCACCAACACCGAAACGCAATCTTCGGGCGGGTTCACCGTGAACCGCTGGTGCGTTTCGTCCGTCTCTAACTCGGGGTTGTAACTGATCCATATCTCTGAGCCGTCTTTGCGGATAGTCGGTATCAGCACATCCCATGACCGCTTAGTGATCGCTTGGGCTTCTTCACACCATACGCGGTCGCAGCCCTCTAGAGACTTGATGCTCTCCACCGTCTGCTGAGAAAGACCGGCAAAGATGAACTTTGAGCCGTTGCGGCCCCTTATTTCTGTTTCGAGGACAGTGTAGAAACTACCAAGGCCCAGCGCCTGTATCTGGTCGCTAAGTAGCTTGTGAACGGAATCTTTTATCGACTTCTGCACCTCGCGGGTGCAGAGGACTAGGAGGGGTTGCGATGCTGCCTGGATAAGCAAAGCTCTTGCAAAACTCCAACTTTTTCCCGACCCCCTGCCGCCTCTTGCCACCTTGTAGCGTACAGAGTCGAAAAGGAACGAGAGCTTGTCGGGAAATTGCGCGTTAACCGACATCGGGCTTTACAAACGACACGGTGAGGTTAAGGTCTTTGCCGTCCACCCCGCCTAGTTCCATCTTATCCGTAAATAGCTTAAGATATTTCCCCAGCCGCTCAAGGTTCTGGCCCCTATCGGCAAGCTTGATCTTCGTAGTGATCGCTACCTCGTCTGACTCGTCCCCTGTCACCTTGTGGAAGGTTTCAAGCCCTGCAATCACGTCTGCATGGTCGGGGTCCAACTCGCTAAGGGGTTTCAGCTTGCCGTTATCATCAAAGAAGTCGCGGGAGTCGTAAAAGGCAAGCTTGGCAATACCTGCCAATACCTTGTCGGCGGTGATCTCAAGGCGCTTGTTGCGCTCAAGCCTCAACTCGTCAATTCTTTGACGGATGTTAACATCTGCGAAAGCTTTGGACGCCAACACTCTGCCGGATTCATACGTACAGCCCTTGTAGACCCTCATGTACGCCTTTGTCTGATTCTCCCCCGCATCGGACACGAACTCACGACAAAGCCACTCCTCCTTATCGGTGAGTGGCCTTATCACAGCTTCCGTGGTGTCCTTTTTCTTCCCTGCCATGCTGCCCCCTTGATATTAAAGGTGCCGGTCTAACCCGTACCGGCTGAAGGAAGCCACGGAGGAGGGGCCATAGCTTGGCGCGGAGTCTACCACTTGCTAATGAGGGATGCAAGATAAAAGAAAAGGGGCGCGTGGCCCCTAGGCTCTCCACTCCCCCAACTCTGACCACTTTGCTACCCACATTGCACCTACAGCCATGTGAAATACGCCGGTTGCACAAAGTAAAGCGTCTGTCTGCTGTGACAACGCCCATGTTCCAAAGGCAAACCACACGTACGCCAACAACTCACAAAACAGCGCCATCCTCCCACCCCCTTTCCTTGCCCATAGCCACCCACCTAAGCAAGTGTGATAAACAGCGCAAACGCCGCTTTGCACCCAATGTGCAGCCACTGGTCAGTGTGTATCCCTATCAGCTTTTCACACTTCAGCGTGTCTATAACAAAGTGCGCCGCAAACTCGACTAGAGATGGCACCATGCTGCCAGTGACAAGATACACAGCCACGGCGTGGGTTGCCGCGTGGCCAGACAAGGTGTAATACCACGGCACCCCATACAGGCCGGGGCGCTTCTTGCCATTGGCTATGAAATCCGACTGCAAAGGGTAATCTGCCACAAAATGCCCTGCCAACAGTTTCAAAAACAAAATAACCATTTCCATTTTATTCCTCCCTATGACAACTAGTTTACCGACCTTAGCCGGTTACTGCTTCCCATGCTTTGCTGTTTCCTCTCCTCGCCCACTCCTCCTGCGTCTGCCCGATAATCTCTTCAGGGTCTTTGCCATACCTTGCGTACACCGCCGCCCTGCTGTTCCCCGGCGACTCCATCAGCACGTGTAAATCGTGCCGTATTGGGATCTGCCGCGAGTCGCAAGCTTTGGTCCCGGTGCCAGAATGCCCTGGCCTTTCTTCGTGGTGTGGGTCTACTGCCATCCATTCAGTGGCGCGGTGACCGGTGAGAGCGCACGGCAATGTGCGGACGTATAGGCCATAGGCTTTGCACCGCCACGGCTTGACCTTCCATTGTGGGGGCGCGGTCACAAAAGCGCCCGTAATAACTCATCCTTCATGGCGGGGTGCATCAGCAAACCCTGCGGGGTCTGTATCACTTTCTTTAACGGTACATTTCTGCGGCGGGTTTCGGTGCGCGTTTTTACCCACGGCTCAAAAGGCATCGTTATTCCGTGCAGCAGCGGTTCTATCCACCTTTGGCGGAAGGAAAGCTGCACTACCACCTCGTATTCTTCGGCCTCTGTGCAAAGCTCACTCACAAATATGCGCAAGCCTCCTATGTCACCCAATAACCCCATATCATGCGCCATTATCACTTCCTCCTTTTCTCCCAATAGCACCACACGCACTTGGGGTAATCCCCCGCGCTGTGGCACGGTTCTTTTCTGCACGCGTCCTGCGCTGATTTCCGCCGATCCTCGTAGGTGCGCTGGGGAGTTCTTGCTGGGTCCTTGGCGGTGGTCACTCCCCTTCTACCCCGCAGCGACTGCGCTTGAGATGTCGCCCCATCCTTTGCGGAGAAGCAAAAACTTGTCCACAGATACAGATGGTTGCTTTTCGTGTATATCCTGGCCGCAATCTGCCGGCAGGATCGCGCTGGCAATCTACCGATTTCCATGATTGGTCCCTTGCCACATACCCTATGGTTGCATGACTCACTCCGAACCTTTCTGCAACCACCCTCTGAGAAAGACCCTCTGCCAACATGCTAAGCACTCAGGCGGAAGCTTCCTGTCCTCTTCACTGACCGTCACCCACCATTTTTCATATGCGAACTCGTCCATGCTATCCCTCCGTGTACCCACCACATTTCTCAGTGACCACCATTTGTTTCAGAACACAGCCGAAGCCCAACCGTGATTTCCCCGCCCAGGTGCATTTGCCGCATGGGTGTTTTGGCTCGTTCATGCTATTGGGCCTCTCTGAGTACGCTGTGAGGTGAACCTATCTAATGTATCAAGGGCGTTGAGCACATGCGGGTCAATTAGGTATTCCCGAATGTGGCGCATTTCATAATTTATGCAGGCGAGGATACAAGCCTCACGCAATTCGGATGGTGTAAATCTAGCTTGCTCTATGAGTGATTCAAGCGTACACACTAGATTGTGATACTCGGGGTCGTTCATGTATTTCTCTTTTGGTGTCTTCACCCTTGCCCCCTCTCCGGCACCGTCAGTGCGCGGATTTCAGCGTAGGCGGGGCATATGTCCACCAGCACGCCGACGTCAACCAAATGGTCGTGTATCGCCTCCCTGCAATCCTCGAAGCCTTGGCGGTAGGCTTTCTTGGCCTTGGTTCGCTCCTCGTGGCAGCATCCTGCTTCGATGCTAGCCCGATCCTCAGCCGCTGCCCATCCTTCCTGCGCCTCGTCCCTCTCCCTCTTGAGCTGGTCGAGTTGTGCAGCGTGGCGTTCTATCAAGGCGTTGGTTTTCTGGTTGTACTCCCTGTCTATCTCGTCAATCAGCTTGACGGACTCCCCCACCCTCTCCAGCGCCGCGGCGAGGTCGGCCTTGAGGGTTATGAGTTGCGCGGCTAAACCGTGTTGACCGCAATGGTCGTTCGGTGCTCCTGGTACACATCCATATAGGCAATTACTCATTCTCGCTATCTCCTCTTTTAACCAACACCACATAGCTCAGATCATCATGATCGGTTAGACTTTCATGTGTACCTGGAGCGGTCTCCCATCCGTCGAGAAATAGCGCCGCCAACGCCTTAGCGTCAGTACCAGCATAGTCGATAACCTGCCAATCCTTGATCATCCCCCACCTCTTACCTTGAGTGCATATTGCTTGATCCACGGCCACTCAAGACAAACCCATCCTCCGTGTTGCATGTAGCGAAACGGACACCATTTACCTATCGAGAAGTAGAACCATTTACCGTGTTTTGTGTAGAAATAGACCTTCACTCCCCACCTCCTGCCGCTCTTGCTTCCCATGTTAAGCAGTCGGCTTTCCCGGTGAGTACCAGCCATGCGAGTTTGAAACGCCACAGAGGCGAAAATGCGTTGTGCGGCTCTGGTCTACTCGGCACCCATAACTCTGTGCCGAGTGTAGTTGTGATCTTCTTGCGGTTGCTCCCTGCAAATAGGCAGATAGTGTTCACATCCCAAATATCTGGCTGTCTCATCTCTACTCCTCCCCTTTCGTCTCTGCCGCGAGGGCGGCATTCCAGTACATTTCACGGTCTTCCTTGGTACCGAGGAAAGTAATCTGAGGTTCTTCTCTGTAGTCAGTATTCCCGCAATGAGGGCAAAAGTAATCAAGTACATCTACCTTCATACCCCCACTGGTACCCCAAGCGATTTTAAGACG